>Ga0114966_10004212_pt1 | contig 12387 bp, 10 predicted proteins | sample M_130207_XF_Meta_FD_87029 | JGI IMG/M metagenome (GOLD analysis project Ga0114966, IMG submission 87029) | Freshwater microbial communities from Lake Montjoie, Canada to study carbon cycling - M_130207_XF_MetaG | ecosystem: Environmental > Aquatic > Freshwater > Lake | place: Lake Montjoie...
ACAAAAACAAAAACAAAAAAAAAAACAAAAACAAAAACAAAAACAAAAACAAAAACAAAAACAAAAACAAAAACAAAAACAAAAACAAAAACAAAAACAAAAACAAAAACAAAAACAATTACATTATAATGATTAAAATTGAAATACTTTTTTTCTGAACAAAACACAATCAATATAAGAAGAATACTGGAATCATCAATAAGTTGAGCTAACAGAAAATAAAAGCAATGCAAAGTCAAAGTCAAAGTCAAAGTCAAAGTCAAAGTCAAATCCTAAATATATTGCGCCCATCTACTGCAATGCGTAGTGATCCGCAATTTGTAGATATTTTACTAGAAAATATCATAGAAATAGAAAGAATAGATTTAGAAAGAATAAATTTAGAAGAAGAAACCAGGCAACCAATGCAACCAAGGCAACCAATGCAAACAACTTCAAAAATAGAAATGTTGCCAGATGCAATTTTAAATGCATTATGTGAATCCAATTGTTCTATATGTATGGAGCAGCATAAAAAAGGTGATAGCATAAAAACAGAATGTGGTCATATATTTGGACTAAAATGTTATAAAGATTGGTTAACTGCTCCAAACAGCAACAAAAGATGTCCAGCATGTCGTACTTATTATCCAACAAGTACTATCTATAAGTCACAATCATTTTGGCTTAATTTTCAAATAATGGAAGATGTATAAACAGTTCTAAAATAAATAATTTATTATGAATCAGAAAACAAAACCAAAAACAAAATAGTATAATATAAAGTTTTTAGGACATTTTATAAAAAAGTTAATGTAGAAATAGAGATACAAATATATAAAATAATAACAATATTGCGTTTCAAAGAGAAAAGGTCTAACATTAAGGAAAATAGTTTTTATTATGATTTTAATTTCAATTAAATATTTAGAAGTATTTTTTTATTTCTTATATATATAATGTCTGCAGAATTAGGAGTAAAAATGCCAACAGATGTGGCAGTGTCTTTAATTGCCGATACTACCAACACAATTGCTAGTAATGCAAATACAGTAGCTGAAAATGAAGTATTATATAACCTTGTTAGAGATAACTCAGCATCATTGGTAAAAAATAAGATAACAAGTAGTGTATATAAAAACACATCTGGTTCAAACACCAATTTGGTTAGTACATCTTTTACAGATGCTGAAATTAGCAATTGTGAATTATTAACAAATTTAGGTGAACATGATGGTTCTTTTGCAATTAGTACATATCATAGTACAAATAACGTTTCTTATAATGTAGTTGCTTCTAATATTGATAACGCTTCCGTTCAATCTTACCCAAAAAGTTTTCTTGTTGACCAAACGTCTTCATCATTATATGATTCCCATCTTTCAATAGAGATTGCCTCAAATAATGGACCTTTTAATTCACCAAACGATAGTAATCGTATTTCAGCAACCTTTACAAGTGATGGAAATTATGCTTCTGTGGTTAATTTCCAAAAAGCAATTAATTCACGCTTTGGAAATACAACTAACCAAGATGTCCTTACTTATACAGAAGATGTTTCATTTAACACCACTTATGCTTTAGGTAAGTCGCAAAATAGTTATTATACATTAAATTCTAACGGAAGTCTTACCGCAAACTCTATTCCAACAGCGTATACAGCAGACCAGAATGGGTTTACTATTTCGCAAAATGATTTATCATTATTAACCGACACAGATTTTGGTACATATAGATTTCAACAATTACCTCCAGCTCCAGAAGTAAGAGTTAAGCAAGGAACTACAGTGAAATCCGATACTAATGCTACAGAATTTCCAGTTACTGTAACAACAAATAAGAATGTAGGTGGACCATACTATATTGATACTTTACCTAGTAACGATAATCAAATGTCAATAACAACATTTGACAGTTTGTTTGATATAAATGATAGTTCTGCTACTTATCCTCTCCCTAAATATGAATTTAAAATGGAGGTAACGCCTGGAGATGCTGGATTTAGTTTTAATAACAGTGATTATTCTTCTACTGGGAAAACAAATGATATTGTTACAATGACTGATGATGGATTATATAATAATATTGATTTGATGCAAAATTGGATTAATAATGATTGTGAATTAAAAGTTACAAATGGTAGTTTATCAATTCAAACATCTACAGATGGAGCTTCTACTAACTTAAGTGCTATGACTTTATCTACTGGACGAGAAAAATTAGCAGACGACAAAATTAGTACTAACGGTCAAATTATAATAAATGCAAGAAAGATTCATGAACGTACACTCATTGATAGTAATACAACTGATTTAACCCCTGTTGTTTATTATGATGCATCTAATTTATTAACCCAGCCCTTAAAAAAAGTTACAGAAGAATTTAAGACAAATTACAATGTTGAATTTGAATCACAACTTGTTATGAAGAAACCAACAGCTAATCTTTCCAAAAAATTTTTAAGTTCTGGTGATTCAGCATTAAATCTTATTGTAAATAATGTCAATGTTAATGGAAATTTTAGCACAAATAATTGGGATTTTACTTCTAATGTTACTGCAACTTTAGGAAGTACAGAGGTGATTAGAATTATTCCACAAAATCGTTTAGATGATGTTGATTCATTTAAGAACTCACTTGGTCAAGTTGTAAATAATATGAATAGTTCTGTCTATGTGTCAAATTTAAAATATCCTATGACTAGTGAATTAAAAGCTGAATTAAAATTGATGTTAAGACAATACAGTGAACTTAGTTTTGCAGATGAATTTCTTACTGCAAACTGGATTTTAAGTTCAGGTGGCTCAAAATTGCACGCTACTTCTGCTTTTGCAAATGAATCTGATGGAGTTGCATGGCCTAATGCAGATGAAGCATATAATTTAGTTAATGGTACAATTTCAGAATTGAAATATAAATTGGAATTTTTAACAAATGATTTCAAAAATAACATTATTGTAAATTGGGGTACATTAACAACTGAAGAAAACATGATGTATATTCCTCAAGAAAATATAACAACAACACCAATGGACCAAGATATTAAATCAATAGAAACAGTTCTTGCTTCTGAATATACAAAATCTGGTAATTTTTTAACTAGAAAATCAATTGAATTACGTAAATATACTACCACAAAAAAATATAAGCTAAGCTTCCCATTATTATTGCGTCCATATACAAATCTTACTGTTGAAACTCCAACATATACAGTTACAAGTATTTATTATATTGTATTTGATGTTGCTACCCAGGCGCCTATGAGTAATCAAAACCAACACTTGAAGAATATTGTTAAAGTTGGCACTACTACTAATTATTATGGAATAAGCGAATCAGTAACAGCAGGTACTACTTCTGTGCTTGGAACTTTAAATATTAATGATCTTCGAGAATTGACCGCAAATATAATAGTAAATACACCAAATGGAGATATTACTATTACAAACCCGAAGAACGTATCTTCATTTTATTCATCAACTTCAACAAAAATTGATATTATACCAGAATATTCAACTAATTTCGGTAGTGTACAAGAAGTTGAGTTATTGTTAGACTTTGTGGCATATGATATAAGTGGAAATTCAAATTTACTTGAATTAAATCATGATTTAGGTTACAATATCAGTTTGTCAAATAATATTTCATATCCAACAGATTTTTTGATACAATATTGGTCACATAATATAAGTGATTTTGGTTTATATTCTGACCTTAGTGGTAGTAATATAGTTATTAGTCCAGAAACAGGTTTTGCTGGCATTGGTTCATCAAATTGGACTAATAATGAAAGTTTATATAGTTTGACTAGTACGTTTGAAGGTACCAGCAATTCAACAACAGTTCTTTCTATTTATAAACAAGGTTCTTTACAACCACAATATGTTATTAAGTTAAAGAATGATAAGATTTATTCTACTCCAATGTATATTTCTACTGGCAGTCAAGATGTATGGCGCATTGTCAGAACTGTTGGTCAAACAGTAACAACAAGATTTAGAGGAACGACCTACATTGAAACTGGTTATGTTAGAGAAGGTGTTGTTACCGGCAACCAACCAGCTGGTTACAACAACCGTGTTGCTTTAGACGAGGGTGTTTATTTAGATAAACTTAATGCTTCCACCATATTGCATGAAACCATTGATTTTGATACAGTTGTATTAGGTTCTTCAATTAAGTTTAAACTTAAGTCGGATAAAGTAACTGTAAATCTTATTGGTAATACATCCGACACTTTATTAGCTTCATTTACTGAAAATGGTCTACAATTTAAATATGAAAGTGGTGGTTATATTTCAAGAACAGTAACCTTTGCTTATTACAGAGGTTATTACAAATTAGATACTTCTGCTAGTGATGCAAACCAAATATATACCATTGTCAGAACTAAAAGTACTGCCGAATTTAAATTTTATACACCTCTTTATGCATCAAAGTATTCTCAAGTAGTAGATGTTAAAGTTAGCCAACAATTATTAAATGATTTTAAATTGAATGATACTGCTATTACTAATAAATTCAACAAACTAGGATTAAAATTAGATTTTAAATATACAATGTTAGCTAGTAATGATGTTACGACATACCCAATTTATAGCAAAGGTGAAACTGTAACAATTCGTATAAGTAATCCTTCTGCTAAGCCAGCTTATTCCAGTGTAATTTCCTCTACATTAAAAACATTTAAACTTTATGAATTTTCTGGTACAAATAATTTATATTCACCTGGTGGAGGCAAATTAACTTTATATTCATCAAGATTAAAATTTATCTCAGATGTAGTAAGTGGTAGTTGGTACGATAATTTAACTGCTGTTAAAACATGGTCATTGGAATTAGTAGATAGTTCATTAAAAATTTACAGACTTCCTAACACAATAGGAAATCCTTATAATCATAAATATAATGGTAATACTGAAACAGATCTTCTAGTTGGGCCAAATGGATGGAATTCTTCAATTGAAACTGAAACTCTAACATTTGAAAAGTTAGCTATTGGATATAATTTTGCAAATGGTGCTTATAACATTAGACGTAGGTCTGATGCTAGTGCAGGTCAGTCAATAAGTTTCTTTGTGATAGCTAAGCCAATGATGAAATTTAAATGTGTTTATGCTATTGCAAATGATTTTCCCAGCGCAATCCCGTATGCATTAACAGATACATTGTATGCAAATGCAAGTAGACAAAAAACATATTATTTGTCAGTTTCTAATTCTACTAGTACATACAATCCTTTTGCTGAAAGCATGGTTTATTACACAATTGAAAATACTGAAATAACACATACAAATACTCCAGCATATATAAATAACATTACTTTTGTAGAATCTAGACCAGGTAATAACCCATATAAGAATTATAATAATTATACAACAAGCCCTGTTTCCACTATATATGGAATAACGGTTGAAGGTTCAAAAGCCACTATTACATTAAAATCTGATTTATTGGCTAATTCTTCTAGTTCAGTAGTTTTGAGCACAATTTTAGATAATAAACCATTAAATAGAGGTAGTGAATATTCAAATGCAACCACGAGTGGTATTGTTAATGGTTCTGGTTACTCTGTTAGTTTAGTCCAAACAACTACATATGGAAGCCCTTACTTATATACTGCTTCTCAAATATTAGGTTCAAGTTTAGCTAATATAAAGTTCACTATTCCAACATTTTTTGTTGATTCAACTACGATTAAATTAGATTTGCCTGTGGGTCCAGGAACAGTTGTAAATATGTACACACGTAATATTATAAAAGAAAGTAATGTTTACAAAGTTGTGTTATATAAATATGATTCATTTTCCAATGTTGCTCCTAACTCACTTGATTGGAATAATTATGGTGCTGATGATAAAGCTAGTGTAACTGTGAAATTCCAATCCCGTTCTAAGAAGGTATTAACTGTTCCTACACGTGCAATGCGTTATGATTATGTTGAAACAATGGACGATTTACTTAATAACATAGGTTATAGCACCGTCAGTAGTGCTTGGGTTTTTGATTTATCTTATAATGATATAAACACTGCACCTTGGTTCTCATTTTGTTCACTTACAAAATCAGCAATGAGAACAACATTGCCAAAGTTCTTTGCTCCTCCTAGTATATTAGGTCATGCAAAGATGAATATTATTACAAGAAATAAAATATTGTTAGTAAAGGATAAGTTAGGTAATGTAATTTGCGAGTTGAATCATGACGGTATATTAAGAACTCCATTTATGTCAACTTCAGCGCTTGTTAATACTAATACTAATGTAGGTCAATCAGCTCCCGCTGATTTGTCTGAACTTATTCTTAGGTCGGTTGTAGGTTTTTCTAAAAAGCTATAAACAAACTAACAAACTAACAAACTAACAAACTAACAATAAATAAAATAATAATAAAATGCTTATTATTTTATTTAGGTCGTCGTCTGAAAAGTAAAAAGGTTTAATGATTTAAGCCAAAAGTATTTGATAATATTGTAAACCAGTAAGATTCCTTAATAAATAATTTCCAATTAGCAGTAAGCATTAAAATAATGCCAAATACGAAAAATAAAATACGTGATTCACCGTGGACCTGAAGATTAGAGCCAGGTCTAAAATATATGATAAGCAATAATGACATACAAGATACAAAAATAAATTCAGTGCGTTCTTTGAGCCATTTAAATTTAGGTTGCAATAGTTGTACTTTAACATTATCACTCCTACTGGCAATTGCATTGCCTAATGCTGATAACAAAAAGCAAATTTTAATAAGAATAATAAAAACTATAAAAAAGTCTAAAAATGATACAAGTTTCATAATATAATATACAAACAAAACAAAAGAAAACAAAACAAAAGAAAACAAAACAAAAGAAAACAAAAGAAAACAAAAGAAAACAAAACAAAAGAAAACAAAAGAAAACAAAAGAAAACAAAACAAAAGAAAAGAAAACAAAATAAAATATAAAAATATAATATGTCTCCTTGTATCCCAACATGTTTAGTATCGTTAATTTTTATTTTAGGTATGATTTATTTTTATAATGCAACGTCATCAAGTAAAGTAGTACAACATTATAAGGATAGTTTACCAAGTAATTTATTGGAAAGATATAACAAAATATCGAAGGAGCGAATGCGTATAAGTTATTTTGGTTATGTATTGGGATTAGTAATATCGTTACTAATAATAATAAATAGAAAAATGAATACTCAAACAAAAGTGTGTGTAACAATAGTAGTAACATTTTTAACTAACTATTTTTACTATATATTGAGTCCAAAATCTGATTGGATGTTATATCATATAAATTCTCCAGAGCAAACAAAGGCGTGGTTAGAAATGTATAGAACAATGCAATATAATTATCATTTAGGATTAGTGTTTGGAATAATAGGCGCTGGATTATTAGCTTATGCGTTTCGATGTTAACTAACACAATTTATTGAAAAAGGTCTATAATAATATTCTAGTAATCAATGAGTTAATTGATGTGGGTAATTAGATAGTTTTCTATAATATATTTTTATAAAAAACAATTTAAAGAATATTGACTATAGTAATATGTAATATGTAATAGCCAAAAATGTTTTCTCACAGCAAATAAATAATAATAATAATAATAATAGTTAGAATTAATCATTCTAAATACCAAAAGAAAACAGCACCAAAAGCTCGTATAGTGAAACGGTTATCACATTCGTCTTATAAGCGGATATTCTGGGTTCGATTCCCAGTATGAGCATTTACCAATATTTATAAAAGAAATTATAAATTTGTTCGAGTATATAAACTAATTTGGTTTTCTGAATATATTGAATAATAGTAATAGATTGAACATTCGATTTTGTATCTTTTTCTAAATTATCAAGACCATTATTATTCTTAATATTTATTTTTTTTGTAGGAGTAGGAGTTCTAGGACTAGGATGGCTCGAAAGAAGTTCAGGTAAAGTAAGTGATAATTTAGTTGTTGATTCCATAATATAAAAATGGTGATAATAAAATGGTTATAATGAACCTAAAATAATATATATTATAAAACAACTTAAAGACAATTATATAATAGTATATGTAATAATTAGTTCCTAACAGCAACTACCAAAAATAAAAATTAACAATATGGAACTAGCAATAGCAGGGGATGAAGTAATTTAGGTTTCTAACAGCAAAACTCTCAAAATTATATTATTTTTCTATTACGAAACCAGCAATTTTTTCACTATCTAATTTTATTAGATGGTAAATGTAAACTAAATAGTTTCTAACAGCAACTACCAAAAATATTAAAACAATATGAAACTAGCATTTATATGTCTTACGCCTTTTCTATTTGAAAAGTAACGTTGCAATGTGCATTTCACTTTGTAGTAAATGTACAATGGATTATAATTTGTAAAGACAAAATCAAATCATTGAATAAGAATTAATGCAATATTGCATTAAATGTAGTGCATTAAAATGCAATATATTAGTTCCTAACAGCAAATACAAACTCAATATTATAAAACCAATTTTTATTCAATATGTCCTTTTGGCAGAAATGAATAGGTTGGACAATTGTCTTTGAATATCTTCGATGTGAAAAGGCATGAAAACATATGGAACTAGCAACTAAAAGCACTGATGGCCGAGTGGTCCAAGGCGCTGGTCTTAAGATCCAGTATCGTAAGATGCAAGGGTTCGAACCCCTTTCAGTGCAACTCATGACAACAAACATAATACTGGTCTTATGGTCTAATGGTTATGACTAAGGACTTTGAATCCTTCAATCTGGGTTCGATTCCCAGTAAGACCTACATGTAATTATTAATAAGTATAAAATTTGAAATACTTATTAATAAAACAAAACAAAAACAAAAATAAAAGAGTTATTTATTATCAATAAAGTCTTGTAAATTGACAGAAGAAATATCGGAAAAGTTATCACTTGATAATTGTGGAATTTGTGTAAAATTATACTTTTTAAGTAGATTTCTCATGTAAGTAATTATATTTTGCATAGACGTTTTTGAGCCAAGTTTGTTAATTGAATCTAAAAATGTAAATGTCATGGCGCCAGTATAAGAAATCTTAGAGCCATCTCTGACAGTTGCGTCAGCACTTTTTTGATTATCTTTGCATCCAGATAATATGAATATATTTCCTTTATTTATAGAACTAATGTATGGATTGGTTGTTACATTAAAAGTATTGTATTGCGTTGTATGTGACATACTGTCTGTTATATAAGAATATTTAAGGTCAAACATAGTGCCGCTATAACAAGCATCCATTAATCCAAATAAGTTAACACCGCTTTTCATGTTTGTTTTTAAAATAGAATTAAGGTCGTCATCTAAAATACACTCATTAATACTATTTGCATCAATCGGTATAATTAATTGGTCTTGTCCAGAAAGTTCATCTTTATTTAAAGTATTTTGAGTGTGAGTTCCATGTCCACTATATCCAAAAAATAAAGTATCACCAGTTACAGAGTTTTTTACAAAATCAGTTAATGAATCAAGTATATTTACTTTTGTTGGTTTAACAATAGTGTCGTCAGTAATAATAACAATATTTTCTTCTTTGAATCCAAGAGAAGAAATAAGCGTTTTTTTGATATTATTCATATCATTGATGCAACCATCAAGTTCTTTTGAAGTCCCTCTATAATTAATTCCAACTAACAATGCGGATTTGGTTGGTTGTCTTGTTGTAACAAGTTGGTCCTTGTTTTTTATATAATTATTAATTTTAAAATAGGTCATAATTTTGGTTTTAATTAATGATTGTTTTTGTTGTAAGGGTAAATTAGTGGACTTTATTTTTTTAATAAATTCTAATAATTTATATTGATTGCTAGATAATAGTTGCTCATTAGACATTATATAATATAATATAATATAATATAATAAAAAACAAAAAACAAAAAACAAAAAACAAAAACAAAAAACATAAAACAAAAAACATAAAACAATAAAAATTGAATTTAATTTAACTATTAAATGTAATTAAAGATTTTAATAAATGAGATTTAATAATAAACCTGAATTTATAAATTTTTATAATAATACTGAGTTTCCTATTAGCATTGAATCTTGGGTAAATGGTTCAAGTGTTATGAAATCTATAGTAGTAAATACTCAAGAAAGGCATATAATCAATAGTAATGTATGTGAATGGCATTTATGGGGTTGGACTATTCCTTATATCCGTAGTCCTTATATTGGTAAATTTAGGTCAGAAGCATGTGCGTCAGGCAATTATTCATGGTTAAATGATGATTTTGAATGTGTGTATAGTGAAAATCCTGAGGATAAAATAAAGGGATTAATTACACTCACTGTAAAAAACAAAAATAATAAATTGCTGTTATAAATTCCATAATTGTTTCCAAATGTTAGATACTCCACTAAAATGTCCTTTTCCTTTTACTTTTACTTCTATATTAAAAGGACAACTATAATCCGCAGGGTAATTTAACGCACTACATGGATTACAAGGTCCATTAATAAATGAAAACCCAGGAATTTCTTTAGGTAAGTCTTCATTTTTCAAGGCGCTAACAGTTTTATTTGGATAGCCATTCCACTTATTAATGCCGTTATAAACAGTTTTTTCCATTATAGCATCAGCAGAGCATTTAATTGTGTTATGAGGATTAGAAGCAACATTATATTGTTGGTTATTGCTGACACTAACTCCTAAATCAACCCCATTTAATAAAAAATTTCCTTCTTTGCTATTCCATGCTAAAATTTCCTTAATTGCATTTTGGTTATATAATCGCATTGCATAATTTAAGGATACTCCTGGGTCTAATTTAATAATATTATTATTTCCGACTTCAATTAAGTATTGTTTGATTAAGTCGTCAGACCAGGTCCAATAACCTGATTTCAAATATGTTTCAACCTCTTCAGGTCGGACTTGAGCTTGTAAAACATTTAAATCAAATTGATTGTTATTTTCGTTAATAGTTGTTTGATAATTTAAAAAACGTTTCTTAAGGTCATCAGACCAAGCATTAGTAAATGATTCAACAACCAATTTTTTGTTAATATTTTGATTTATAAAAAAAGGATAAACTAACAAAATAGCTAAAAAAAATAAAAAAACAAAAAAAAATAAAAAAAATATAAAACGGAATAATAGATTTTGATAATACTTTTGCATTTACATTAAAAGTAGATTATAAAACATGTTATTTATTAAATAATAACTAACAAATTTACATAATAAATCCTTGTCTAAGTCTAGCAGTCATATGGGAAAATCTATATAAAACAATAATAATAAAAGCTAATCCAGCACCTAAATTTAAATCATATATTAAAGCCAATAAAATAAACGCAACAAGGATTAAATTACCTAAAAATGTGTCAAAAAGGTTGACAAACAATCCAGGAACCGCAAACATGACAAGCCATAGAACAATGAGTAATGTAATTAATCCGACAACAAGATTAAGGTTCTTTTTAGAAAAGACGCTACTGAAAGACAATGCCATAATATAATATAACAATACAAAATAAACAAAATAAACAAAATAAACAAAATATAATCTACTATAGAAACAACTTAAATATATTTTGAAAAATATATGTAATATTCAAAATGAATAGATTAGTATTAATAGGTTTAATAAACAATAGTTGGTTTAGACAAATAGGTCAATTTCTTCAAGAAAACGATGATTTTGTACGTTTGCTTCCGATAGTTGCATTTGATGAATATCCTACAGGTTATAATAAAAATCCGAATGAAAATAATCCAGAAAATCCATCAACAATATTTGAAACATTAATATATGGAATATCAACTGGTGGGTTTACATTGTCACAAGGTAAAAAAGAATATGCAAGGATTTTAGGTTTTATAAAGGAACATAATACATTTCAAAAAATGCAAACATTTCCATTTAAGATTCCAGTAAAAAAGTTAAAAACGTATCATGATATATTCGAAATATTACTTGATAATAATGTTAATCCAAAAGAGATGCAATTTCAGCATATTGAATTAATAAAAGATGTTGTTGGTGTAACGGCAAATAATTTAGCAGTGCTATATCTTTTATACGCTGACATAAATGATGAGCGTGTGTTACCTTATCATGATGACCAATTTAAAGATGGTATGCAAAAATATTATAAATTACCAAATAATTATACAAAAGAAGATTTGCAAAACTTTACATTAAAGTGGACAAATAAAAAGGTAGGAATGATGTTTGTAATACAATATTTACATTATTCACATCACCTAGAAAATCAGGAAGCAACAAATAAATAAATAAATAAATAAATAAACAAATAAATAAACAAATAAATAAATAAATAAATAAACAAATAAATAAACAAATAAATAACAAAATATTGTTAATTATAAAAAAATAAAATTGAAATACTTTTATAATTAATAAATAAGTCAAATCAATAA
>Ga0114966_10004217_pt1 | contig 12379 bp, 6 predicted proteins | sample M_130207_XF_Meta_FD_87029 | JGI IMG/M metagenome (GOLD analysis project Ga0114966, IMG submission 87029) | Freshwater microbial communities from Lake Montjoie, Canada to study carbon cycling - M_130207_XF_MetaG | ecosystem: Environmental > Aquatic > Freshwater > Lake | place: Lake Montjoie...
AGCGACAAATGATTTTTTTTGTAATTTTTTGACCCAGCCCTTGCGGTTATGGCTAGTTTTTTATACGTTTTAAATGTTCGTTTCTTTCTGTAAATACCTTGGTTGTAAAAAGTCCCCTTTGTCACTTAAAAAAAATAAAAAAAATGAAAGAGTTTTTAGCGCGTTCATCTTCCAAGGGTAGCCCTGCTCTGGGTAAACCCCGTTTAGTTAGTTTTTTGTCAGATTCTCACCACTCTTCTGCAAGAATCATGACCGTAAATGTGCGAGCCGTTGATGACGAGGTATTCGTATTAAAGCAAGTAAAAACATTGAGAAGTCCAATTTTTGGAAAATATCTATTGAAAGATGGTGAAACATGCCCCAAATTCATTGCTGGGGAATGCAAATCTCTAATTCTTGAAATCACCGACGAGGATCCCAAGAAACTTGAAAAATACGAAAAATTGAAGAGAGAAAAGGAATTGGCGTCTACCAAAAAGAAAGTCGAAGGTGTTCCATCCGTAATTAAAGTCAGTCGCCGAGATCAACAAATTCTTGATAAATTAAAGAAGAATTCAGCTCCAGCTGGATATACTCATGTAGTTCTTCCTTTAGAATTTTGCACACAGAAATTAAGCGCCTTGTCAGACGGAGCTGAGACTTTGATGGAGTCGACTGAGTTTCTGGTGGAAGCTACTGTTGACTATCTTGTAAAGAGCTATATGAAGGACAAGGCAAGTTTTTTCTTGACGAGCTCTGACACCTGGCGAAGCAAGAGACACGGAAACATTCTCTTAAAAAATGCAGGCTTTGACATAAATTTTCATTTTTCGTTCTTCAGCGCCTTGCAAGTACAAGCTATCGTGTTGCAGGCCATGTACGCAATTGCTTGGGCACAAAAGTACATTCATTTGAAGCACCACGACTTGCACTGCGGAAATGTGTTCATTGACGGAAAGATTGAACAGACAATGCAATTAAAGTTTCCCGACGGCAAAACTTTTTCTTTGCCTTCAAAAATGCCAAAAATTTTAATTGCAGACTATGGTCTTAGTTCAGCAACTGACCCGTCTACAAAAAGCAGAGTAATGCGCGCAGATTTTCATTTAATGGAAACAATTCAATCAGGATCAACTTCATCTTCAAATTCAAACGATAATGAGTGCACGCATTCCGGACCTTGTAAAAGCACAAGAACAAGCGGCAGCAGAAGCAAAAGCAGAAGCAGTCAAAGTAGCAAAAGCGAGAACAGCAAGAGCAGTAGCAACAGCAATTCAACCTCTCAAGAAGATGAAGACTCGTCGTCCATTGACATGTCTGAGTCTCTCTTGCAGACAGGAAGTGTGTCTTCAGATTCAGATCATTCAGAAGATGACATGTCGTCAGAGGACAAAGAGAAAGACAATGATTGGGGAATATGGACACATGAACTTAACCCGGAAGATTCAAAGCGCCACTTGGGATATGACATTGCCTGCTTTGTTTCAAACTTGCAGGAAGAAGCCGAAGATAAAAGGCACGAATGCTTGCCTTGGCTGAATTCCGTCTTGTCCGCCATGAAAAAATTAGACCCGGAATTTTACTTGACGAGACGGGGACGTCCACTAACCTCCACACGCTTCAGCATTGAGGATCTTGCGAAGGAAATAAAATTTTCTCCTGTCTTTTTTAACGAAGCCAAAAAGAAGAAGTCAGTTAAATAAGAAAATTTATTCAAAAAGGATAAGCTAGATATATTTAACTTATAAAATATTTTTGCGAGGAGTACATGCTTAGCGCAATCAATGCAGATCCGTGAACGAAAAGTTGAAAATTAGGATGTGGCCTGTAAAGATATATAGGTCCAACGGAAAAACCGACAAGCAAATTTAAAACTTTATACAAGTCTAAAGTTGTTAGAAACAAATATTCATGTGAAATGTATAACAAAAAATGTATTCCTGAAATGCTTACGACAATCGCATCGAATTGCCCGATGCACCCTCGAGAATTGTTATTATAAGTGATATAATTAAGGAACGAGCACACGGAAACCAGTCTTGATGTCCAAAAAATTGGATTGGTCTTATCTTGCACGGATGTTATCCAAAACATAATTGATGTGATTAAAAGACAACATCTCGCATTAAAGTCAAGTTTTTGGTTGTTTTTCTGGTTGTGATGATACATTTTTGTGTGTAATATGTGTAATGTGAGTATGTTAAGTGGCGGGGTGGGGGGGCGGGAAACAAAAATGAGATTTTAAGATAAAACATTTTCAAATCAAATCACACACTTTTAATAACACATTTAAATAATATTCTTAATTACTTTTATTCAGTTCATAGGTTTTAGCATCTTCACGGTTGCAGCATCTACACGGACACGGGCAGCATTTTGCTTACTCCACTGAGGCTCGAGAGGTAAGGTCTGAGTGCAGCCAGGATCGCCGCGCTGAGCAAAACGAACAGGAAGCCGTGGAGGAATACAGCTCCAACGTGCGTGTACCCAGAGTTCCAAGCCTTCCGGCACTTCGTGCGAGCGTGGCAAATGTCTGCCAGAATCGCATCCTCGCTGGCCTCACCGCAATCGTGGTCAGTGGCAGTGTTCGTCGGAGACGGAACAAGCTCTTCGCAGCGGCCTACGCTCGGCATAGGCAGGGTCAGCAGAGTACCCGGAGCGAGCGCCACGAACAGAAAGAGGAATCCGAGGCCCGTCGCGCCGAGGGCGCCTCCCCACCTACCTTTTTCCTGAGTATAACCTGACCTGGACATTTTTTATTACTCCAAAAAAAATTGAACGTTGAAACTCTTTTTGTTTTTTCTTCTTACATATGTATATATTGTGTTTGACGAAATAAAAAAAACTTACGAGACAAAAAAATGTCCGAAATAAGAACCCCTCAAAGACGTCTTCAAATTAAAGAACACAAGGCTGATATACAACTGGAAATAATCGGCCAGTATGCACACGGCACTGAAGCTGTTGAACACACTCTAAAACTCATGATCTCATACTTATTAAGCAACGTCAATACCGCCAAACTCGCGGCAAAAAATGCCCCTGAAGCTTTGTCAACTTTGTCAAAAACAAATGCAGCAGTGCAAACGAGTGTTCCTCGAGCAATAGCGTGTTTCGACATTGACGATACAATTCTTCACGACTCCGACGCCCCCTCAGGCATCGAGCCAAACTTTGCGGTTTTGCAACTCTTGCACAGATTGCACCAACTCAACGTTGAGATTCATTTGATAACAGCAAGAAGGGACGACGAAGAAATGCGGAAAATAACACTAGAAGAGCTCCACGGAAAGGACAAGGAAGTTAATGTAGAGGGAATGTACAAGAGCCTGTCCATGGCTCCGGAGAAAAATCGAGAGTCCATGAGCACCATCAGCCGATGGAAGATGGAAAGTCGCAAGGCCATTGCTCAATTGTACAAATGCCCGATAACCTTGTCGGTCGGCGACCAGTGGGGCGATTGCCTAGTTTTGAACGTTGACGAAGACCTTGATAAGTTAGATGACATTGTCAACGTAAAGGACGAGCCTTACGTTTTGATGCGGCCTCACGACAAAGTGTCGCTTTGGGCACTGAAATTGCGCGCATTACAATAATAATTAAGATAAATTAAATAATTGATGGAATGTTAGATCTGAGATACGCTCTGTTTCCCCAAAACCCAAGCAAGGTAAGGAAGATACCGACCCAAACTAAATTACTTGCAAGTCTGTAAGCCTTATTAGCCTGCATTTCTTGATCTGGATTCGTCAGTAAATCTGAAGCTATTGTAGTTGAACCACTAACACTGACTAAATTCAAAGCAACGTCACACACGCCGTCTTTAATCAAAGTTCTTTGCGTTCCGCTTAAACCTAAGCTATTTACAGTGGCAACGGGGCACGCTTGTGCAAAAGCATTTGAAGTCACGCACGTGTCTCCGGCAAGCTGATAATATGGTCCTCCAGCGAAATTGGTTTTGCAGTCAGAAATGCACTGTAGAGGGCTAACTGAGGACTGCGGTGGATTCAACATTGGATTGAAGATAGCGTGCGCTTGAGTCGCCGAGCATACGCATGGGCTCACAGTTGAACAAAACGTGCTTGAATCAAAGGCGTCGCTTGTCCAGCAGCAAATTTTGCTCGTCGCTGTAGTTGTGTACCCTGTGGCGCACAGGGGACAGGATGCACCTGACATTGAAGAGGTAGGATTGAATTGTCGCGTCATGCACTGTGTTGTGATTGTGGGCAATCCGGACAAAAGCCACGGACATCCTTCGCAGGGTGCATCCCAATAGCAGCAGTCTGGTATAGAGGTGTAAGGGGTGGAGTTACTGTCAAGATATGTTTCACATGGTAAAGCCATTTTAAACCCTTTTTTTTTGTACTCGGTTCACATTACCTTTTTTCTTGTTGAGCAAAAACAAAAGAAAAGAAAAACAAAAAAAAAATGGTAAGTAATTGGACTCCTTCCGATCTTACTACAAATCCTGCTCCATTTAGTTTGGGGCTGGGCTCGATTGCAAGTACTTCTCTTACGCTTGCAGTATCGACGACGCTAATTGGAATTGGAACGGTAATCTCGGGGGCTGGAATCACTGCAGACACAACAGTGCTTTCCGGAAGTGGAACAGCATGGAACGTCACGCCCGGTCAAACCGTATCGAGCACAACAATTACTGCAACGAATCCTGAGCTTAAACGTCCTTACATATGGCTAGATTCTTCGAGTTCAAACATTACTTTTCAGAACGACAAGATTGTGTCTGGTCTACGCGATTTAACATCAAATGGATACGACATGCTTTCGATGCAACAATATGATACAATACGGTTTGTTTTACCGCGACAAAATACAAGTAATAACATAAACGGTCTGGAAACAGTTACATTTGGGATGCCAAGCCCTAGTAATGCGAGCGGGCTTACGCAAACACGAAATATAAAATTTTTGAGTGGGCAATATGCCCACATTGTTTTAGTAGCTCGCCAAGGTCCGAAACCGGGCACTCTGTTTGGACTAAACAGCAAGTATTCTAGTAACTTATCTCAATCATCGAGCAATCGTTTTAATCCATGGACATTTAAGCGAACGTCGACATTGAATTCAAATACGGCTGTAGGTAACTTTTCAACTACATTTACCTTTCCAACTACATTGTTTACGTCATCGAGTGTTTTTACTGGTGCGCTCTGTAACGTTCAAGAACCTTCGTCCAACACGGTTTTTATGCTTAGCATTTCAAACATTAACGTGTCGGTGTATGACGGACTTATGTTTAATGGAATTGCATTTAATTGCGAATCATACCAAGCGGACACCGATTCAAACACTCCGTTAAATTTAAACGGCTGGACAGGTGATTTTGGTGAAATGTTGGTTTGGGAACAAACGGCTGGGGCGAATTGCAATGCTCATCAAACGGTGGAGGGATATCTTGCCCATAAGTGGGGAGTCCCTCTTTCTTCAGGACACGCTTACTACTCAAGTGCGCCCGTTTTTAATTCTAGTAACGCTTCTCCATTTGGTACTCACGCGACCAATATTCCGTCTCCGATTCTTTGGCTGGACGCCTCAAACCCAGAATCGCTTCAAACAAATTACGTTACTAAATTGACGGACAAGAGTGGTAACGGATACCATTTGACAACTCGACCAGAGAGCAAAAGAAACGTCGTGTGGCCCACCGAGGGGGCGCGTTTAAACGGACTGAGCACATCGCGATTCACGCAATTTGCCGCAATTACCCAGCCAACAAGCATTGAAAACATTGCAGACTTGTTTTTTGTTGGAGTTCAAGGAGCGATTCCGTCTAACGATACAAACTCATGGGCGGAGAATTTGTTGGGACATGACAATTACGAAGATTTTGGGGACTCCCTTGGAAATTTTAATTTAGGTGGATGGGACACAAATGCTAGAGAACAAGGATATAATAGAAATTGGTTAACTAACGAAATTGAAAGGAGATGGTACATTGTTACATGTACTTCTTCAGCCACTGACGTTGTGAATGCGACGGGTCCAGCAGTTATATCCTGGTCATCTACCATCACTCCCGGTGGAAATAACAATTTATATCGTGATTACAATGGATTAGGTTTTTTCATGGACATTCGGCTTTTTTCTAATAACGCACTCGGTGCGAGTATAATTCCTGGAGGTCGCATAACAACATTTGGTATTACACATAGGAACGGTGGTCAATTTACACACAATGCAAGTGGAACCTTTAGTTTCGATTTTTCGACAGTTGCATCAAATCAACAATTGAAAATGATAATAGAAGTAAATGACACAAACACACAACCATCTGGTACTTGTTCACCGGGAGGAAAAATTATAATTACTACGTCTACCCCAAAATTGTTTGTTAATTCTAGCTTTCCTACACAAACATCAAATCCTTTAGTATATTACCAATCAAACGGGGTCTTGTATCACAACAATAACTTTCCTCCGGTGGGTTCGCCATTCATTCTGGCTTTAAAATTACCACAGACTGCTACACAAAAGATAACTGCGCGATTCCAAGGCATCTCGTACGATTCGTACAACTCAAACGCTGGCTGGACCGGCGACTTTGGAGAGCTCATTGTGTTCAAGAAAAAGAACTTGTCCGACAATCAGAGCAATTTGGTACTAATGTATTTGGCCAACAAGTGGGGACTGTCCTTGTACGACTCATCCCCGCCCGTGGTGTTTCCAAATGTAAAGCCCTTTTCCGATTTTTCGCCAAAGTCGTTTAAGCCCATCGTCTGGTACGACTCTTCGGACAACCAAGTAACTGCAACTCTTAAAATTTTTAATTCGATAACTAATAACGAGGTCGCTCCTTGTTTTTCGAATTATGATCCAAAATTTATAACACCGACGTTTTCGGTTCCAACAACTGTAATTGCGGGAAAAATTGGTCCATTTTCTGCATTGTCAGGAAGTCCCAGTGTCGAGCGACCAATAAACGGCTTGCCCGCAATCTACATTGACAGTGACTCAAGTTTAAAAACAAATGATGACAATTATTATTTTGGTTATCGCCCGTTCGGAAATTTGGTAAATACTCCTTTTGCTTTCAATTTAACTCATATTTTCTTTGTGGGAAGACAAGGGCAGTACTCGGGTCAATTTACGCAATGGAATCCGACGCTTACATACAGCGCGACTGGCGGAGACGATGTTTTGTACCAAGGAGTCATGTTTGCCTCAAAGGCAAGAAATGAAAATGATAATATTAATCAAGTTCCTAATATAACCGCAGACACAAATTACTGGAAGAGAATTAAAAAGTATCAAACGCTTTTTGGAAATTTAGGTTATAACGATGTAAACCCGGACACTGTTATCGGAAATAATGGTGGTGACAATTTAAATCCATTGTTAGGAGGATCAGTCATTCCTTATTTGATGTCGCCGATCACATCAAATACGACAGTAACAAACGTTGCCGCGCAGGCTTCAAACTCGCAAAACGTGGGAACGTCCAAGGTATTTTACGGAGATTCGGTATTAACCACAACCTCAAACTTACTAAAAGCGTCCGCATCGGTTTACTCTATAAATCAAGCTGGAACTGCGCGATACCAAACCACTTTAGAGGCTACTAAATTCATAGCAGCAGACAAAGCTACGGCGGGCTCGGTCACCTTTCCTCAGCAAAGCTCTACGTTTTTATTGAGCATTAACGGAATTCAAGCGTCAGGTAATCAAGGCACGGTCTTTAAAGGGCTCTTTTATGACGACATATCGTCAAAAGATGGCTGGGAGGGAGACTTTGCTGAACTCATAACGTTTCGACACGACTTGACGCCGCAAGAAGTTTTGTTAGTAGAGGGTTATTTGGCAACAAAGTGGGGTTTGCAAGCAGCTCTGCCTACTACGCATCCATTTTTTTATTCTGGGACAGTTGAAGGAACAACTTGCCTCACAGGGTACTCGCCATTGACATTTGGAAACACGGGGGCAGTGATAAACGGATCCAACAACATCTTGACAGTCAGTGGTCTTCCTATTTTTATGACTATTCCTAAATATACGTACGATACTACTTCTTTCTTGCTGGCAATTAACAGCAACGCAAACCTTCCTACCGGACTATCAGTTTCACTAACTGGTAATCAACTTACATGGGCAAATACTTCGGGAAGCACTTACACAATGACGGCAAACACCACGCAAGCGGCAACCGTATTTGGAATAGGAGCACCTCCTTTGTTCTTTACGATTTTCCCGAACTCATTCATTTACAAGAATTCCAGTTACTCAATTTCTCAAGCATTAACGACTGTAGAGTCCTTCATGGTGTCCGAATTGTGCGGCGCACTAAGTATTGCTACATACAGCTTGGACGATTCTAATTTGTACTATGAGAATGTAGTGAGTCTCACTTCATTTCAGTCTGGTCATTTTACTGGACCGACTTTTGCGGTCTGTCTTCAAGATTTTCTTAGGTTCAAGAGTGGAATTCCTATTGAAGTTACTTACGACAATGACTATGGCAAATTTCACTGGGGCCTCGATCCCGTCTTTCAAACGTCGTCCTCTCAGCTACGAGTACAACTAAAGACAACAAATGAAAAGCTTGCATTTTACTTGGGACTCGAAGTATACATTGATAGTAACAATTTGCTTCATTTACCATCTTCCTTCAAGACTGGAGTACAATGTGTTGGAGATTCTACGTTTGGAGCCGACATTGAGATTTTCAACGTTGTTTCATCAAACAGTACATTAAGAATTGGACAACCGAATCAAATTACAGAAGATTCGCCATATATCGTTATTTCAAATGACACGTACACGCCTCAAACATTCTTATCGGAATTAAATTCAGAGTTAGCCTCCTTGCTAATTAACTCTATCAATTATCCGATTAGTGTTTCGTTGATCTACCAACCCTATGCCACATGGAGTACATTAACTGCCCCTTCGTACACTTCGTATGCTACTTTAACTGGCCCTGCCTACTACCCTGTCTATTCTTATAATGCTGATACAATTGATGAACTTGGTATTGGATGCGAAGACAATTCCACAACCTTATTCGGGCTCGAAAACAATGCAAGCAATACACTTAGATATACTCTTTTGGGGTACAAAACTCCAAGTTTGTTGAGTTCATCTCTGAATTCAAACTTGGGACCAACAACGTATCAATACATTGCCGCATTATCCTCGGAACAAATTACTCTCAATGAAAACAGCTCAAATTATACTGCCGCATTTTTTCCGGGAAAATATAATGTGACTACATTTGTAAACATGCTTCAAGAGTGCATTCGCGCTGCATTCTTACCAAGTGGAACTCCCGTTGCATTTGATGGAGGTAACTGGTCGAATACAGTAAACTCGTCCAACATTGCGGATCTCAACGCCGACCTTGCTTCTCAAACAGCGTATCTATCAGTATCAAACGACAACAACTACTTGCAGTGGAACAACACTGGAACAACTGCTCTTGTTGTTGTTCCATTGAACAGTAATGTTGGAGTCAAGTTGGGTCTTGGTTCAGGGAATGCATTTACAGTGTATCCTAATTACTTATATACTTCAAACCTTTTTGGAGTTGCGCAATTTGTAAGCGGATCGACTTACGATACCTCAATAACTCCTCTTTCGACAACAAGCTCGAACGCAGTCATTGTAAATTCTAATGTCGATAAAGAGTATAAAATTATAACGGAAACGTACCACGTTAACACAGGCACATATACGAGTACTCAGTACTTTTTGTATACTGGAATCTTTACACTTTCTAATTTCATTTCTTCGAATGCTGGTCCATGGATTTTGGACAATTTAAACTATATTTGGTGGAGAAACACTGAAGAAGACACAGAGGAACAAAAAATTATTGTAGAAGACCCGTTCTGCGCTAATTTGGTGGGATTGTTAATTTCCTCAGACTCTTTAAGTTCAAACGATGGGAAAGGATGGCTGACTCTGAAAACTAATTTTCTTGTTGCTAATAACAATGCTTCTACAACTGGAAGTCCGAGCAATTGCCAGGTAACTGTTACTACTTCAAATAGTACAACAATAACACTTAGTAATACGTTAAGTGGTTCGTATCTTGTCGATATAAACTCTGCAATTGTTTCCAGCGCTTTGGGAGCTGGAGTTTTGGAAGTTGAAATTGACGTGGCAACATCTCATTTTAGATTCAAGAATTTGTCAATGTACGACTTGACGATAAGCGCCGACGCGACTGCACAAACACTTTTCGGAATGAGCGCAAGCTCGTGGGTAGTTACGACCTCATACGCTCGGTCACATTTTCCAGTTCAGCAAACTCTTCTGAGTAACGTATTGCAGTCCAATTTTACTAGCAACGCTTGTACTGTCGAGGTAAATGGATCCAATGTATCTTTCGGAACATTTTCAGGGTTTCCAACTGTGTACCGTCTTGTCGAGTACTTAAACGCGGGATTCTCAAACAGCGCGGATCCTTTTACAAACTACGTGTCCGTTGCATTGTTCAGCGGTGCCGAGGGGTTCGCCGATTCAAACGCAAACAGGATTAAATGGATCAATGCTGGACCAAAAAATATCGATGTTGTTCTGAATGCAGCAGCACAATCTTTTCTGGGCACCAGCACAACAACCTTTACAATTCCTAGACGTCTGGGAAACATCTCTCCTAATGTTATAGGAAATTCTAACATATCAAACCTCATAATGAATGTGTATGGAGTTGCGCTCCCTCAACCCAATTTGCCGGTTGTCGTAACGAATAATAATGACTACTTACATTGGGTCAACAATTCAATATATCCGATTATTGTGACTCCACAATCAAATTCGATTACTTCTGCAAAGCTTGGATTTACAGAGCAAGGATCAAACGGTTCCTTGACGCTGACAGCAGCAGGAACAACATCTCCTTACATCTTTAACCTTCCGCCTTTAATTTCTACAGAGCAAACATTTTCGTTTTTCGGAGGAGAGACTGGTAATGACGTAGAGGTGAAACTTGTAGATGGAACATACAATGGCAGTACTTTTGCTTTAATGCTTGAGACTGAAATTTTGAAGGCAACGACAAACCAAATACTTAACGTTCAGTATGGCAATCGAGGAAAATTCCTCTCATTTGTCAACACTACTTCTGCAGTCTTAACAATTTCAGGAAACTTGCAAGCTTCAAAAACATTGGGATTTGTCAGCACAGGCGCTACATCTCCTGTTTCCTTCTCAATACCAGCGAACACCTCGCTGTCTTGCTCTAACCCCCTTCAAGAAGTTTTAGCTCTTACCGTGTGCGCTTGGGACGGGGAGCTGTCGTGTCCAACGAACTTTTCTGAAGTAACACTCGACTCAAATCAATTGGCATTGCCTTACGCCAAGAAATGCGCGAAACCATTTTCGTCACTTCTGCCTCTAGTCGTGACTAACGCAGGTTTATCTAACCAAAATTACTCGTGTCCAATCGGCACGGAGCGCATCGCAACAGCTCAAAACGCAGACCCGGACCACCCTGTGTGTTCTTACGTTTGCGATGCTCCTTATTTTGATTCAGGAATAACATGCGGATACTTGCCAGTATATTCGCCTCGAGACAACAAGGCCATCAATATACTCAATGACAATGCTACATCGTACATGACCGTAATTTCAACTACAAATATAAGCAGTTCCGGATCTACGTATAGCGCAGTAAAGTTTTTGATTCTGGCAGTAATTATATCGTTTCTTGTTGGCTTAACTATACGACTCCTTCCCAGTATAACAGAAAATCCCCCAACAGAAAGCGCCGCGGGAGCAGTTCTTGAAAATTTGCTTAGAAAAGATGCGTAATTAAAGAGAAATTGATTTCAATTAATATCATTTATTTATTCCTTCTCCTCCTCCTCCTCCTCATCCTCATCCTCCTCATCATCATCATCATCATCATCATCATCATCCTCTTCATCCTCCTCATCCTCCTCATCTTCACCCTCTTCGTCCTCATCCTCATCTTCATCACACGATTCGCTCTCTTCATCGGTTGATTCAAGCCCGAGAGAAATGCGAACTCTGTCATGTTCAAGGCGTATCGATTCGAGAGACATGCGTACATTGAGGACAGGCCACGCAAGACCGGCAACTTTATTTACGAGATCGGGAGTTTCCCTCCAAATCTTAATTTCTCTGATTAGCTCTTTCTTCTCGTCCTTAATGAACAAGAGCTCCCGCTCCTTGTCGCCGTAACGGTCTACAGTAGGATTTACAATTTTTGATCGATCGCGCAAAACTCTACCGTTTACGCATGAGGTTCCTTTTATTGAGGCTAAGATGCGATCGGCCTCTAATTTTGCTAAAACTTCTTCATTCTCCGGTGGAATTGGCTCAATGACTTCTTCTTCTCCTGAAGACACAATTTCAGAAATGTTGCTTTCGTCATCCTCTTCGTCTTCGGATTCTTCGTCTTCATCTTCATCTACAT
>Ga0114966_10004219_pt1 | contig 12372 bp, 15 predicted proteins | sample M_130207_XF_Meta_FD_87029 | JGI IMG/M metagenome (GOLD analysis project Ga0114966, IMG submission 87029) | Freshwater microbial communities from Lake Montjoie, Canada to study carbon cycling - M_130207_XF_MetaG | ecosystem: Environmental > Aquatic > Freshwater > Lake | place: Lake Montjoie...
GCGAGCAGGTCAATGGAGAAGTTCGCAAACAGCTTATCGAAATTGCGAAGAATGAAAAAAAGATAGACCAAGAACGTTTTAAGCAAATTGCGAAAACAACGCAAATTTTACTGTCTAATGTAAAAAATTGGATTGATTATTATAAGTTAAATATGGAATATGTAGCTGGAATGATTGAATTGGGCACACTTAATAATGAAATATTCCAGCTAAATGAGAAATATGAGCATATTAATAGCAATTATGTAATAGAACCACCGGAAATATCAAGCGATAAGAAGGTAAAAATGGAAGAAGTAAAAGAAGTAAAAGAAGTAAAAGAAGTAAAAGAAGATGAAGACTCAACTGAATCCAAAAAAAGAATCCGAATGAAAAAATAATATGTGATTTAACAATATGTTAAGTGAATATTTTGACCCATTATTTTTTTTCATTGCTCTATCAATTGGAATGTTAATTGTATATGTAACAACACCAGTCCCAGAAATTATATATAAATATCCTACTCCAGATAATAGTGTTGTATATCAAGATGATGTTCAGAACTGTTATCGATATGTTTCAAAAGAGGTTCCTTGTAAGGGGGAACTGACCGAGATTCCAATCCAACACGTTGATTTAGAAGAGAAATCTAAGGAGAGTATTATTACACAATTCAATAAAATGATTAAACAAAATGTTTGATTATAATATAAAGAATGCTCGATTTTTTAAAAGAGAGACCTTTTGTAATATTAATATCAATACTTTGGGGTCTTGGGTTGAGTTGTATGTTTAGACAAGCGTGTGTTGGGAGGGACTGTATTGTAATTAAGGCGCCTCATCCATCCAAAATAAATAATAAAGTATTTAAAGGAACCAATTCAAAATGCTACATGTATTTACCGGAATCTACAATGTGTGGCAAAAATTCGATCCAAGCGTAATAATTTATATTTAAAAATATTTTTTTAAATATGGAATCTGACCCGAAGGCGACACCAATTAATGCTTTACCAAAAGGTAATTTAACCCAAGAAGACGATCAACAATTTATCCAGAATATTCTCAATCAAATGAAGGGGGATAGTCAAGAGTCAGAGCAAAACTATCAACAGGCTCAACAAAAATATAATAACCAGCAGTTTGGACACAGTCCAGCTGAGCAACATGCGCAGAATCAAGAGCAACTTCAAGGTCAATATGAGCAAGAAGAACAATACGAATATGAGGAGGAACCAGTTAAGAAAACATTTGGAGATAAGTTGAAAAATGGAATAAAAGGGCCCATACTATTTTTAATATTATATGTTCTATTGTGTTTTCCATTTATTCGCGTGTTTGTAGCGAATCAGATTTCACGTTTTACAGAGAACGAGAACTTTCAATTATATGGGGCGACCCTTCTTTTAGGTTTGATCGGTGGAGTCATATTTTATTTAATTTCTACTTTTCTTTTCTAAAATATATATTATATGAGAGACACATATATTTCTTTACAAGGTTTAGTAATTGGTTTTTTAATCGTAATACTTTTATTTATTCCAATTCCTGTAATAGGCAGGTTTATATGCTTATGGATTCTATTTGTGGTACTCTGTAATTTGGTATCTGGTGACATATTGTTTTCTCTGTTCATTTCAACTTTTTTTGTCATACTATTTTTTCTATATTTAGGGCCCAAAAAGACGATTTCTTTTTCTGGAAATATGGTTGAGAATTTTGATGGAGAAGGAGAATCCAAAGATAAATTAGACACTGAAATGGAAATAACAGCAAAAGCACCTGAGAAAGCCCCCGAAAAAGACCTAAAAGATATGAATCCATCTCAATTAAATAACATTGTTGATAAATTGAATGTTAGCGTCGGCCCAGCAAAAGATGATGACGATGATGAATTATTTGGTAAAATAGACATCGGAGATTATGATGATGAAGACAGTGATGAAGATAGTGATGAAGATGAAGATGATGAAAAAATTGAGAAGAAAGTAGGAAAAACAACATCAAGTTCTAAAAAAGCATATAAAGCCCAGAAGCAATTATACGACTTGAATAATACGGCGAATGCTTTACATAAAACTCTGACGCGGATGGCCCCAACTCTTGAAAAAGGTCAAAAAATAATTGATATGGTTGGAAAAATGGGTATCGAGAAATATTTATAAAAATTGATTTTGATTGGAATTATTTTATATTAATAATATAAAAGAATGAAAAGTGCGAAAGTTGTTTCAAGTGTTGCTTCAAACAAGCCCGACGGATTAAGTATTGCTTTAATAATAATACTAGTTCTTATTATTGTTGCTTGTATTTTATGGTATATGTTGTATAAACCTAAAAAAGAAGTTGTTCTTCAATCAGTTGAAGGTTTTTCTGATGAAATAAACAATCTGAAATTTTTCCAAAAGAATAATATCGGAAAAGAGGTCCCGACGGACCCTGTCCACGTCCCTGTCGATGTTCTTGAAGGCAGTCTCATGACACCAGACCAAATCAATGCTTATTTTGGGTCCGCGAAAAAAAAAACACAGTAGTTGGTAAATCGGTTGAACACTTTCAAAATCCAACCATTGAGCATTTCAGTTTCGGAGACTTGTTTAGTTTCGGTGGTGGTTCCGTAAAAAAAGCAACGATTCCTCCGGAGAGGACACGACCGAACTATTCTGACTCTGACTCATCTCCTCCTCAATTTAGCACACTCAGTTATGGACCTAATGGATCCAATGGACCTAATGGACCTAATGGACCTAATGGACCCAATAGTTATGAACAGAAGAATCAGAACGCACTCCCCAACTATGACAAATCTGGTGAGTTAGAATTAGAGAAAGCAATCCTTGAATTAAAAGGAAATTCAGGAGACTATAAAAAGGATGTTGCGGTTGTGCCTCAACGTATTCAACCGGCTCCTGTAAAACCGAATGTTCCCATGATTAGTCATGCTGAACTGGAAAAAGCAATTATTCCAACTCTGGAATCTCAACCGGTTGCGCCACCAAAGGCATCTTCAATGAACTGTAAATTCCTAAATTCTCAGAAATGTCATCCAGATTATCCAAACTTTTCTGGGGCGAGTCTGAACTTTGGGGGCGAGAAAAATAAAGTCAAGTGCGACTCCGTCGGTGGAGAGAAAATGGCGAAGGCCATTTGCACTATTGCAGATGGTAGTATAACTGGTGCTTATATTCTTGATGAAGGAAGTGGTTATGAGGTAGCCCCGAAGGTTGTGGTTGAAGGAGGAGGTGGGTCCGGATGTAAATTAGAGTCAGAAGTTATCGATGGGAAAGTCAGGAAGATTATAGTAAAAGTGAGAGGTCAGGGTTTTACTGGGACCCCCTCTATAAAGATTGAGTCGCCCAATATGAGTAATGGATGTTATTTGTGTTGTAAATAGGATAAATTATTTTCTATAAAAAAATAATGAAAGATATTTTTTTATTCATATGTGTAGTATTAATTTTATTATTTATATTTGTGATGAATCGTTCCTATTTAGAAAAATTTTCTTCGAGAGATGTCGAAAATTCGTGGCCCCAACTCTATACAGCAAACAATGTAGGTGAATTATACAAGGCCCAGAATATATACCCCGAAAAAGGAATGCGCGATTATTACGTCGGAAATTATCCGGATGTAGTTCTTCCAGCGGATGTAGTTGGATGTGGTGGGCGAAACCAGCCCTGCTACGGAGGAAGTCAGGAAGTCGTATTAAATACAATGCCTCCACTCGATATTAGTAATAAGAGCATTTCAACAAAGACGGGAAATATCGGACCGAAAAAGAAAGTAGAGGAAGTTGGATATTTATACAAAATTATGAGTGCATATGAGGATAACTCTTATATTCCTCTATTTTTGCTTCGTCCTCGCGGACAATATCCAAAATACGAGTATTTTATAAAAGGGGATGATGGAAGATATAAGGCGGTCATTACTGCAAGTATCCATCGTGAACTCGGAACAAATGACCAAGTTAAGATTGAGGATGAACCGTATTTTTACAGAGCGACGATAAATGCGACGAACTTTCCGAGTTATCCACAGATTGAGTAGGTTGAGGTGGTATGTATATGTGATAATTTGCCAATGAAAGAAATATCATATAATATTCAAAGATTATTTTATCCTAAATTCGTTTTTGAAACATTCCAGTTGGGACCTATCATCGCTCCAAGAAAGTATGGGTCCGTCTTATCAGCCAATTTTTCATTATAAATTTTACCATTCTGTCCTAAAACATCAAAATTCTGTTTGAAATCTCCATATTTTTCAAAATTATATGGAAGCAGTCCATTAGTAATGCTCCCTTGATTTGTCGATACTCTAACTTCCCCTTCAACACGGCGAAAATCGTTCTGCACCATTGTTGGAGGGTTGGAATACATTTGAGTAAAATAATTTTCAGAATTAAGAGGAGTTAATTTTTTAGATGGGGGTGGTATCCGGTCCTTCTCATATTTTATTTCAGTATTATTAATTAACTTGTCATAGTTAATATAGTGTTCAAGATTTAGAAGTTCTGGGTTGTCCTTAAAAAGGAAAAGCCAATCTACATAGTCTTGCATCGTCATTCCATCCGGATATCCAAATTTATAAGCATTTTTTTCAACTGTTGTCATTTTTTGTGGGCTTTGATAATTCTTCTTCGGTTTGAATACACGTTCAAACTCTTTTGGATGAAAGGGGTTGATATATATTTTATCTTGATCCTCTGATGGATCGGGGTCAGAAGGGGTTAAATGAAGGAAATTTTTGGTTTGGAAATCTGGCATGGTATTTGAATAGAGGGCCTTTTCAAGTAATTCTTTTTTATCATCTTTATCAATTGGGGCTGGAAAATCTTTATCCACTGTCGGGCGGTCATCTTTCCCCTCAAAATGCTCAACATATTTTTCAGAAGGAATGACCATATCGGTGTCTTCTTTATTTATTACAGTTTTATTAATAACATATGGAACTGTCATTTTAGTGTAAATCCGATTTCCATAAAAACAAAATAAGAAAATAAAGAAAAAAAGAAAAACCATAAATTGATAAAATTTCATTTTATTATTTAATGAGATTTATTTCTCTATATAAAATAGTATATTATGCCTAATTATAATGAGAACAATGTAAGAGATAAATCAATTGATGACTTACCACGAATGACATTTCAATTACCAAATACAGAAAGTGGAACCGCTTTACCATCTGCAAATCCTGTTTTTTTCTGTCAGTCCGGTTGCTCAATTGATTATAATTTTAGTAATATAAAGTCATGTCAAGTTAATAATGACGGAACAAAATATACGGTAACTCCAACTGACAATGCAAATATAAATTATATAATGTGGAATGGAACTGATATGAGTAGTGGAGAAAAAATGGTTCAATACACTCTAAAAGAAGTATATTTTACAGCTCCAGCAAAAGATTACATTGGAACAAATCGTGATATATTAAACCAATCTATCCAATATTATTTTGTTTTCGTGAATGAAAAATATAATAATCTTATGATTTGTGTATCTATAATTGGTAGTGTAAATAATTTGGGGAATGCTCCTAAATCAAATGGGTTCGTTATGATGGAAAAATTATCGAATAATATTCCAAATAAAGGTGCTGAAACTGAGCTAACGAATCTCAATAATTTTAACTTGGGAACACTTATTCCTCCAAATAAACCATTTTTTAGCACACTTATAAGCTCGGGTATTCAATATATTATTCTTACTGAGGTTGTTGATGTTCCTGTTAGTTTTTTTGCAAATATCGCGACGAAGGTTAATGGAGCAATGGAATTATATACCAGAAAAATGACAGACTTTCAAAGAAATACACCTGTTAATCCACCAACAACAATTCTATTTTATAATGAGAATTCACAATTATTAGATAATCAAAATCTGGTATGTAATTCAAATTGCGACTTAGTCCCTACAAAAAAAATTATTCCATCAATTGGAACATATACAACTACGGAATCAGGAAAAAAACAACCAGAAACTCTGAAGACTATTTCAGGGGCTGATTTTCCTCCTGAAAAATGTGAGATGGAAGAAGTTTGGTCGAATCAAACAATTAAACCAAAGAAAGTAAAAGACCCAGATGATCCAGATGATCCAGATGATCCAGATGATAAAAAGAAAGAAAAAGATAATACTACTGCAATCGCAATTACTGTCTGCTTGTTGATTGCAATGGTAATTATAATTATTGGATGCAGTTATTATAAATATAAAAAATATGGATTCAATATAAAATTAATAGTTGCTGGAATAATTGGAATTATAGTAACTATTATTGGATTATCAGTTGGTTGTCATTTATATGTAGAAAAAAAAGATTTAGTCTGGTTATCGTATGTTCTCGGAGTATGTGGATTTTTTGGAGCAATGGTTTTTATAGTTATTATTAAAAATTATGATTCTTATGGATACAACACAAGTTATTCAAGTTTTAATTCAGCTACAACACCAGCTACTAACAAACAAAAACCATACACCGGAGTGAATGTTCCAACTGGATTCAATCAACCAAAGACTTCATGGTTCAGTAGTAGCAGTGATAGCAAACCAATAACTGGTTATTCCCCGCAAATAACAGTTCCATCCGCAAGTAATACACAATCAAAACAATCATCTGCGACTGCTCCTCCAATGAGTGTTCCATCCGCAAGTAATACACAACCAAAACAATCATTTTCTACGGTTCCATCATCAATGACAGTCCCTCAAAGTTCAGCAACTGTTTCTCCTCAACCAAGTAAATCATTCTTTTCTAAATTAAAAGATACATTTTCCAGAAAACCGGATTCGTCATCAACAACAACGAGTTCTACGCCTCCTCCAATAACCGACCCAATTATAAATAAAGTATCCGATTTAATTAAACGTATTAATGCACAGCCAACTAATAAAATTAGTTCGAATAAGAAAAGAAGCCTAAAAAACAAATTAACTAGAATCGCTAAAAATCCATCAAATGGAGAACGAATATTAAATGAAGTTAGTCGTGAATTGAATACAAAACAATAGATATTATATAAGAATCTATGATTTTTATATATAAAAATATATTATAAAGGATAACCAACGTTCGACTGAAAACCAGTTATTCCATCTAATCCCTGTGCTCCCAAAGTATCTTTCCACGTTTTAACACCGCTACACTGCGCATTTGATTCATTACCTCCACTACAAGTTAAGCAATTATCGTTCTGATTAAATCCAGCCGGAGTTGCGCTCTCACGAGTCATATAACTACGACCAGCATCCATAACCTCCGGGTCCAAATAGCCATCTCCACCATCCATACTTTCTACAATATCTCTATCCGCGACCTCCTTCGCAATAGTGGGTGCCATCATACGAGAAGCCTGCCTCTGAATAACCCTCTGAACAGTGCCTTCAAGTTGCTTCTTCTGGCCTATTTGGAGCATAACAATGAGTGCAATTGCTAAAAATAGGGCGACGGCTGGACTAAATAGACCAACAACGGCAATAACTACCAAGAATACAATCTTAACAATGATATTGTCAAAGAATGTAAGGAAACTTACAGGTAAGAATTGGACAACAACACCTGAATAAACGATAAGTAGAACAACAAAAACTGCTTGAATAATATGACCGGTCAGTGAAATTCCGGTCTTTTCGAGGATTGCACTCGGCGCTTTAACAATCGCTTTTGAAGCATTCAATACTTTCTTTGCTAACTTTTTAACAGCCATGTTTATAATTATTACTAATATTTTATTTAAGGATAAAATTGATTTTTTTTTTAATAAATTCATATTATCTCTAAACATGTCATCAACATACATCGGAAAAAGAGGTTATGTAATCGTTAAATCGGAATTACCCGAAAAAACAATTAAAAATATAAGAAAAGATTTAACTATTTCTCCGTTCGTCATCGGCGACTACGGCGAATCAGAAGAACCATTCCCGGTCTTTTTAGAAAATGACAAAAAAATATATGTTCCTAAATATTATGGAATCGAAAAGTTCGGAATTCCCACCAAAAATGAGGTTCCCGCCGGAGAAGATATTGATCTCAAATTCAACGGAATACTTCGACCCCACCAACTCGACCCAATCGACGCATGTATCCAAGCATTTTCCAAAACGGGGGGCGGTATTCTATCGCTACCTTGCGGAGAAGGAAAAACGGCGTGTGCCTGTTATTTAATCAGCCATATGAAAAAGAAGACGTTCGTCCTCGTCCATAAAGAATTCCTAATGAATCAATGGATCGAACGAATTTCTGGGGGCCCAGATAGCCCCGCCTTTTTACCTAATGCCCGTATCGGCCGTATCCAAGGTAAAATCATTGATATCGAAAATAAAGATATTGTCATTGGAATGATACAGAGTATATCAATGAAAGATTACCCCCTTAATACATTTGATAGCTTCGGAATGGTTATCCTTGATGAGTCTCACCGATGCCCTAGTCGGGAATTTTCGAAAGCCCTCCAAAAAATAAACTGTAATTATATGCTTGGTCTCAGCGCGACGCCAGAGAGAAAAGATGGTCTTACCAAAGTCCTAAAATGGTATATTGGGGATATTGTTTTTATGAGGAAAGGTAAGAGTGCTCTAAATTCCATCGTTGAAAGATACATCTATGATTGTGATGAAAAAGCCTACTGTGAAGAACTAAAAGGATATTATGGAAACGTGAATTCAGCCGGTATGATAAATAATGTTGCCCTCTATATGCCCCGAACTTTATTCATCGTCCAAAAGACTATGAACTGCCTCGAAGATGGGAGACAAATTTTAATACTATCGGACCGCCGTGAGATGTTAAAGGACATCGAGCTTAAAATAGGGGAGCGTGGGATTGAATGTGGCTACTATGTTGGAGGAATGAAACAGTTAAAATTAGATGAAAGCGTTAAGAAGCCCGTTATATTAGCGACATTCCAAATGGCGGCCGAGGGGCTCGACATTAAAACAATTGACACAATCATCCTCGCAACTCCAAAAACAGATATTGAACAAGCGGTTGGGCGCATTCGTCCAAAAGTCGGAGAAACAAAGAACGTCCCTCTCGTCATCGATATTGTGGATAATTTCTCGCAGTTTAAGAATCAGGCGTTCGCGCGGAACAATTTCTACAAAAAGAAGAATTATGTTATACACACATTTTCAGTATCCAAAAGTGGGGAGAATATTGAGAGTATTGGGTCGTGGAATCCACCAGAGCAAGAAGATTCAGTTTCGGAACCATCTGGAAAAAAGACTTTTGTATTCAAGTGATTTCAAGTGATTCTGATTTTTAGATTTTTATTATAAAATTATCGAAGTAAATCAAATTTATTTACATAACAACAAATTCGCATTCTGAACAATCAGTTATTGCTCGAAAAACTAGTGATGAATCATCCATCGTAAGCACGTGATTGAATTCAATCTCGTCTCCGCCAATCCGAAAATGATGAACAATCTCATTTTTCTGAATGTTGAACAAATAGACCTCAAATCCTCTATCAATCTTTTTCTTGATGATGATGAAGTTTCCAATAATTTCAATTGGAGACCGCAATATAATTTCCTGATTGACCGATAAATACAAACATTCAGCATCTGTATATATGAAGAACACAGTATCATTCTGAATCAATTGACAACCCAGCATTTTCGTCCCGAACATTTGTAATGAAGCAAACATTTGTCGCGTAGTTGTATCAAATATTTTGACTTCAATCTTTTTTACTACTGTTTGAACATATGAAGCAACATATCGATCCGCAACAAGAACTGCGTTCAATCCGAGAATTGGAGCAATCACTGGCGATATAGACCGATCAATTTGTTCAAGAATATTTGAGATTGAATAGAAAGAAGTTGTTCCATCTTTTCCTAGAACAAAGAAATCATCTAAATCAGTCATTAGACTCACATGTTCAACATTAATTTGAAAAGTACATGACAAGAATCTTTCTCGGCTATAATAAACAACCCATAATGTATGCTCAATATCAGTCATTAAAATTATTTTTTTTTCTTTCAAATGAAATATCCACCTATATTTTGAAGAAAAAATTGTTTCGCCTCCACTACGGATACTAAAAGAACCTTTATTTCCTGCTAAAAATTTAAACATCTTATTTATATGATTAAATTTATACCAAATTCTCCATCAATTTTTACAAAAGAACAACCACATTTTCCTGAAATAATTCCATATTGAATTTCTCATCTTCATCCGTAATTTCCTTAGAACGTAACCGAATCAAAAATGCATCACGATCCACTTTTCCCAAAGTAATCCAACAGCGAATAATATTCCCGAAAATCAATCCGCATTTGGGATAATCAACCTCGTATTCCGCATATAACTGAACCATTCTCCCACAAATGAAATCCCCGAACGCGATCGAGAACTCTTCAAAATCCCGAACAAGCATCTTGAACATTTCAACCAAATGATTACTCACACTCTCCTTACTATCCAGAACCGAATATATAAATTTGGAAATAAATGCAGGATAATCATCGGGAGCCGTCAATGACCTGAATAATTCGACACTTGCATCATAATCCTGTGTAATCGGATATTCCGCAATAATACACTCAATATTCTGCTCATTCATCGACTTCTTATTAATATCGACCTTAATGTAATCATTAATTGAATTTTCACCTGAACTCGGAATTGCGAGAGCATCATAAATATTAGAACTTTTCAATTTCAGCTTGAAAAAATTCTGCAATTTGAACTTAATTCGTGGGATGGGTTGGACAGACTGGATAACAACATTCACCCGCTCCTCATAGAAATTCTGAGTGTCTTTATTGAACTTCAATTTATTTGTCATTACAAACTCATACATAATCGTGAATGACTCAATATCATTAGAATCCAATAGTGTAAGCAAACTATAATGAAGAACCTTCGTGTTGAATATTCCATAATCAACTGTCCAATATACCATCTTCAAAAAGTTCGAATACTTATTCTTCGAAAATACATTCAAGTCAAACTCCTCCGCGGTCTCCATTATCTCATTCAAAAACATATCACGTCCCCGAAACTTGTCTTCAATATATACGCAAAAAGATACCTTATAATTATATTGCTTTAATGCATCATCGATGGCTTCTTCCTCAGTATCAAATGGCCCAACGAACTCACTCTCATATGATGCATCTAGTCTATTCAAGCACCAATAAAAGCCATAATCATCGGACTCGCTCGTATTATGAATAACGTTGAACATCTTCTTCTGCCATTTCTTGTTGATAATAAGCTCCTTGACTAATTTAGCATACAAATCGATATAGTGATTATCAGTCATAACCTTGTTCATAATTTCAGCATTAATAATGTCGTATGTTTCATAAAACATTTGCTCCTCTAAATGGTCTATGAATTCCTTTACAATTATTGTAAATTTCTTGTCATTCAACTTGTTCAAATGCGAAATAACAGTTTTCCGAATTTTATCTGTATCGTTGGCCGGTATCTGACGGATGTATGAATTAACAAAATACTTTTCAATGTCCTTTCCACGAAATCGGTTCTTCCTCCTCCAAGAAGAAGTCGGCTTCGGCCGAACAACTCCCTTACCATAATTATTTTTCTTAAATGATAATACGTCAATTGGTTTCACTTCGACGTTTTTATAATATTCTTTGAAATTATTCAACAATGATATACTTTTTCCAACACACTTACGTATAAAATCGATTGAATAAATTGACTGAATATTTTGGAATTCGATCGGGATTAAATTTTCCATTTTATTATATATATAATAAAATCTTTAAGCCATTTTTACTTACATTCGCATTCTGCATTTCCAAGTAAATAAATATTATTCTTCTCCATTACTGAAATAATATTATTTTTTGCCTTTTTTTGGATGGCGTTGTGGATACGGACTTTGTTTCTTATTTTTCCGAATATAATCAATAATAAGGTATATACCAACTCCAATAATTCCACATCCAAGAAGAGATAATAATACAATTACAATAATTGTATCGTTTTCCATAATATCTAAATAGAAAATAATATTACTTACAACCACAACCAGTGCAATCCATTTTTGGATCACCACTCATATATTTATCATATTGACACCATCCTTTCTCGCCAACACGCAAATCTGTGCAAGTATATGGACATTTTCCTTTTTTACAAGGCGCTTTCCCACAATTACCGGATTCTCCTTTATATTTACAACCATTCAAGCATTTTTTATTGCGTCCATCTTTTTTAGTAAATATAACAATTAAATATATACCAACGCCAATTATTGCGCAACCAAGAAGTGATAATAACACAATCATAATAATCATTTTGGTTTCCATAATATCTAAATAGAAAAAAGTGATTTCTTAAACAGTTTAAAAATAATAGTATAATATATATTACAGCTATTTCAAA
>Ga0114966_10004220_pt1 | contig 12370 bp, 10 predicted proteins | sample M_130207_XF_Meta_FD_87029 | JGI IMG/M metagenome (GOLD analysis project Ga0114966, IMG submission 87029) | Freshwater microbial communities from Lake Montjoie, Canada to study carbon cycling - M_130207_XF_MetaG | ecosystem: Environmental > Aquatic > Freshwater > Lake | place: Lake Montjoie...
CTTGGATGTTGGAACTCGCTTTTCCCAACTATCCAACGCTGTACGCAGAGCCGGTGCCAGGCGGTCTCGGTGCCAACCGGTTTTAGCTGCAACGTTAACTCTTTGAGCCCACTCCACTTGATCAAGATGGCGATCGATTTCACGGTCTAGTTGATCTCGACGATCTTCATCGACTAAATCCCATTTATTCATAACAATAACCATGGCTTTTCCTGCTTCTTCAACCATTGTTATGACGCGAAGATCTTGTTCGGTGATTGGTTCGGAAGCATCGAGAACAACCACCGCAACTTCACAACGCTCCAAGGCAGTTTGCGTACGAAGCGATGCGTAATAGTCAGTTCCAGATGCTTGATTGGCACGCTTTTTTAATCCTGCCGTATCAATAAATCTCCAAATAGATCCACCAAATTCGATGAGCTCATCGACGGGGTCACGGGTAGTGCCAGCAACATCATCGACAATTGAACGGTGTTCGCCAGCTAAAGCATTGAGCAGCGAAGATTTACCAACGTTAGGTCGCCCGATTAATGCAACCTTTCGATAACCATCTTGAGTTTGCGCTCCCCCAACTTCAGGAAGTTTTGCAACGATGTTGTCTAGTAGATCTCCAGAACCACGACCGTGTAGAGCAGAAACAAAATAAGGCTCACCTAAACCTAGTGACCAAAGTCCATGCGCTTCAGCTTCTTCACGTTCACCATCTACTTTATTGCCGATAAGTATGAGAGGTTTTTTCGCTTTGCGTAAATGCTGCATTAAAATATCATCTTCATCTAATGCACCAACTTGTGCATCAACTACAAAAGCGAGCACATCTGCTTCTTGCATTGCGATTTCAGCTCCTGCGCTTACTTGAACTGAAATTCCATCTGGTTTAGCTTCCCAGCCACCTGTGTCCATAATAATGAAACGACGACCGCCCCATTCGCATTCGTATTGAATACGATCTCGCGTTACTCCAGGTGTGTCTTCAACAATTGCTTCACGCCGACCGAGAAAACGATTTATAAGCGTTGATTTACCTACATTTGGACGCCCAAGAATTGCAACAATAGGAAGCCCCAGCAACGAGCGCTGTCGCAATAGTTCCCAAATACGTTCAACAGTCTCATCTAAGTCTAGATTTGTTGAATCAATTTCAACGGCGTCAAAGGCAACTGTTAGTGGTGAAATAGTACGCGTTGAATCTATTGAATCGCGATTTTCAAGTGAAGTCTTCACATCAACAGATTTATCTTCTATTTCAATTTCACGACGAACAGCCCGCGCATTTATGTCTGCAGTTAAATAAATTTTGAGTGCTGCATCTGGAACGACGACTGAACCTATGTCGCGACCTTCAACAACAATTCCACGATCTGCTTGCGCAATAATTTTGCGTTGGATGTTTAAAAGTTCTGCACGAATCTCTGGCATTGCACTAATCCGACTTACATTTTCAGTAACAGAAGTTCCACGAATAGCATGAGTGATTTGGATATCTCCAGCAAATATATTTGGTGAAGTTGGATCAGAAACAAATCGAATGGGTGAACTTCTTAATACTTTAAGAATTGTTGCTGCATCTTCCGTTTTATTCTCAAGTGCTAACCATGTTACAGCTCTGTATAGCGCGCCAGTATCTAAATAGTTCCAACCTGCGCGTATTGCTATCGCTTTTGATGTGCTTGATTTTCCTGCGCCACTCGGGCCATCTATTGCTACGACTATGCCCATGTGCTGAGCCTACTTCTATTTACGGATCGGATGAACGTTCCATCCGATCACAGAGAGATGGTTAGAAAGTTTTATTGCATCTGCTTCTGATAACGCTAATGTGATGAGAGCATTTAGTTGTCCCGGTGAGTGTTCGATTGATAAATCTTCAACGTTTACTGACATTGCTGCGCACTCGTTAAATATTGCGCCTAACTGCCCAGGTTTATCATCGATCACAATTGGAACATAGAAATATTCGCGCGCTTTTCCTCCATGTTTACCAGGAATCAATGCTCGCCCATCTCGACCTTTTCGAATCAACTTTGCAATTTGCTCTTGATCATCAAGTGAGGAAATCATCTGAGTTAGATCGCTTTGTAGATTTATCAGTAATCCCTTTAATTCACCTGAATTTGCGTGAATTATCTCTTTCCAAAGGTTCTCATCTGAGCCTGCTATACGGGTTGAATCACGAAGTCCTGCTCCAGCTAATTCAAGCCACTCGTGCGCAGAGCCATGAAGTTGAGCAGCTAAGAGAGAAGCAGCAATCTGCGGCAAATGCGAAATGCGGGCTACAGCCTTGTCATGATCCTTGGCATCTAGAACTACTGGTGTTGAACCGAGCAGCTCAATTAGCTCTTTGGCCTTTTCAATGGAAGCGGCGGATGTTTGGGCTGTTGGCGTCAGAATCCAGGTGCGCGAAAGAAACAGGTCACTGCGGGCAGACTCGGCTCCCCCGACTTCACGCCCTGCCATTGGGTGAGTTGGTACGAAAGAACTCATAGGAAGCTTCGATGCCTGAACCTTTTCTATAGGTTCAGTTTTTACACTACATACATCCATAAACGTTGAGTTTGGGTTTAGCTGATATTGCTGCTCTATGACCTCAGAGAAGGCTTTTAATGGGGTGGCAATTACGATTAGCTCGGGTTCTAAAATCTGCACAGAACCGGTCAGATCTGAAGCCAAACTTTGATTGTTGCTATCAATATCGACCATCTCAACTGGAATTTTGGCAGCAGCAAGGGCCAGACCAATTGACGTTCCTATAAGGCCAGCTCCTACTACGCGCACCGAATGCAGCATTTACTGGGCAATATCTCGACGAAGTGCGCTAGCACCGTGAAGGTAAATATGGGCGATCTCGGCGTGGTTTTTGCCGCTTTCAATATGCAGCATTGCGCGTATGGTCCTAGCCAGCCCACCTGGAACATCAACTTCGACCGAGCCAATTAGAGGAACAGAGGCAAAGCCAATCTCGCGGCAAGCCGCAGCGGGAAAAGCTGCATCGAGATCCTTGGTGGATGTGAAAAAGACTGAAATCACATTTTCGGGTGTAAGTGAGTTCGCTTCCATAATCGCCAACATAAGCTCCTTCACACCTGCAGCAATAGCCTCAGGCGTATTTGCGCTCACTTGAGTAGCGCCACGAACGGCTCGAATGGACATGGGATAAGGGTACCTTTCTCGGTCACTTTTCTGCTCAAATTTGAATAGTTATCTAGTTATTAAATTGTTTATCGATAAAACCTTTTAACGTTTTTTAATTAATTTTCACTCTGAATTGATCCTTGATCAGAACCAATCGTAAAAATCGATAAACCGATAATATTCCGCATTTTCATGCTTATCAATTATCGACTAATAGATATTAGTTCAATCAATATCGATAAAACTATTTAACGATTAATGCGCGATTATCGATTTATAGTAAAGACGCTATAACCCTAAAACGTTACGTAGATTTGTTAATTCTCCTGAATTCAGGTTTCTCCAGCGGCCTTCGGGCGTGTCCCCCAAAGAGATCGGTCCGAAGTGTGTCCGGATCAGACGCAGTACTTGAACATCGACGGCCTCCATCAGCCGTCGAATAATGTGATATCTGCCCTCATGAATTGAAACCTCAAGCCACGTAGGCGAAAGTTCCTTATATGTCAGAACGCGCCCCATCCCATCTTCAAGCTCGATTCCTTTTAGCAGGATTTTGTCGATTCCAACAGGAAGTTTTCCCTCGTGTTCAATGATGTATGTCTTTTCAAGGCCGTAAGAGGGGTGAGTTGCCCGGAAGGTTAAATCGCCATCATTTGTCAGCAAAATTAGGCCTTCTGAGTCCTTATCAAGGCGACCCACATGAAAGAGGCGTTCCTTTCGCAGATCTATAAAATCGCTCAAAGATGGTCGACCATCTGGATCATACATGGTTGACAAAACACCCTTTGGTTTATGAAGTACAAGATAACTCTTAGACAAAGAACGAGTAATTGTCTCACCATCAACCATTACATTAACTAATTCAGGGTCGAATTTGGAGCCCATTTCACGGATTACGAATCCATCGACTGAGACTCGCCCAGAATCTATGAGCTCATCAGCCCCACGACGGCTAGTTATACCTGCATCAGCGATTATCTTATTAAGGCGCATTTGGCCCATGGCTATCCTCCCGACAGTCAGGGGATAAAGATAGCGCGAACGTTAGTCAGTTAGCGAATCGAGGATTTCATCTAAACCGTCAAGATCTGGAAGGTATGGTGCAAGGGCTGGAAGATCTTCAAGGGAGTTCAGACCCAACCGCTCTAAGAAATAGCTTGTGGTCTTATACAAAATCGCACCTGTTTCATGCTCTAAGCCCGACTCTTCAACTAACCCACGCGTTACCAAGGTCTTCATTACGGCTTCAACGCTAACCCCGCGGATGGCAGAGACACGGGCTCTAGAGACCGGCTGGCGGTATGCAATCACTGAGAGGGTCTCAAGTGCTGCCTGAGTTAGGCGCGATTGTTGGCCATCTAAAACGAATTTCTCGACCGCTGAGCTAAATTCTGGGCTGCTATAAAAACGCCATCCTCTGTTGACTTTGCGCAGGCAAAAGCCTCGATCCTCATAACTGGTTTCAAGGCGGGCAAGGGCCATTTCAACCTCTTCGACCGTCTTTTCTAGCACCTGCGCCAGGGTTAGCTCAGAAACTGGCTCATCCACGACCATCAGTATCGCCTCGATTGAACGCTCGATCTCTACATTACTCATTAATACTGCCCTCATTCGCTTCGTCATCTTCTAAAAACACGGGGATATCAAACTCATCAGTGACCTCAACCTCGCCGGTTTCAGAGCCAGTCCAGCTAATTTGAAGCTCGCCCAGAGCCATAACTTGGTCAAAACGCAAGACTCCTTGGCGATAGAGATCAAGCAGGGCCAAAAAGCGCGCCACAATAACCATGGTGTTCTCGGCATCAGATACTAGATTTCTAAAACTCATACTCTTTGAGCGGCGCAAAGCCTCAACCACTAGTCGAGACTCTTCGGCAACGCTTACTAAAGGCCGATGTAGATGTTCGACGCTGACATGCGGGGCAACCTTTGGAGTCAATACGCGCTCGGCAATGGCGGCAAAGCGTTGAGGTCCTACCCCAATGAGAACCTCAGGCAAGAGGGCGCTAAGCGTTGGATCTAGCGCCACAACGCGTGGGAAGTACTTATCGGCCAGAGTAATGCGCTCGTTAAAGGTTGCAGCGATCTCTTTAAAGGCCCTGTACTGCAGCAATCGGGCAAAGAGGATGTCTCGGGCTTCTAGTAAAGCTAAATCCTCTTCATCTTCGATCTCACCGCTAGGCAGCAAACGCGCAGCTTTTAGGTCTAGGAGCGTGGCAGCAACGACAAGAAACTCAGTTGCCTGATCTAGGCGCCAACCTTCACCTGATGCCTCGAGAGATCTGATGAAGGCGATGAACTCATCTGTAACCAGGCTCAAGGAGATTTCAGTGATATCCATCTTGTGGCGTGAGATGAGTTGAAGCAAAAGATCAAAAGGGCCATCAAAGTTGTCCAGGTGTACGGAAAAGCCACCTGTGGCAGCGTTTACATCCGTTGACTCTTCAACTGACAAATCCATTGGACCACCCTACTTCACAGTTGCCCGACTTTGGCCTAACGCGTAGGCTCGCGCGCATAGTTCTAAAAGGAGGTTTGACGCTTGAACGCTAAATCGACAAATCAAGATGATGTGGCAACTACTGCAACTCTGCTTGGAAAATCTGCAGCAAGTATTCCTGCACCGGCGAGTATCGCCGAGCACGGAAATGCAAAAGTAATTGCGATCTTCAACCAAAAAGGTGGCGTAGGAAAGACAACAACCACAATCAACCTTGGAGCATCTCTTGCTGAGTTAGGTCGAAGAGTTCTGCTGGTCGATTTCGATCCGCAAGGTGGTTTATCACTTGGCTTAGGAGTTAACGCCCACTCATTGCCTCTAGAACAAACTGTTTATTACGCGCTCATGACTCCGACTGCAAACATTGACTCGATTGTTTTGAAGTCAGCAGTTCCGGGCTTGGATTTTCTCCCAGCTAACCGTGACTTAGGTACAGCTGAAACAACGTTAGGTGCTGAAATTGGTGGCCAGCAATATCTCAAGCGTGCCCTAGGTTCATTGCGCGATTACTATGATGTAATTTTAATTGACTGCCAGCCAACAATGGGTCAGTTAACAATTAACGCACTCGTTGCAGCAGATGAAGTAATTGTTCCGCTGCAATGCGAATACTTTGCATTACATGGCTTCATTGAACTCAAGGGAAATCTAGATAAAGTTAAAACTTTCCTAAACCCTGATTTAAAACTCATCGGAATTCTTGCAACCATGTATGACAAAAAGACTTCACATAACCGACAAGTTCTTGAAAGAATCCTTGAGCAGTTCCCAAGTGATGTATTTGAAACGATTATTGCAAAGACAATTCGTTTTCCTGAAACGACAGTAGTTGGTGAACCAATTACTACGTATGCAACTTCTTCCGGCGGAGCTGCTTCATATCGCCGACTTGCACGTGAACTAATTGCCCGAGGAGGCGCACGATGACCCGCAGAGCTAATCTTCCAGGTGCCGATGAACTATTTCGTTCTAACGCACCAGCATTAAGCGCTGTACCAGCACAAGCCGACGCTCCTGCTCCCCTGGTGCCTCCAGCGATCACAACACCTAAAGGTGCATCAAGTAAAAAAGGTGTTCGCACAATTGCCCGTCGTCGTGTAACTACAGTTGATCGTTCACCATCTGGTCGCGAACGCCACGACGAGAAAATAACGGTTTATCTCTCTCCCGATGAACTTTTCGATTTAGACCAAGCTCGATTGCAACTACGTGGTGACCTCGGTTTGGCAGTAGATCGCGGACGCATTGTTCGCGAATCTATCGCTGTAATTATTGCTGATCTTGAAGCGAAAGGCGATCAAAGTATCCTTGCTCGCCGGCTTCGCGGTCTGTAAATAATTAATCGCGTGCCCGAGGGTGCGCAAGTGAATAAGTTTCACGGACTTTATCGATAGTTATAAGGGTATAGATTTGTGTGGTTGTAACGGACGCATGTCCTAATAACTCTTGTACTACGCGGATATCAGCTCCACCATCTAGAAGATGTGTGGCATATGAATGTCTAAAAACATGCGGTGATACGTGCTCGGTAATGCCTGCATCATTTGCAGCTCTTAGAACAATGTTCCAAGCCGATTGGCGAGTAATTCGACCACCGCGAGAGTTCAGAAATAACGCAGAATTAGTCTTCGAATTTTTGGCAGCTAAACCTGGACGTATGCGAACTAAGTAATCATTTATCGCAGCAGTTGCAAATGAGCCCAAAGGAACGATTCGTTCTTTAGATCCCTTACCTCTTAGTTTGAGCGTTGTGATTTCACCATCAACTGTTTGAACCGTATTAATATCTGACAGATTAATACCAATTAATTCACTTACACGAGCTCCACTGCTGTACAAAAGTTCGACCATTGTCTGATCACGCAAGGTAATGGGTTCACTTTGATGATATGCCGCATTAATCAAACTCATAACTTGATCAATAGTTAAAGCTTTTGGAAGTCGGCGCTTAGCTGGTTTGGAAGTAAGACCCGAAGTTGGATCTGTAAATCCATATTCAATCGAAAGATGTTTAAAAAAAGTTCGAAGCGTGGATTCGATTCGATTAATACTGGTAACTGACAACCCTAACTCCTTCAAAGAGATACTAAATTCATTAATTGTGTTTAGATCGATTCCGTGAAGTGCTTTGTTACCTAGAAAATTACCGAACTTGTAGAGATCACGGTTATAAGCTGCAATTGTGTTGATAGACAATCCGCGCTCAATGGTTAAATGATTGAGAAATGAGGATACTGCGCTCTCAAAATTCAGCGTTTGCATATCCATGCGCTTTGGCTACAGCTGCGTAAAAAACCTTTCCATCATGGACGTTTAATCCTTTAGCCAAATTAATATCACTGCGACAAGCTTTCTCCCAGCCCAAATTCGCAATCGATAAGGCATAAGGCAAAGTGGCATTAGTCAGCGCATAAGTAGAAGCCACTGGAACCGCTCCAGGCATATTTGCGACACAGTAAAAAATTGAATCATGGACTCGATATGTAGGTTCGGCGTGAGTGGTTGGTTTCGAATCTTCAAAGCACCCACCCTGGTCAATGGCAATATCGACCAAAACCGATCCAGACTTCATCTGCTTTACTAATTCATTTGAAACTAACTTTGGTGCTTTAGCACCATGTACTAGGACTGCTCCAATAACAAGATCGGCAGACTTAACCTCGCGTGCAATTGCGTGCTTAGATGCAACTAAAGTTTTAATTCGCCCTGAATAAATAGTGTCGATGTACTGCAATCTATTAATTGAGCGGTCGATAACCGTGACATCAGAGCCCATACCAACTGCAATAACGGCTGCATTTAAGCCAGCTACTCCCCCGCCAATTACTACTGTTTTACCGGGTGCAACTCCGGGAACACCGCCGAGCAAAGTTCCGCGACCGCCGTGAGGTTTTTGTAACGCTGTAGCTCCCACTTGTGTGGCTAAACGACCAGCAACTTCGCTCATTGGTGCAAGCAGAGGCAACTGCCCGTTAACTTCAACAGTTTCATATGCAATTGCAGTTGTGCCGCTGCTGACAAGTGCGTCAGTACATGCTTTTGAAGCTGCAAGGTGTAAATATGTAAAAAGAACTTGACCGCTTCGAAGTGATCCGTACTCACTCTCAATCGGCTCTTTTACTTTTAGAATTAGATCTGCTTGAGCCCAAACATCAGAGGCCGAAGCTACGATTGAAGCACCCACAGAAGTGAAATCTTGATTTGTGATTGCAGAACCCACACCTGCGTTATCTTCGATAATTACTTGATGTCCAGCCGCAACAAACTCAGACACTCCTTCTGGAGTAATAGCTACACGAGATTCATGTACTTTGATTTCTTTTGGTATGCCAACAATCATCTACTAACCTTTCGCTGCGACGGCTGCGCTAATTAACCCAACAAAGAGCGGGTGCGGTTTAGTTGGACGTGAACGAAGTTCTGGGTGGGCCTGTGTACCGACGTAATAAGGATGTACCTCTTTAGGCAGTTCTACAAACTCAACTAAATCACGCTCTTGAAACATGCCTGAGAAAACTAAACCTGCAGCAGAGATTTTGTCGCGATAAAGGTTGTTCACTTCATAACGGTGACGGTGTCGCTCAGAAATCTCTAACGCACCATAGGTATTTGCCACAACCGAATCCTTAAGCAGATTAGCTTTATAAAGACCAAGGCGCATCGTTCCTCCCATGTCGCCTTCGCCCTCAACTACATGTTTTTGATCATCCATTGTTGCAATTACCGGTGTACCCGCATCGGAGAACTCTGCAGAAATGGCATCGCTTATCCCCGCCAAATTTCGTGCAGCTTCAATAACCATACATTGCAAACCAAGACATAAACCAAGCGTTGGTATTTTATTTTCGCGTGCAAATTTTAATGCACCAACTTTGCCTTCAATTCCCCGAATTCCAAATCCGCCAGGAACAACAATTGCATCTAAACCTTTGAGATGTTTCTGTGCGCCATCGGCAGTTTCACACTCATCACTTGGAATCCAAACAATTTCGATTTTGGCATCATTTGCAAAGCCACCGGCTCGCAGCGCTTCAGAAACTGACAAATAGGCATCAGGAAGATCAATATATTTTCCGACAAGCCCTACTCGCACGTGATGTTTTGGATGATGAACTTTTTGTAATAGCGCATCCCATTCACCCCAAACGACTTCATGTCCGCCAAGATTTAAACGTTTTACAACGTAAGAATCAAGACCTTCTGAATGCAGCACCTTTGGAATGTCATAGATTGATGGCGCATCAACTGCTGCAACAACTGCCTCTGAATCCACATCGCACATCAGGGAAATCTTTTTCTTTACAGCAAGCGGAATTTCACGGTCAGATCGCAAAACAATTGCATCAGGTGCAATACCGATACTTCGTAATGCTGCAACTGAGTGTTGAGTTGGTTTTGTCTTTAACTCCCCTGAAGGACCAATGTAGGGAACTAGAGAAACGTGTAAATAGAAAACATTATCGCGACCCACTTCTTGGCGAATTTGGCGAATGGCTTCAAGAAATGGTTGAGATTCAATATCGCCAACAGTTCCGCCAACTTCGGTAATTACTAAATCGATATCTGGCGCGGCCATTGCGCGGATACGTTCTTTAATCTCATTTGTAATGTGCGGAATTACTTGAACAGTTTCGCCTAAATACTCACCACGTCGTTCGCGAGCAATAACACGTGAGTAAACCTGACCTGTAGTTACGTTGGCCGATCCATGAAGATTGGTATCCAAGAAACGCTCATAGTGCCCGATATCTAAATCAGTTTCTGCGCCATCATCGGTCACGAATACTTCACCGTGTTGAAAAGGATTCATTGTTCCGGGGTCAACGTTTAGATAAGGATCTAGCTTTTGCATCGTTACGCGAATGCCTCGCGTGACAAGCAGTCTGCCAAGAGATGATGCGGTGAGTCCTTTGCCAAGAGATGAGGCGACTCCGCCAGTTACAAATAAGTGTTTAGTCACATGAGGTTGGCCCATGGGAGACCAACCTATCATCGCTTTAGCTACGGGGCCGACAATGGCAGTTCGAGAAGTTCAGTGGCGTGTTCACGGGCGCTAGCCGAGTCCTCCATGCCGGCGAGCATTCGGGCAATCTCTTCAATTCGCGCTTCATCGCGCACTGTTGTGACATTGCTTTCAGTAACTGAACCATCGGAGTTCTTAGTAACTACAAAGTGCGAGTCAGCCCATGCTGCCACCTGAGGTAGATGTGTCACAACTATTACCTGCGAATGTTTAGAAAGTTCATGCAGGCGCCGTCCAACTTCAATTGCAGCTTTTCCACCCACGCCAGCATCTACTTCATCAAAAACATACGTACCCACAGGATGTGTTGCAGCTAAGACAACTTCAAGTGCCAACATTACGCGAGACATTTCGCCACCGCTTGCACCTTTTGCAAGTGGCACGAGTGGTCCGTCTTTATGTCCTTGAATAAACATAGCTATTTCATCGCAACCAAGAGCTGTGAAATCAGATTCCTTTAACGCAGAATAGTCTGCGCTGATTACAGTGCAATGAAATGAAGTGTGCGGCATTGAAAGTTGCGTGATTTCACTAGTTACCGCCTTTGCAAGTTTAAGTGCATTAACTTCGCGCAAAGAAGTAAGTGCTTTTGCCGCGGTTACTAAATCCTTCTTAATCCCTTGAAGTTCCTTTTCAAGTTCTTGCAAACGCAAATCTCCGCCTTCTAAATCGGCTATAGCATCGGCAGAACTCTCAAATTTGGAAATAAGGGCAGCTAACTCAGTTTCGACTGAACCCGAACCGCCGTACTTTTTTATCAACGAATTAATGCTTGCCTTACGCGCATTGAGATATTCCAAACGCGCTGGATCGGCTTCTAATTTGGAAAGGTATGAGGCCAGGACGCTCTTTGCGTCATCAACTAGAAAAAAAGCTTCACTTATTTTCTGATAAAGCTCTTCAATGAGTGGGTCCTTAGAGCGAGAAACATCAAGTGATTTACGCACTAGCCCCAACGTAGTTAGCGTTCCAGACTCTTCTTCCTCAATAATTGAAGCGGCCGAAGTAGCAGCTATTCGCAGTTCTTCAACACTTGAAAGCCTAGAAATTTCGGAATCTATATCGATATTTTCATTATGCGTTAATTTCAATGCTGACATTGCCGTCGAAAACTCTCGCAAAATGCCTAACTGGGCTTCACGCGAATCGTTATTTTTCTTAATCGCGGTAATTCGAGATTTAACTTCATGATAATTTGCAAGAGTCCCCTGATACGTATTTAACGCTTGAACAAGTTTTGTCCCTGAAAAGCGGTCCAAAAGTTCGCGCTGTTTGGAACTCTTAGTCATATTCAAATTGGCAGCTTGGGCATGTACTTCAACTAAGAATTCACTTGCAGAATTTAACGCACTTGCAGCTACTGAAATAGAGTTGCAGCTCGCCTTACTTTTTCCGTCTGCGCTAACCGTGCGGGTAATTATTACTTGATCGTCTTCAACCTGGAGTCCACATTCTTCCAAAACCGCAGAAAGAGTTTTTGGCACCGAAAATTTTCCACTAGCGATAAGCCGCTCACTTCCTTTGCGGACTAGCGAACTATCTGCCTTGCCGCCCAAAATTAAATTAAGCGCAGTTAAGATCATGGTTTTTCCGGCACCGGTTTCTCCGGTAAGAACCGTCAAGCCTTTAGATATCTCAAGTGTGGAGTTTTCTATTACTCCAATCGAGCGGATATTGATTTCCTCTAAAAAGGTACGTTCACTCACCGCGCCAAC
>Ga0114966_10004221_pt1 | contig 12370 bp, 11 predicted proteins | sample M_130207_XF_Meta_FD_87029 | JGI IMG/M metagenome (GOLD analysis project Ga0114966, IMG submission 87029) | Freshwater microbial communities from Lake Montjoie, Canada to study carbon cycling - M_130207_XF_MetaG | ecosystem: Environmental > Aquatic > Freshwater > Lake | place: Lake Montjoie...
AAAAAATCCATGCCAAATTCCAAAAGCAGCATCCGCGTCGGCACCGGCGCCGGCTTCTCCGACGACCGCATCGAGCCGGCTGCCGATCTCGCCGAGCGCGGCAAGCTCGACTATCTCGTCTTCGAGTGCCTCGCCGAACGCACCATCGCCCGTGAGAACCTCGCGCGCCTGAAAGATCCCGAGCGCGGTTACACGCCTTATCTCGTCGAGCGCTTCCAGGCCGTGCTGCCCGCCTGCATGAAAAACAACGTGCGCATCGTCACCAACATGGGCGCGGCCAATCCGCAGGGTGCGGCGCGCGCGCTGCGGCGCGAAGCGAAAGCGATGGGCTTCGCGGACCTGCCGGTGGCAGTGGTGACCGGCGACGACGTCGCCGACATCGTGCGCAAGAACCCGCAACTGCCGCTGATGGAAAACGGCGAGCCGGTCGAATCTCTGATTCCGCGCATGGCGTCAGCGAATGTTTATCTCGGCGCCGACGTCATCCGTGATGGCCTCGCCACCGGCGCGGCAGTCGTCATGACCGGGCGCGTCGCCGATCCGTCGCTGTTCCTTGGGACGATGTTGCACGGGCTGGGCTGGAGCTACGACGATTACCCGAAACTCGCGGTCGGCACGCTCGCGGGACATTTGATGGAGTGCGCGGCGCAAGTCACCGGCGGTTGCTTCGTCGACCCCGGCAAGAAAGACTGCGATGATCCCGTCACGCCCGGCTTTCCGTACGCGGACATCAAGGCGGACGGCAGCCTCACGCTCGGCAAGCTCGAAGATTCCGGCGGGCGGCTCGACGTGATGACGTGCACCGAGCAGATACTCTACGAGATGCACGACCCGTCGAGCTATATCACGCCCGACTGCATACTCGACATCACCGACGTCGAGTTCGCGCAGGACAGCAAGCATCGCGTGCGGGTGACGGGCGCGAAAGCGCGGCCGCGCACGCCGACTTATAAAGTGGTGGTCGGTTATCACGACGGGTACATCGGCGAAGGTGAAGTTGCGTATGCCGGCCCCAATGCCGTTGCGCGCGCGAAACTCGCCGAAAGAATCGTGCGCGAACGGCTCGCCAAGCGCGGCTTCACTTACCCCGAGATCCGCGTCGATTACATCGGCATGTCGAGCCTGCATGGCATGGGCGAAGGAAGACCGGAGCCCTACGAAATACGCCTGCGCATCGCGGCGCGCAGTCCCGACCGCAAGGCCGCCCTCGCGGTCGGCTTCGAAGTGCGCACGCTGCACGTCAACGGGCCGTCGGGCGGCGGCGGCGGCTCGAACGCGATCCGCGAAGTGCTCGCAGTCAAATCGATCCTGATCCCGCGTGCAATGGTGAAGACCGCGGTCACCGTGGAGGGCACGCTATGAGCGTGAAAGTCTACGACCTCGGCCACGCGCGCGCGGGCGACAAGGGCAACACTTCGAACGTGTCGGTCACCGCCTACGATGACCGCGCGTGGAACATCCTGCGCGAGCAACTCACCGCGGAGCGCGTGATGCACGCGTATGCCGAAATCGCCAAGGGCCCGGTCACACGCTACGAGTTACCCAAATTGAAAGCGCTGAACTTCGTCATCGAGAATGCGCTGGGCGGCGGCGTCACCGTTTCACTCGCGCAGGACATGCACGGCAAAAGCTTGTCGTTCGTGATGCTCGGCATCGAGTTGCACGGATGAAGCTGACTCACCATTGCGCGCTGGCCGCCGCGGGACTGGCGGTGTCCATTACGGGCGCTGTCGCCCAGACCTATCCGGATCGGCCGCTGCGCTTGATCGTGCCCTACGCGCCGGGCGGCGGCACCGACCTCACCTCGCGCCTGATTGCGCGCCAGTTGACGGGCAGCCTCAATCAGCAGGTGATCGTGGATAACCGGGCCGGCGGTGCCAGCAACATCGGCTGCGAAATCGCCGCGCGATCCGCGCCCGATGGCTACACGCTGCTGATGGCCGGCATCAGCTTCTCCATCAACGTGAGCATGTTCGCAAAATTAAATTACCATCCGGTGAAAGATTTCGACCCGGTTTCGCTGGTCGCCACCGTACCGCTCGTCGTCGTCGTCCATCCGTCGGTGCCGGCAACGTCGATACGCGAACTCATCGCGCTCGCCAAGGCAAAGCCCGGGACGCTCAACTACGGGTCCGGCGGCACGGGCACCGCCAATCACATCGCCGGCGAACTCTTCAAATTCATGACCGGCACCGAGATCGTACACGTGCCGTACAAAGGCGGCGGGCCGGCACTGGCGGACATCGTCGGCGCGCAGATTCAACTGCTGTTCAATACCATGACCTCGACCGTGGGGTTCATGAGTTCCGGCAAGCTGCGCGCGCTGGCGGTCACCGGCAAGCAGCGCTCGCCCGGCGTGCCCAACCTGCCGACGGTCGCCGAGGCCGGCGTGCCGGGCTATGACGTCGGCGCGTGGTTCGGCATCGTCGTGCCCAAAGGCACGCCGCGCGCGCTGGTCAACAAGCTCAACTCGGAGATCGTGCGCGTCACGCGTCTGCCGGAAGCGCGCGAGCAATTCGCCGCGCAGGGCGCGGAAGCCATCGGCAGCACGCCCGAGGAATTCGCGCAGCACCTGCGCGTCGAGATCGACAAATGGGCCAAAGTCGCGAAGGCGGCCAACTTGCGCGCGGATTGACCAACGCGGAATTCGCGCAGTTTATTAAGCCGCCGCGTTTACCGTGACGATGCGCCGCTCTTCGATCGACTTCAACACCGCCTGCGTGACCGCGACGGTGTACAGGCTGTCTTCGCCGTCCGGCAGCAGGCTGCGCTCGCCGCGGAGTTCGCTTTCAAAGGCCTGTATCTCCAGCTCATAAGCCGGGCTCGGCACAAACCTCTCTTCAGTCACGCCGTTTTTATCGCGCACGCTGACCACGTGCTCCTTGGCGAAGCGCAGCGCGGAGGTGAAGAGCGTGGCTTCGGAGCCTTCGAGTATCAGGTTGTTCTCCGCGCTCGCCACTTCGCGCGTCGCACGCGCGAGCGCATGACAATCGCCTTCGAGACGTCCCAGCACGGTGACGGTATCGTCGGACTGGCCCGCTTTGCGGTCGGGATGGCTGAAGGCGCTCACTTCGAGGAAGCGTTGCCCGGTCACCCATTGAATCAAATCGAGCAGATGCACGCCGACGTCGAAGATGACGCCGCTTTGCGAGTTGTCGAGCCGCCAGGTCTTGCGCGCGGGGTTTGCGGAGCCGCGCTCTAGCGAAACTTCAGCGAGCCGGCCGAGACGGCCTGAGCGCACGATTTCACGCGCGCGCACGATGGCGGCGTCGAGACGGATCTGATGCGCGATGCGCAGCACGACGCCGGCGTCGCGGCAGGCCGCGACCATCTCGCGCGCGTGCTCGACTTTCATGGCGAAAGGTTTTTCGCACAAGATGTTTTTGCCGGCCTTGGCCGCGGCGATGACTGCTTCGTAGTGCATCGCGTTCGGCAGGGCTATGTACAAAGCGTTTACGTCCGGGTCTTTGAGCATCGCGTCGAGATTGTCGTGCGCGCGCGCGAAGCCGAAGCGTTGCGCGAACGCGCGGGATTTTTCCGGCGAGCTGCCGAGGCAGGCTGCCAGTTTCGATCCCGGACTTTTGATCATGGCGGGCACGATGAAATCCGCCGCCACCCAGCCCAACCCCACTACGCCCCAATTGCACGATGCCGCTGCGTTGCCCATGTCGCCGTCCCCTGCCGCTAGAAAATGAAAGTATGGGAAGCTAGCACAGGAACGAAACGGACGCACGGCCCGTGCGCTGCCACGTCAACGCGACATGCGATGCGGCAACTGCAGCGGCTATTTATTCCGCTTTGATGCCGCCCGCTTTGGCGACGGCGGTCCACGTCGCGATTTCTCCGATGACCAGTTTGCCGAACGCCGCCGGCGTGCTGCCGACGGGCTCGGCGAACTGGGTAGCCAGACGCTCCTTCACGTCCGGCAGCGCGAGGACTTTGCTGATTTCACCAGCGAGTTTTTCCACCACAGGACGCGGCACGCCGGTGGGCGCCATCACGCCGTACCATGAAGTCATGGTTACGCCCGCGTAGCCTGACTCCGCCATCGTCGGCACGTCCGGCTGCGCGGCCGAGCGTTTGGGCGCGATCACCGCCAGCGCGCGCAGCCGGCCGGCATTCACATGCGGTAGCGCGATCGTCATCGTCGGAAACAGCATGGAGATATGTCCGCCGATCAGATCGGTCAATGCGGGACCGCCGCCTTTGTACGGCACGTGCACGATGTCGAGCTTCGCCGCGATCTTGAATTGCTCGCCCGCCATGTGAAAAGGCGAACCCACGCCGCCCGAGCCGAACGTCAGCACACCGGGCTTCGCTTTCGCCAGCGCAACCAGATCGTTCACCGAACGCGCCGCCAGCGACGCCGGCACGATCAGCCAGTTGGAAACGCGCATCGCTTCCGTCACCGGCATGAAATCCTTGCCCGCATCGAACGGCAGCTTGGCGTAGAGGGCCGGCGTCACACTGAAACCGGTATCGACCATCAACAATGTGTAGCCGTCGGGAATCGCCTTGGCTACGAGGTCCGACCCGATGATGGAGCCCGCGCCGGGACGGTTGTCGACAACCACAGTCTGTCCCAGTGTTTCCGCCAGCTTCGCAGCCAGCAGCCGCGCCGCAAAATCAGTCGTGCCGCCCGGTGCGTACGGGACCACCAGCCGGACCGGCCGGTTCGGATAATTTTTCGCGTCCTGGGCGCACACCGGCATCGCGCACGCAACGAGCGCACCCGCCATCAACCCTGCCTGCATGTAATTTGAATTCATCTGGATAGCTCCCGGCAAAACGTGTTGACCTGGACCGGCGCCTGCACAGGTGACGATTGTAACCGCGTCTCCCTCGACCGTTGCCGCATGCACCGATACAATGACCCGGGTTCTATTTTGGTGCGCCAGCATCAACCAAAAACGGAGTACGTTTGCCATGAGCGAATACATTTATCTCGTCCAGATGGACGTCAAACCCGAAGTTGAAGCGGAATTCAACCGCATTTACCAAGAGCAGCACATTCCTGAAATCTCCAAGGTGCCGGGCGTGCTCGACGTCAAACGTTATGTGCTGGAAAAGCCGGCGCCTGGCGCGCCGAAATACGCGGCCGTCTACCGCGTGTCGTCGCCCGATGTGCCGCAGGGCCCGGCGTGGGTCGCCGCGTCCGACACCGGCGACTGGAAACCCAAGGTGCGGCCGCACACTTTCAACCGCATGCACAGCCTGTATCGCCTGCTGTAGAAACCAACATGGACCGCGGCATCTGGGCTATCTGGTACGACCTGCCCGCAGAACACCAGGCGGAATATCTCGAGTGGTTTCACCACGTGCATATTCCCGACAAGCTGGCGCGTCCCGGCTATGTGTGGGCGGCGCATTACGAGCTCGCGGAAGACAAAGGTTACCTCGCGTTGTTCGGCGGCGTCACCGCGCACACGTTTCTGAATCCGAGTCCGGGCCAGTTGCTGCTGCGCCAGAGCACCGAGACCAAACACTTCATGGGCATACGCCGGCAATCGTCGGCATGCATACTCGCCGAAGAAATTCGCGTGCTTGGGCCTGCTGCCGCGCAACGCGGCAGCAGCACGACGACGGGGCCGGTGATACAAATGGGAAATTACAACGCCGCCAGCCCCGCGGTCGAAGACGATCTCGGCGGCTGGTACGCGCAGGAGCGCCTGCCCTTGCTCGCCAAACTGCCCGGCTGCATAGGCGCGCGCAAAATGCTGGCGACGGCCGGCACCTACAAACACGCGATACTCCACGAATTCGTCTCGCTCGAAATGCGCGAACAGCATTTCGCGCCGCACGAAGCCGACGCGCGCAACCCGGCAACCTGGATGGGGCGCGTGCGACCGCAACTCACGCATTCGCCTCGCTCACCGGCAGTGGGACAACGCATCTGGCCGGTGGTCGGTGCAGAGAGCGCCTAACATGATGAAACGCGCGATGTTTCATCATGTTAGGCGCTCTTGGTCCGGACTAGCCCCTGAATTCGTGCCGTAGCGGAATTGATCTCTCGGCGGGCGCATACCAGCCCTGGCGCGAGTAATGATCGGTGTGCAGATAGCACTGGAAGCGTGCTTCTTTCCCGCCCTTTTGAAAAGTCAGCAGCCTGCTGCTCGGCCACCAGCGGCGGTTTTCGCGCCCGTGATAACGCGTCATCGCACCGACGTTGGCGAATGTGATGTTCCAGCGGCGCTCCAGCATCTCTTTACGGCCGAAGCGGTCGTCGGGATGCGCGTGGGTGTGGCTGCCCAGCCATAAATCGATCGCGCCCGGATTCGCTTCGAAATAATCGTGGAACGCGTTGGTGTTGGCGTCGTCGCCGACCCAGTACAAATAGGACGCGCCCTCGGCGTCCTCGTAGCGATGATGGTAATTGCCGTTGACGCCTTCCCACGGGCCGGTCGCCGTCGTCGTGTCGCGCAGCATGTGATGCGCGCAGGTGACGATGATCTTGTCGCGGTTGGCTTCGACCGCATTGCGCCACCACTCGAAAGTTTCCGCCGTGATGGCGCCTGCGGGATAACCGCCGATCTCGGCGCGTCCCTTGGGTGGCCCGCCGTCGTTGCGGTCGCCTATCATCAGGAACAATACGTTGCCGGCGGTAAACGAATAACGCTCCCAGCTTCCCTCAATCGGGAAGGGCCGCGCTTCCGCATGCACCTGCGAGAACTGCGGGTTGAGGCCGAGCGGGTCTACCCATTTTCTGAACCACCACTGCGTTTCTTCTTCGGGCCCGCTCGCGTCGTGGTTGCCGAGCAGGCAATAGATCTGCTCGAGCCGGTGCTTGCGCCCCGCTTTCAGTTGCTCGACCACCGGCGGTCCGTCCGCGTCGGTGGGCGCGCCCTGCGTGCCGGAGAGATCGCCGAGATTGAGCATGATGTCCCAATCGAACGGCTCGCCGCCGTCGGCACCGCCGGCTTCGCTCTGCTCTATCGCTTCCGCAAGACTGCGGCGGCCGTGCTTGAGGTCGCTGTGCACGTGGCAGCAGCCGCACGCCCATACATTCAGGTTGTCCATGGAATCTTATGAATACTAGAACTCATCTCAATAATATAACACCGACAAGCAGCCGCCGATGAACGCCGATACAATTCCAAATCTTTCCCCGAATCCAGGTCAAATCCCTTGGGATTATCTGCGTTCATCGGCGTCTATCGGCGGTTCCAAACTGTTTTTGAGACAGCTACTGGATAAAACCCCCAACGAAATTAAGGAGATTCGAATGTCATACGTAGAGGGATTTATCGTGCCGGTCCCCCGCAGCTTCAAGCGCAGACCCGGCGAGACCGTGGTGTTCTCGTACATCGTTCACAAGTCACGCGCGCAGCGCGATCGCGTCTTGGCCAAGGTAATGAAAGACCCGTGACTCGCGAAGATGATGGAGCCGAAGGCGACGCCTTTCGACGCGAAGCAGATGATCTACAGCGGGTTCAAAGTGATGGTGGAAGCCTGAGCGCGGGACGTTACGCCTTTGCAGGCTCGGCGACCGCCGGCTCGTCAGGCAGCAACAGGACAATGGCAGACCTGATCGCAGCAATCGCCGCCAGTATCCATAACGCGGAAGTGAAGCCTATGCTTTTTACCAGCGGCCCGAGCAGCCACACGGCGAGCGAGCTGATGCCGAACGCGACCGTCAGCCGCATGCCCGCCACGCGCGAACGCAGCCGGTCGTCGACGTAGCGCACTATCATCGCGTCGGTAAACGGAATCGAACCGAAGATAAATATCATGACGGCGAGCAGCGCCGCGAACAGCCACCAGTCCTGCGTATGCGCGGCGAGTATTAGCAGCGGGATCTGCGCCACCGACATCCAGAGCTGCAGCGATTTGAACGGCATGCTGTCTATCATGCGGCCGACCACGATTTGCGCGAGCGACGCGATGGTGTAAACCAGCGCCAGCATGGCGCCGAGCAGCGCGGGGTCCTCGACCACGCCGACGAAACGCGCCGTCAGCAATTGCGCATTGCCGTTGGTCGTGAAATTGAAAATCAGGCTGCTGGCGACCGCCGCCGCCGTCATCACGGCGAACGCGCGCGCGAGCATGGCCGGCGTCAATTCCACTTTGGCCTTGCCACCTTTGCGCTTGGATGGCGATTCGGATTCTCTGGGGCAAACCAGCGCGAAAATAACGCCGCATGCGATGGCGATCAGTCCGGGTATGGCAAACGCGGCGCGCCAGCCCAGCCATTTGACGAGAAAACCGGTAACGAGCGCCGCCACCGCGATGCCCAGATTGCCCGCGAGCCCGTTGATGCCGATGACCGCGCCGGGATTTGAAACGTTTTGCACCAGCATCGGGATGCCGACCGGGTGGTAGATGGACGCAAAAACGCCAAGCAGCGTCAGCGCTGCCGCCAGTTGCCATGCGTTTTGCGTCAACGCGACCAGTAGCGCGGCCGAACCCATGCCGACGAAAAAAATAATCATCATGATGCGGCGCCCCCACAGGTCGCCCAGGCGACCGGCGGGCAGTGCACCCAGCCCGAAGAGCACGAACGCGCCGACGCTATACGGCATCAGTTCCGTCCACGAGGAAAAGCCGAATTCGACGGCTATGGTGGCGACAGCCGTGGCGAAAATCAGCAAAAACATATGGTCGACGCCGTGGGCGATGTTCAACAAGAGGCTCACGGAACGGGGAAACCCGTCGGCGCGGGCAACGGCTTGGTTTGATGTATTCATGGCGCCGGAGTTTGCTTGATTTACAATAGTCTGTCTTTCGATGTTTTACCATTAACCATCGAGAAATGGACAAAATGCCACCCTCCCCGCCACGCCGCGACCGCCCTGCCACCGCGCCCGAAAGCCCGGTCCAGGGCGACCTCTCGCGCGCCGTCGTGGCGCGCCGCACTTCGTACGACCACGGCCATCACATCAAGCCGCACTGGCATGCGCGCGCGCAATTCGTTTTCGCGGTCGCCGGAACAATGCGTGTGCGCACGGCCCGGCATGTCTGGATCGTCCCGCCAACGCGCGCGCTGTGGGTGCCCGCCCACACCGTGCATGAAATTCAGATGTACGACGTCGTGGAAATGCGCAGCCTCTACGTAAACAAGCGCGCCGGCGCCGGCATGCCGTCAACGTGCGTCGTGCTGAACATCACTCCGCTACTGAAAGAACTCGTGGTGCGCGCGGTCGCTCTGCCCGCCGACTACGATGAGAAAGGCGACGACGGCCTGCTGATGCGTTTGCTGATGGCTGAAGTGCGGCGCCTGCCGCCGTGCGCGCTTGACCTGCCGCTGCCGGAAAGTGCCGACCTCACGCAATTGTGCGAACGCATACTCGCCGACCTGTCGGCGCGGCGGCCGTGCAACCTCGACGCGGGCGACATGCAAACCAGCACGCGCACCTTGTACCGGCGCTTTTTGCGCGAAACCGGGATCACGTTTGCGCGCTGGAAGCAGCAGGCTCGATTGCTGGAATCCATCCGCCGCCTGGCCGAAGGCACGGCCGTCACCACGGTGGCACTGGATTTGGGCTACGAAAGCCCCAGCGCTTTTTCCACGATGTTCAGGCGCGCGCTGGGAATTGCGCCGCGGGCGTTTACGGCCGGGGACGAAATGGCAACGCGCGCGGTGACCGCGCCTTAATCCGCCCGCACCGTCCGCCCCGCCGCCCACTGGCGCAACCCTTCGACTTTTTCCGCCATCACGACCGACAGCGGGCGCGTGTGCGCGATTTCGGCGAGCAGTAACTGGGTTGCCAGCGGCTGTTTCGTGGCCAAAGCCTCGTAGATCGCGGCAACGATGGACTGTTCGATTTCCGCGCCCGAAAACCCGTCCGCCGCGACCGCCAGCTGCGACAGATCAAATTTCGCGGGGTCGAGCTTGCGCTTTTTGAGATGGATGCGAAATATGTCGGCGCGCGTGGCGGCGTCAGGCAGATCGACAAAAAAGATTTCGTCCATGCGCCCCTTGCGCAGGAGTTCGGGCGGCAATTGCGTAACGTCGTTGGCGGTGGCGACGAGAAATACCTTGGCCGTACGTTCCGCCATCCACGTCAGCACGGTGCCGAGCATGCGCCGCGACACGCCGCCGTCGCTGGTGCCGCCGTCCGACGCGAGCCCTTTTTCGATTTCATCCATCCACAGCACGCATGGCGCCATCGCCTCCGCCTGCTTCAACGCCTCGCGCAGGTTGCGCTCGGACTCGCCCTGAAACTTGTTGTAGAGCACGCCGAAGTCGAGCCGCATCAGCGGCACGTTCCACGAACCGGCGATGGCTTTGGCGGCCATGCTCTTGCCGGCGCCCTGCACGCCGAGCAGCAGGACGCCCTTGGGCGGATCGACGCCCAGCCTCGCCGCGTCGCCACTGAACGCGACGCGCCGCATGTCGAGCCAGCGCTTGAGACCGGCCAGGCCGCCGACCTCGCTCATGTTGCCGGTGTCCATTTCGAATTCGAGCAAGCCGTCCGCGGCCATCGAGTCGCGTTTGAACTTCAACACCCGGCGCACGTCATTGAAATTGATTTGCCCTTCGGCGCGAATCGCCTCGCGAATCAGACGGCGCGCGTCTTCCTCGCACATGCCGGCAAGATATTGCACGATCAGTTCGACGGCGTGCTGATCGCCCTTCAATGGGCCCCCGCCTTCCTGCCGCTGCCACAACTGCGCCTCCTCCTTGAATATCTCGCGCACCCGCGCGACATCCGGCAGCGGCAGGCAAAACCGCGCGCTCATGCGCGACAGATCGGCCGGCAACGCGATCTGCGCGCCGACAAAAATGATGGTGCGCGCGGTCTTGTAGTACTCCTGAGCAATCTCCTTGATCAGACGCACGTTGACGGGATTTTCAAAATAAGGTTGCGCGTCGAGCAGCGCGTACACGCCGTTCTGGGGCGTCTTGTCGATATGGCGCAGCACGTCCTCGAACTCGTAAGTCTGCGTCATCGTATCGGCGCGCGGAACGCGCTTCAGCCCGTCGGCTATCGACCACACAAAGAGCGGCCAGTTCTCGAGATTGGTGACGCGTTCAAGCAGCTTCAGGATGCGCGTCTCCTCGCGCGTCTCAACCTGCACGAGCGGGAAACGCGAGCGGATGATAAGCGCGAGATCTTGCACGGTGTCAGCCATGCAGCACCTTCAACTGATCGAGCAGCTTGTCGTGTACCCCGCCGAAACCGCCGTTGCTCATGACCAGCACATGGTCGCCGGCTTTTGCCGCCGCCGCAATCGCCGCGACAAGTTTGCCGATGTCGCCGTGAATCTCCGCCTTCGTGCCCAGCGGCGCCATGGCCGCAGCCGGGTCCCAGCCGAGGTCCTTGCCGTAGCAGAACACGCGGTCGGCATCCGCGAGGCTCCCTGCCAGCGCGTCTTTCATCACGCCCAGCTTCATGGTGTTGGAACGCGGTTCGAGCACCGCGAATATGCGCGTCGGATGCGACAACTGCGACGTTTTTCCGCGCAGCCCCGCCAGCGTCGTTTTGATCGCAGTCGGATGGTGCGCAAAATCGTCGTAGACCGTGACGCCGTTGACGGTGCCGCGCAGTTCGAGCCGGCGCTTCACGTTTTCGAAATCGGCGAGCGCTTCAATGGCGACCGCGGGCGCGACCCCGGCGTGGCGCGCCGCGGCGATGGCCGCCAGCGCGTTCTGTTGATTGTGCACGCCGAGCAAATCCCATTGCACCTCGCCCTGCGGCTGGCCGTTGAAGCTCACTGTGAACCGGCCGTCCGCCGACTGCGCACCCGCCTGCCAGCCATCGGCGCCGGCGAAACGCGCGACCGGCGTCCAGCAGCCGCGGGCGAGGACGCGGGCGAGATTCGCGTCGGCGCCATTGGCCACGATGAGGCCGTTGCCCGGCACGGTGCGCACCAGGTGGTGAAACTGGTTCTCGATCGCCGCGAGGTCGGGAAATATATCGGCGTGATCGAATTCGAGATTGTTGAGTATTGCGGTGCGCGGCGAGTAATGCACGAACTTCGAGCGCTTGTCGAAAAACGCGGTGTCGTATTCGTCGGCTTCGATGACGAAAAACGGTGCGTCGCCGATGCGGGCTGATACCCGGAAATTCTCAGGCACGCCGCCGATCAGAAAACCCGGCTTGAGCCCGGCGTGCTCGAGCATCCACGCCAGCATCGCCGTCGTCGTGGTCTTGCCGTGAGTGCCGGCCACTGCCAGCACCCAGCGCCCGCGCAGCACGTTTTCGGCAAGCCATTGCGGGCCCGAGATGTAGGGCAGGCCGCGGTTGAGAATTTCCTCCATCAGCGGATTGCCGCGCGCGACCACGTTGCCGATCACGAACACGTCGGGGTTCAGGCTCAACTGGCTGGCGCCGAAACCTTCGATCAGCTTGATGCCCTGCGCCTCGAGCTGGGTGCTCATCGGCGGATACACATTGGCGTCGCAGCCGGTCACGGTATGGCCCGCGGC
>Ga0114966_10004222_pt1 | contig 12368 bp, 5 predicted proteins | sample M_130207_XF_Meta_FD_87029 | JGI IMG/M metagenome (GOLD analysis project Ga0114966, IMG submission 87029) | Freshwater microbial communities from Lake Montjoie, Canada to study carbon cycling - M_130207_XF_MetaG | ecosystem: Environmental > Aquatic > Freshwater > Lake | place: Lake Montjoie...
TCCACCTATGGCTCCACCTATGGCTCCACCTATGGCTCCACCTATGGCTCCACCTATGGCACCTCCAACATTCTCACATACGGCTTCACCAAGTATTCCAAATATAGAAGATTGTACCTCGTGTAAAGTTTCATCAAGTTCATCAGCTTCGCCCAATTCAAAAGTAGATTATAAAAATAATAATATTTCACCATCATATAATAGAGAAGGCATGAACAGTTATAATTATTCTAGCAAACCAAAATATGAAGCAGTTGGGTCTAGACATGCAAATGGAGTTATGGCATCTGAAATGTCATATACTGATTATAATTCAATACCTATTGGAGAAGATATTAATACATTAACATCTGATTTTTCATATTCGTTCCTACCTCCTGATAAATGGTATCCAGTCCCTCCTCATCCTCCTATCTGTGTTACTGAACAAAAATGTCCAGTATGTCCATTAACATCGAATTCTGAATCCGCAAACCTTAAAGATTTTTACGAAGGTGCTCGTGCTACACCAGGTGATGTAGTAAATACAGCATATGTTAAAGAAAAATTAAATAGTGGCAGATAAAAAATCATAATGAGTTTATTTTATTATGAATTTCATCAGAATAAGTACAAGAATAATATAGGATATTTTGATAGAATAAAGAATATCGGATACATTCATCTAGATTTTTAAATTTAGATATATTTTTTAATATAAAATTGACCCTACACATTAACATATCATTTGATTCTGATATAGTTGAATAAATATTAATTATTTTATTTCGAATAATAATCGTTTTGAACATTTTTATTTACATTAAAAAATACAAATGTTGTTTAAATCAATTTTAAACAATTTAAATCAATTTTAAACAATTTTAAACAATTTAAATCGATTTAAAATCAATTTTTATATTTTTCATATAATAGATTACGTTTATTTCATATTAATTTTTACTAAAATATTAATATATGGATTTAAAATTGATTTTAATATTACTAATATTGTGTATAGCATTAGGTTTATTCGTTAAAGATTATTTAAATTTCAAAAAAAAAATATTATTACAGAGTGAAGAAACAAATACTGATGTAAAGGTTATTAAAAATCGTTTAAATTTAATTACAAATGAAATTAAAACTTATAATAATGATTTAATTATGCAATTTAAAAAAATTAATACAATTAATTCACAAAAAATTACAAGTATGGCAAATTATTATACCGAATCAGAAACCAATGAAAATTTACATCTAGTTGAATATCTATCTGAAAATAATAATAATTTAAAAATTAATTTTAGAGATATTTTAAGTGATGTTTCTCATACAATTATAGATAATCCTTTAATAAATGTAGAAGATAATAAATTTCATCCAAAAATAATCCAATTAGATTCAGCTACAAGTTCAGATACAAGTTTAAAATCTAAACAAAATCATATTGATAATATATCAGAATCATCAAAATCTTCAAAATCTTCAGATTCTGCAGAATCTAAATCATCATCATCATCTAAATCTAATAAATCAACTAAATCTCTATCTAAACCAAATGATACGATTCAATTTGACACGAAGACTAAGACTGAGCCTGAGACAACTGAGACGAATCCTACACCTACTCCGTCTCCCGACAATTTTAATCATTTAAAAACTACTGATTCAAAAACTACTGATTCAAAGACTAATGATTCAAAGACTACTGAATCAGAATCATTATCAAACATGAAAAATATTGGACCAATTCATACATATTCAAAAACTGATTTAGAAAATATTGCAAAAATTCATCTTATATCGTTAACCTACCAAGATGGAACTCAAAGAAAAGCTTATAAAAAAGAAGAACTATATAATAAAATTAAAATTCATTTTGAAAATTTAAAAAATAATATAATATAAATAATATAAAAATTTAAAATCTAAGCAATATTTATAAGTATGAATCAAGCTAGAGATAATTTTTATCCAGAATGCCCGGCTGTAATGAGTTATTCGTCATTTACTGATTACAGAGACCATCACAGAAGAGAACAATATATTCGTACAATTAATAATATTAAAACAGATTATGAATATAAAGATTTTTTACAAGGTAAAGCATCTAAGATTATGACATCTGAATGGGCATATTTAAAAAATGCTTATACCTGTCAACCAAACTTATGTGTTTTTAATGCTGCAACATCTCCTCCTCCTGGAAGTTTTAACACCGAATTAAAAACATATAATGATTCTAGAATGAAAAATGCAAATAATTCCAAACTTGTTTGTGCTAAATTAGAAGATTATAGATTAAGTATGTGAATACAATCTAAATACAATCTAAATACAATCTAAATACAATCTTCAGACAATCTTCAGACAATCTTAATTAAACTTAATTAAACTTAATTAAACTTTATTAAACTTTATTATAAAACATTTTTTTTATAATAATTAATTTTCATTTATATTATTATATTAATATAAATGAATAATAATCCTAGACCACAATTTAGACCATCATTTAGACCTCCATTTCAACCATCATTTGGTCAGATTCGTCCCCCAATGGGAAGAACAATGATTGAATCTAGAGTTATAAATAAAAGTATCGTGCAAAAATTATTCTTATTATGTGTAGATGGATCTATAAGTTCCGTAAAAGATTATATATTGAAAACAGGTATTACTATAAATGATATGGTTGATGAAAATGGTCAAAGTATCATACATATTATCATTCAAAATGATAATTTAAATCAAGGAGAAAAAATAGAATTACTTACTTTTTTAAAAGGTAGAGGTGGTATTATAGAATCATATGATACAAATAATAATAATTATACCCCTATGCATATTGCCTCGCAAAAAAAACTTACAAAAATCGTATCTTTGTTAATAGAATCTGGTCATAATGTTAATGCTATAGATTCGTCAAATAAAACCCCTATTTTTTATGCAATAACAGGGGTTGAAGAGGAATGTCCGGTGAAGAAAGTAGATTATTTTATAAAACAAAAAAATAAACTTAATCTTAATCTAACTGTTCTCTCCAAGTTATCCGATGAAATAATTAATATTCTTATACAGAAAGATGAATTAAATCAATTCATCAAGCATATTTATGAGACATCAAATACTTATGACCAAATATTCAAGTCAGATATTGAGGAACTTATGAAGAAGAATAATGAAGTTATTAGTAAAATTTTATCAGAAAATCTGGCTGATAAAATTAAGGATTCTAAGATTAAAGAAATTATTATAAATACAAAACAAAATATTATTCAATTGATACGAAATAAATTAATAGAATCAACCAAACCCTATCCAGTTGGCTTCGTTGAACGAGGTTGGACTCCTGATAATTCACCTCAAAATTCGATATTACAGATTAAGAATATTAGTGATTTTTCGAATGAATTAGCTAATAAATTACAAATTCAAACAACTGAATTATTTGATAAAATGAGAAAAAATACTATTCAATTAAATAATAATCTAGTTGATACAGTAATTGTTAATATTTTATCATTAGATACAATTATAAATGATATATTATATTTGGGATATTTATATGATTTTATGAATAATCAATCTGATTTTATTAAAAAATCAAATCAACCTATGATTGGAGGTTATGGAATAAATCTTAATGATAACATTTTATCCGAAATTAAAAAACTAAAAAAAATAATTGAATATACGGGACCAGCATCATATATATCATCGAATATAAATGAAAAAAATGATACCAGTATAGACAATCCGAAATTTGATATTTTTAATACGAATTATAAAAATAACCCCATATATAAATTAAATCCTGATAATTATAAAGATGTGAAAGAAAAACAAAATATGTTAACAATAATTACTTATTTTGAAAATTTATTAGGGCAACCTATTTCTACAAATAAAAAATGTACAACGATTGTCAATAAATGGTTAAAAAGTATTAGCAATCCTAAAGTTCCAACAAATGATGATATTTATAATTTAATTGAATCGGAATCTATTAATCGTAGTGAGATTGAAGAATGTTTAAGAAGTTTAAAAATTCCAATTCCAGACCCCCCTAAACATTTTAATTTGATTAAAAAATATTTGGCATTATTAGATATTAAATTTGATAGCAGGGCTAAGATATTTATTGAACCAACAAATACACAAATTAATTGGATAATTACAAAAATATTTGAAGAAGATAACAAAGTATCAGTTACTGTATTGGATATTATAGAATGTATTAAATATTTTCATTTTAATTTTAATGTCAAAACATCTAAATATGCTAAATGTACAACCGATATTAAACAATGGTTAAATACGATCGCAATAAAAAATAAACCAAGTATTGAAGAAATTATAAACTTCTCAAAAGGTTTAAAAATAGATATTGCAATAATTAAGGAATGTTTGAAAGATTATTTTAATATTACAATTCAACCTTCTCCAAATGATAAATGTTTTAGTGAAGTAAAAACGTGGATCGATTATAAAATTATAGATTCTAAAAATCCAACAATTGCAGAACTTGAAACATTTGTCAAGGAAATTTTTACAACTAAATGGATTACATTACTAGATGTTCGAACATGGTTAGCTACTATTCGTGATAAAAATAATATTTCGGAATCAGATATTTATCCATTTGTAAATAATAGATGGATCACCCCAAAAGATGTTCTAAATTGGTTAAGTCCTATTCCTATTCTCGATAGAAATACTATTTCTGATAATAAAATTAATGAATTAATAGATATAAATAATATTAGAAATAATATCAAAGAGTGTTTGACCTATATGAATATTCCCGTACCCTTGCCAAATGATAAATGCGAAAGAGTTCGGTTATGGGGGGAAATGCTTCTGCGTAGGAATACGCCTACTGAAAATGATATTAATGATCTTTTGAAACAGGGTGCAATTACATTAGATGAGATTAAAAATTGTTTCATATATTTAAATATTCCTTATCCAACCCCGCCAAATGATAAATGTCTAAGCATTGTTAGACCATGGTTAAAAACATTAGCTGTCTTAAATACTCCAACACATGAAGAAATTAATCGTTTAATAACGACTGAAACTACTGCAGGTAGACCTATTACAAGAGAAGAGATATATAATTGTTTAGGATATTTTACGATTAGAATCCCTCCAAAACCACCGCAACCTAATTTAAATATTGTTAATTATTGGTTAACTTATAATGTAGCAGTAAAACTGACCCCGACATTTTTAGAAATTATTAATTTAGAAAGGACTAAACTAATTACTAGAAAAAATATCGAAGAATGTTTGAAATATCTAGGAATTACAATCCCTTCAACCTTAAATAACATAACAACAGACAAAATAGATAAAGTAATAGATTGGTTAACTACTAATCGTATTACGTTTCCACAAATTCCAACAGGTCCGCAACAAGCAACTTTTATAGGATTCGGTACACCCCCAGCAATTACACAACTTGAATTAGCTGAAATTTTAATATACTTAGGTATAACTCCACCAAATGTAGAATGTCAGAATGTTGATCTGTGGTTACCAACTCTTCATGTACCGTATAACCCTACAGTAGCAGAATATGATGCTTATATAGGGTCAGTCGTTCCGGCTAAAAATTCGGCAGATGTTGATGCCTGTTTAATTTATAGGAATATTCCAAAACCTACAGGGATTGTACTTATTGGAGGAGCAGTTGGTGGATCTAAATGTGAAGGTATCGTTGAGAACTGGCTACAATATGTTGTAAAAAATAAAGATTCACCTACGTATGAAGAAATGATATTTTTATCTAATTCTAAATCAATTTCTATAGATGAAATTAAACAGTGTCTACAAACTAATCCCACACCGATTTCTATTCCCTCAGAACCAACCGACGAATGTAAAGGAAAAATAAATACTTGGTATCAAGATAAAAAGATTAAATATTCTCCTACAAATATACAAATTAAAGAATTTATAAGTGAAAATCCAGATAATATAGAATGTTTAAAAGCTTACGGTATCCCTATTCCAGATTCTTTAAATACGGATACTAATTCTAATTTGATTAATATTATTGGTCCATATTCATATCAATCAATTACGAAATTAACTAAAATAATTTTAAGTAATTTAAATAATTTATTAGAACAAATAGAAAATATATTTCAAGAAATATTTATGTCTCCGTATAATATTTATAAAATATATTCAGAATTTATACCCCAATTACAAAACTATTTATTAAGTTATATATTAAATATATACTATTTAGAAAATCAAAAATCTTATTTAGCAATATGGAAATTAAACTTAGAATCAACATTAACTGAACTTGTAAATCAATTTACATTGATAGGTCCTATTGAAATAGTAGATCCTTCAAATAATAAAAAAACATATGATGGAAGTTTATTTTATAAACAAATATTAGCAAATCTGCAAACTGTAAATTTAGATTTTATTTTAGATAAAATATATACAAATGTTAAAGATATCTATGTTTTAATAAATGAATTAATAATAAATTTAAATACTCAAAATGCACATAGAATTATTGATTCATATTACAATAATTTTGTAGATTTTAATACGTTATTTAATAGAGGTCCAATAACATTTACAAACTTATTTAAATACGTTTTATCAAAAATAAAAGATATACCAGCAACTTATTCTGAATTTAAAAAATTAATTGCACCTGATTTAGACCAAACTAAAAAAAATATAGTAGAAACTTATTTTATTCAATATACGATGTATGATTATAATGTATTCTTAAACAATACTTCTCCACAAAATCCTCCCAAAATAGGTTATAATTTTGGTCCGATTGTATATGCAATACCTGTACCATCTTTATTATATGGAAATAAACGAGAAATAAATGGGGATAATTTAGCAGAAGCAGACGCAAATAATAAGGGGGAGCTTGGGATGCAACCTAATAAAGATATGCAAAAAAGTGAAGCCGTACCAAGTTCAATAAATGGTTACATAGATCAGCATTTTACCCTATTAAAATATTTTCTCATAAGAAAAATTATTGACTTTATATCACAATTAATATCAACGCCCAACGTAGACCCTGTAGATCCTGTAGCCCCTTTACAAATCCTTTGTAAAAAATTTAGTTTGGATATCCGAACAAAATTAAATATAAAAGATGGTACTAATAATGGAGTATTTTATACAATTATAGCGACGATTGTTGATAAGATTTTAATTCAAAATATTTTCAATGCATTACAAATTGGAATTAATAATTTTTCTTATGATAAAATTAATTCAAAAAGAGTTGACTTAATTCGAAAATCATTACTCAAAATAAGAAATATAGGTGATGATAAAGTAGTCCCTGTTAATTATAACGATGCTATTCGATTAGAATTACCCAATCTAGAAACAGATATTTTAACTATCTTTTTAAATTCTCGCAAAGCATACGCTGTATCTTATGCCGAAAATGTTGAAACACGGATAAGATCAAATTTATTCAAAGTATATGCTCAAGGTATATTCTCACATAATAACGTAGCTCGATGTTTCAAATTTGATTACGAACTAATCAAAGAATTAATAAAAAATAGAGCAAATCTTTACGCAGTGGATACTGATGGGTCGACTCCATTTTTTTATTCAATCGAGACAAATAATTCTGAACTTGTCAGACAGATGCATATGTTAATGCCACCTAAATTTATAACTTATAAAAATCTTTTTGGGTTGTCTCCGTATGATGTTGCAGTAGGTCAATTATTAAGTCATGTTAAATCATTTGATCTAGACTTAATGGACGACATTATAAGTTCTGTTAATAAAGATATTTCAAAAAAAACTACAAATCCTTCCCCGATGAGATACCAGAATGAGTTATTTATGATGTTTATATGCGTGATAAATTATTTATTTTTTATGCAAAGTTATGAGTATTCGGGAGGTTGGACTTTTGACGATAAGAATAAACTTGATGAAGTTTTATCCAATCCTAATCCAAAGTTATTTCCATTTGATACGATATTAGAACAATTAAAAATGACTGGTGATTATACATATATTTCATCCGTTGTCGATGAAGAATCTAATACTAAAAATCTCAATGACGCTTATATAAATAATGATGCGAAATTATCATCATTAAATGCAGAATTGACTTCTACAAATATTGATCCACTTAGAAAGAGTATTGTTGAAAAATTAATATTAAAATCAAAGAGTTTAAATAATTCAATTCAAACGGATATTGGGAAGAATCTTAATAAGATAAAATCAGTTACAGATGAATTGGATTCATCATCAAATAAAGTAGTTAAACCTATCATTGATAGAAATCCTAATCTAATTCCATCATCGGATCCAGTTGAGATATTAGATTCATTCTTCGAAATCGTATTAAATGGAAAACCTTCAAATACAATTAAAAAAGATTTATTTGCAAACACGGAGAGAAAATATGTAGATATGTGGAAAAATTATGTTGCAAAATCGAAATTTAAGTCTTATGAAACAGATTATAAAACATATATGGAAATATGGAAGATATATATTAAATCGCATCTTAATTCCCCTCAGAACCAAATTATTTTAATTATGAATAAAATAAAATCGATATTTGTTCCTACATCTTCGAATAATCTTACTAAAGAGCCTATAAAAATTTTAGCAAGATATTGTGACAAAATTATTCAACCATTCTGTTTGAATTATACAGAATTAGATGTGGAGTACAATGGGTCAAATTATGCATTAAATCATGTATTGCGAATAATTAAACATTGTGTTCGACATACGATGGTAGTAAATTTATTTAATTTAATTCAAAAAATATTACGACAAGAAATAACGACAAATAATTCAAAAAAAGAAGAACTGTATGAGCGTGAATTGAAAGGCATTTTTGAAACGGCTATCTTAGATAATATATCTTTTACAGATTATTTATTTGATACATTTATTGATAAAATTATTAAAAATGTTCTTAATATTTATGAATCTGATACGGATCCTGATAGATTAGTTGGACTAAAAGATATTTTACAATATTTAAATAAATTCTTAATTAATAATAAAATAACTGGTATCGATGAAAAATCACAAAGTATAGCTTTATTAAATGAAAAAATATATCCTTATTTTGAAACATATTTTGAAATTAATATACGAAAATTAAAAGAATTGGCAGATGCATATGTTCATACTTTATTAGGATTTACAGAATCAATTAAGATTGTTAATATTGTTAATATTGTTAATATTGTTCAAAAATAACAATCTTAGCTAATCTCAATCTTAGCTAATCACAATCTTATTTTTATTTTTATCTAAATATTATCTACTTTATCTATTATTAGATGCAGTTGAATTTAATCCAGTATTTTCTGGAATATTATCTACCATTGTTAATTCAATTATAAATGAATGATCATTCAATCCAAAATCATATTGAACATTAAATTTATCTACAAATTGAAAACTTAATTCATATATCTCAGGGATAGGATTATAATAAAAAATTGCTGGTGATGCCAATTCATTAATTGCCATATCTGTAGGAACATATCTAGATATATTTGTATTAAGCATATTAATTTTTCCAAATAAATTAGCTGGTTCAACAATATTATATAATGGATTTAATTGGGGACAACTCATCAATATGTATGGAGGATATCCGAATATTAATGGAGTATTATTATAATTAATTGGATTATCTAATGAATCCACACCAAGTTCATTCTCATAAGCAACGTTATTTGATATAACATAGGCGAATGGTGTAATAGAATTAGGATTCGGAACATTCCTAAATCCAATAACCGTTCCCATTGTATCAGGTTCTGTAAAAAATAATCTAAATAAAGTTGGAACTAATACTGTTGCTGCAAACCCTCCATTTGTTATAGTTTTAGTTGGGAGTAAATTAATATTTGTAATATTAATCGTATATCTATTCGCATCAATAATAGATGTTATCAAATGAGATTGATTCAGAATACTTGCACTTATTCCAAGATGATCTATAAAATTCTTAAATTGTATAGAAGTCCCAACAATTTTTATATTATGATTCGGTTGAGATATTGTCAAAGTATATGAACCTGCACCTATACTAGAATCAGATGGATTAATAGGAGGGTTTATTGAAATGATAGAATTTGGTATAAGTTGTGATCTAAAATTTGAGAATTGTATTCGATTTTGATTACGATCAATTCTCACAGATATATTATAATTTTGAGCATATGCACTATTTGCAAAATCAATGGGTCTTATTTTTTGACTGAATAAATATTCTATCTCCGATATAAAAGCGTCATCTGTATAGGTTCCTTCATTTAATTCAATATAATCAATATTGTCCCCCGTATCAATATCTTGAAAATATAAACGGTTATTTGGATTAATATTTTGTCTAAATAATTTAATTGAATTTGGAAATTGTGAATATACTAACTTTGCTTGAATTATATTTGAATATGTCTTATTAAGACTAACCGTATAAGAATTTGGATAAGGATAACCTTTTACAACGGATGTAATTGTCTTGACATATATACAAGCCCCACCAAATACCCCATTTGCAACGCTATATGAGGGATATGATACAAAGTAGGTTTCTTCTAAGGGTGGATATATTTGAACAATAAGTTGGGATTCATCTCCAATCGATGTAATAGATTGTATAATCTGATACCCTAATGAATGATTTTGATTAATTGGATAATTTGCATTAAGTTGATTGAGGGGGATACCGTTATAATGGGCAAATTGCAAGGTAAAATTAAATTCAGATAGGATAGCGGTTCCATCTGAATTAAATGGTAATTTAATAAAAAATCCATTTGGATTAACATTACCATTTGCATCAACAAGAAAGATTTGTTGAGTTTTATTAAGATAACTTATTGGAATATTACCAATATAGGAGGTTAAATTATTCCCTACGATCCCTGAGATCGTTACAAACATTTGTGTAGGGTCTATATTAGAATAGATAGTGGATGGATATGATAGATTGGGATTTTGATTAATATTAACATAGGGGGAATTTAGATTAAGTTTAATATTTTGATTGGAACTATTCTGTCTGAATGTTTGTGTATACGATGGGACCCCTTCTAGGGTAATTTTTTGTCCAATATAAAAATTAGTTGGATCAATTGTATTAATAGATATAGATAATAAATTAGAATTTAAAGATAAAGGATTTGCACCTAGCAAGAATGATTGCCCGATAATATTATATGGATCTTTTTTTCTATAGGCACTATCGATATGAACATATTGTACATTATATCGTAATTCAGAATTTGTATCAGATAAACCATTATTATTTAGATATTCGAAATATGGATCAATTCGAGATTTAGTTGATTTATTTTTAAGTTGAGATTGAGTAGGATTAAATATTTGTTTATGACTTACATAATTATCAATTATATCAGTTGGACTATATAATGGATTATATGGACGAGTTGTATTATTTTGAGATTGCGATTCTTGCAAAGATATATGTTGGGAACTAAGTTTGGAATTTTGTGCGGAATATTCAGATATATTTGCGTTAGGGTTATAGTTTGCAAAGATAGTCCGATCATAATTTATTGGAACATTTATGGATGACATATAATTATTAAATAATATTTATATTTAAATAATAAAAATTTAATTATAAAAAATTAATTATAATTAATTTAATTATAATTAATTTAATTATAAAAATATATATTCTTTCATATATATATATAAGAATGTCTTCTAAACAAAAGTATTTGAAATACAAAGCAAAATATCTAGCATTGGTTAAATTAAACAAAATGCGAGGGGGTGGTTTAACCGCGCAAGAAAAAAAGTTTGTAAAAAATATATTAGATAACTTCGATACACAACAACCGATCACACAAGAACAGTTTAAAAACAGGTTCGTAGACTATTTAAACAAACAACCATTATTCAAGATGAACCCAGAAGATATAAAAGCTTATATTATAAGTGAAGGTTATACGATAGAACCGGAAGGAGCAGTAGCAGCAGCACCCACAGGAACAGCAGCAAAGAAAGTTCAATCTTCTCTAAATCCAGGGCTATTTGCATCAACTTCAACAGTATCTGTATCTGAAAAGTGTGATCTTATAAACAGGAAAATCCAACAAGAAAAAATTAGTAAATATATTACTCAAACTCAATATGATGGCTTAATACAATTTGCTAAAGTCCATACTATAGATACAGGTCTCGTTGACAAATGTTTAAAAGAGATAGTGAATGGAGTTATCCTACCACCAGCAGGGTCAGTAGCACCATCAGCACCATCAGCAGCACCGGCACTATCATTTGCAGCACCATCAGCAGCACCGCCACTATCATTTGCAGCACCATCAGCAGCACCGCCACCACCA
>Ga0114966_10004223_pt1 | contig 12367 bp, 11 predicted proteins | sample M_130207_XF_Meta_FD_87029 | JGI IMG/M metagenome (GOLD analysis project Ga0114966, IMG submission 87029) | Freshwater microbial communities from Lake Montjoie, Canada to study carbon cycling - M_130207_XF_MetaG | ecosystem: Environmental > Aquatic > Freshwater > Lake | place: Lake Montjoie...
TAGAGCCAAAGTTTCCTAAAACGCCATCACATCACACCCAAACACCCAGAGACTCAGCCAAACTTCAACACAACAAAAGCAGTACACCAGCCAAAAAACGAAAAAAAATGCAAAAACCCCTTCAAGGTGGTAGTATTCTGTGTTGGACACCCACAGTCAACTACCCCCTAAGAGGGGTCCAACAATGAGGAGCAGGTGTTCTTTACTGTTTTTCAGTGTTGTTTCGTGGTTGTTCACCCCACTCAACGCAACCGATGACAGAAAATACTGGCCGACCCCTAAAAGTCGTATACAGTTGATTGAACCGAAAAACAGGCGGCGGGTGCGTCAAGGCTTGAACTGTTCAAGACCAACTCAGCAACCACCTCTTTTCCCACTCAACCAACAGTACTAAATAGAAGGGCATTATTTTTACATATATAAAGCCCGTCAGCCAAACTTCATTTACTTCAATACAACAAAAGTAGCACACCCGCCATCTTCAACAACCGTAATATTTTTTAGCAAGGGCTTGATAGTATTCGTCATCGTCAGCCACCACTACTACTGCTTTGGTGTTGCCTTTAACTTGCTTTTTCATTGCTTGTGGCGGTGCATGTTGAAACTCAGGCTCGCTATCACTGTCATCACTGTAATCACTATCACTATCACTACTACTTTCTTGTAGTTTTTGTAGCTTTTTCATCGCTTTTTTGCTTGGTTCTTTGTAGTAAACCAACTTGAGAAAGCGGTTTTTTTCGGGCTTGGGGGGTATATCTATGGGTTTAGATTTTGGCAGTCTCTTGGTTGGCAGTGGCTCTTCAAACGGTATGATGTCTGGCTGTGGCTGTGGCTTCATTTTTGGTACCCGTTTTGTAGGCAGTGGCTTTTCAAATGGTATCTCCTTGACAATTTCGTCAACTATCTTTTCAACGGGTATCTGTTTAGGCGTTTCCTTCTTTGGTAATATGTCCATCAGCTCTTCTTCTTTAACTTTGCCATTGTTAACTAATGTCTTAATTTTGGTCAATGTTCTCTTCTTCAGCCCTTCCTCTTTTATGATGTCCTTGTTTGCATTATAGGTTATCTTAACTTGTGCTAATTTTGCCTCTCTTGCCTTGAGCAGGCGTTCTTTTAATACTTCAAGTTGTTCAGCAGTCAGGTGGCGTTTTGGTTTTATTGGTTGTTCCATTATATAATATATATTATATAATAAATATTTATGTGTTTTAAATTGTGCTTAAATCGTTTTATACTTCCTTTTGTTGGAAGCCATAATTGTAAAAATTATAATCGTATGCGTCTTTGGAAATGTTGTACGGCTTATATCTCTTAGGCTCTTTAAAATAATTAAAAGCCCGTCTATTATCAACGAAGTATTTCATAATCTCTGCTCTTCTTTCGTTTTCAATATGTTTGGGTGGGTGTGCGTCCTTAATGAGCTTAGACCTTACAGCTGTAAAGTTATTAAACGACGTGGAAAGCTCATTTAATGTGGTATAATAAGTTCTTTTATTGGGTTCAACTTGCATTAGGGGTTCATACATCATATATATACATTTATAATATATTATATTTTATATATAATATTTATTATTCAATGACAGTCATCTGTTTGCTTACGGGGTCTAATGATAAGCACGATGTCATCAATGCACCAATGAATAAAGAACCACCGTTAGCAATAGCATTGTGATTTACAATGATTTCCGCAGAACGTCCCTCTGTATCATATCCAGTTAATTGCTTGTTTAAATATCCCTCGCCGTTGCAAAGGGGCTGATACCATACAAAATTCTCATTCAAGAAGGCGGAGCGACTGTATCTTGGTATATTTAAAGTTGGACCAGCAGGAACAATAACAAAAACATCTGGCAATGCATCAGCATCAGCACCATCAGGTAGTACTGCTTGTTGAACACTTGTGGTGATTGGTGCGGCATAAGTTGCTACATATATATCATTGAACAAAAGATTCTGTGAATGCACGGCATTATCAACCACATGTAAAGCGTTGTTAATAGGAACATCAGGGTAGCAATCCCCATTTATTGATATTTGAAGATTGCAGTTTTTGGTTGTTGATGCATCAGTTTGGCTGATAAATCTGCCGCTATTATATTTATAACGCGTTGCGGATAATTGAACTTCAGGATTTATAGATGAAAGTAAAGTATTATATGCGGGGTCAAGCGGACAACACACTACTGCATCAATGGACTGCGAACAGCATTGGAGACGTGCACCATTGCCATTGGGGTTGATTACACTGACAAAGTTTTGATAGCAATATTTTAGCGGTTCGGTTCTACTTTTCAACATTATATTGACTAATTGATTGTATGCGGGTGATATTTCAACAACTTTGTCAATAAATCCTTCCACATTTGTTATTTTCATTTGTAATCCGCCAGCGTTACTGCCTCCTGTACCCACATATTGTGCCATGCAAAACACATCATTAAATATAAATTCTAACTCAACCTGTCCCCATAAACTTGAATCAATTATACTTTTGTCCCCGCTTTTAAATAATCCCAAGAAGTCACGTACTACATAAGACGCTGATTTAATTGTTTGCGTAGGATTACTCATTAATAATCCAAAATCGTCAGCACTATCAATAAGTTCCATTGCATGTTCAGTCAATCGGCTATTACAGTACTCTTGTGATGCACTCGTTTTTAATAATGCATTGTATAAAATATCGTAGTCTCCGCATTTTCCACTCACTTGTTGGTTGTTAACAAAGCATTTTACCTCCTTCAGGACCTTATGACCGTGTGGCATCTTAATATTAAAGTATGCTGTTTCATGAGCGACTAAACCAGATACGGTTAAATCAAAGCAAAGGTTGAAAGATGATAAATTAATTAATCCATTTGGTAATTTCATTCTAATGACAGAACCAGGCCCCCCGCTGTTTGTCCCATTAGTTCTAACATTGAAGCGTTTGTATTTAATCACTGCTTTAGATGCAGTATAATTTAAAGATGTTGGAAGTTCCATATTAATATATATATTATATATATTATTAAATTTATATATTAATTTACTAAATTATTGAATGACATTTACTTGGCCTGTTCTGCAGTCAAACACAAGAAGAGAAGTGCATAACGCTCCAATGAAAAGACTGCCGTTTGCAATTACGGGGAAATTGACAATTACATCAAGATTTTGAGATGCGGTATCAATTCCAGTCAATATTTTAGAACCAGCCCAACCTTCACCATCTGAAAATGATTGCACGTATACGAAATTTTCACTTAAGAATTTTTGTCTTGAATAGGTAGAAACAGTAGTTGCGGTATATGCTTCTGCGGATTGAGTAATGCCATTGAATAAAAGATTTTGAGAATATAATGAATTAGAGAACAGGGAGTTTTGGGTGATATCACTTACATCTAAAGCATTAGTAATTGGAACTTTTGGGAAGGTATCAGACCCTATTTGAATTTGAATGTTAGTGGAGGTTGATGTACTATTAGTATTATCTATTGTCAGTGGATTGACTCCTGCTGTATCAAGTGCGGTGTATTTGTATCTTGGAGCAGATAATTCACCCCACGCGAGAGGAGCAGTTAACGAGTTGGCATTTACACCAAGGGGACATAACACCATTGCATCAATGCAACCAGAATTTATTTGAAGTCTTGCACTTTTTCCTGTGTTAGTTGTTCCAGTTATAAAGTTTTGATATGGAAAGCGTATTTGTGATTCTTTGCTATCAAGCATCATAGTTATAAGCTTAATGTAAAGAGGAGAAGTTTGTGTAATGCATTCAACATACCCTTCAATATCTGCCACGCTGTAAGTAATAGCAGGATTCGCAGGGCCTCCACTACCAGAACGTTTAGCAATGCAGGCAGCGGAATTAAAGGTAAATTCAATTGCGATGTCTCCCCATAAACTTGTATCAATAATTGATTTTCCACCATTTCCACGAAACACACCAAGGAAGTCCCCCACGACATACCTACTTGTCTTAGTAGCCGAGCCACCATTTGTAGCAGCAACATTTACAGAGAGTTTATTAACATCATCACCATTTTCAACAAGTTCTTTGGAGTGTTCATTTAAACGACTATATACCCAGTCTTCACCAACAGATGCCTTGACTAAAGCGTTGTAGAGGATATCGTAGTTATTACTTAACCCGCCAGATACTAATTGACCGCCTATGTATACTCGTACAGCTGAAAAAAGTTTATGTGCGTGGGGCAACTTGGCATTTGAAAAATTATCACCTGCGTTGGTTGTCATTCCATTCATAGTAAGATTGAAGTTTAAGTTAAAACTTGATAAATTCACTAAACTTTTGGACGGTAACTGTATTCTTACAGTTGAGCCAGGTGTTGCCACATCTGTACCAGTGGGACGGCATTGAAAACGGTTATATCTAAGTGCTTGTTTACTTGCAGAATAGCTGAGCGAGGGATTTAAAACTTCCATATTAATATATATATTATATATATATTATAATTATTTATATATTATTTATTTATATTTGTTATATTCTTTTGATGTTTCCTGAATTTGAGCAGGAGAGGGTGTAGAATTAAAGCCTACAAATTTATGTCCTTGAGACATAGTACCCATTTTAGCATCACCTCTTGCCATCTGCCCTACTTTTACATGATTACGACTCATTTGACCGACTTTGTTATTCATTATATAATATACTTATATAATTATATTTATATATGATTTTCTAATTCCATTTTTTCAAGTGCCTTATTGACGTTGTTCATTGTTCCATCATTGGTTTGTTCTTCGTATTCCTTTATAACTTCTAAATACTTTTCTTTTTGGTATATCCAAGCCCATACCGCTAATTCTGCAAAATATGGTTCTAAATGGGGGCTGTCTGCCATAATACGGTTAAAGTATGCCTTATCTTCTGGTTTGTCTAAAAACATCTATATATTATTATATTATATTATTTTTTATATAAATACAATTATGTTTTACCTTTGCCACCCTTTGCTGATGGAATTACTGCTGGTGTTAAAGAGCTGGAAGTCTGATCTGCACTTATCATCGTTGATATACCCGCTTTTAATGCATCTGCAGATGTAGGTGCAAGTGCTTTGCCACCTCCACCGACATCTAAGCCAATCAACAGGTCTTTAGTTGCTGGTAGGTGTCTTGCAGATGCTGCTGGTGCTGGTTCTGCTATAGGCTTCTGTTGTTTAGCAACAACGCCACCACCTGCCACCGCAGATGAACGTAAGGAAGCCACACGCACTGCGGGTACTGGAGGTAATCCCACATCTGCTGATGCATTAGCGATAACTGGCTGTAAATATTCTTTATTAAATTGGTCAACAGCTTTATATTTGTCTGCTTTTGCCATTAGTTGCTTTTGTTTTGCCGTCCATACTTCGTTACGTGATTCTTCTGGTGTTTTTAACATGTGTTTTAATTGACCGCCAATTTCAATTAACTTCTCTTCAGGTGTTTTAAAATTGTATCCGCGTTTTACCGCTTCTGCAAGTACTTTTTCTGATGCTTCTTGCTTTTGTGCAAACACCTCTTCTGCTTGTGCTTGTTTTTTTCTCATTTCTTCCTTTGTCTCGTCTAATGCCTTTCTACTTTGTACCCCTTGTTCATCAAGTTTGTTGTTAAATTCAGTTTTGAATGCAACCTGTTGTAAATTTTGCATATAATTAGCAGACATCATTTGTTGTGATTTAATAATTTGGTGTAGAGTGTCATAAGAGTCAACCCCTGCCCGTTCTCTGACTTTTGTGTCACCCTGTGGTGCTGGTCCTGGTCCCCCACCTCCAAGATAACCAAGCAGAGCCTCAACACTTGAAGGTAACTTGCTTTTTCTTGCCTTACGTTGTTTACGCTTTTTATCCTTCTTTTTATTGGCCATATTTATAAATATATATATATATGTATTATATATATATATTTAAAATGAAATTAGTTAAATTAAATAATATTCAGTGTAAACTACCCAATTCTAAGGGCGGTTATACGTTTCCAAAATACAGGATAACGGATTCCAGTGATTTCTTGTTTACTCTGCTATTTGGCATTAAGAACAGTGGAAAAACGGTAGCAGGTTTAAATTACTTAATTCATGAACCACACTTAATGGAGAACCAGAACAAAGTGTATTTCTTCAGCCCAACTTTGGACCAAAAATTGATAAACTTCCAAAAAGACCATTCCGATAACTTCATCATCATTGATGATTTTAACATTAACTCATTTCAGCAAGTTATTAAGACGATAAAAGATGTTGTTGAGGAATGGAAAGGAAATAAAATATTGCTTGATATTTTTGATGATTATATCCACAAGAAGAAGATGAACCCCGAATGTTTGGAACTACTGCAAGAGAATAACTTTTTGCAAGATTTTGATTTTGAACATTTCAATTACGATTATCCACCCATTCACACTATCATGATTGATGATTCGCTTGGTTCTCCAATGATATCAAGCCGTGGTAAAGAGGCACAAATATTTAACAACTTCGCTATTAGACACAGGCACTTTTACTGCAACTTGTTCATTATGTCCCAATATCCAAAAGGAATTAACAAAATTATAAGAAGCAATAGCAACAACATTTTAATATGGCAAATGAAGGACCGTACCATATACGAGGCTATTTTCCCCGAATTCAGTAGTTTATTTAAAGGAAATGTTGATACATTCATTGAAATAATGCAAAAAATAGAAGACATGAATAACCACTCATTCCTCTTTATATACTACGACAAAGAACAGTTTATAAGGTTGAACTTTGACCAACAAATTATATTAGACTAAGTAAAATTACAAAACTTTAAAATCAAACACTTGACAATTGATTTAAATTTTGTAAGTTCTTCAATCTATCCCTGCTATCTGGTACTTCTATCTCTCTTTCAATGCAAAAGGTCATATTGAAACTGCAATACGATTGGAAATCTATGAAATTGCCCGTTCTATCTCTCAATTCAATAGTCATATTATCCCAATTGCTAAATATTTCTTGGCTATAAAGTTCAGAATTAACAGGTTCCCATATCATCATACTGCCCACAACGTTGTTAGGTGTAGGAAGTTCAAATAATACATTGTTTTGTGTAAGCTTTCCGCCTTTTATTTCAAAGAAACGCTTGGCAACGTTGCTATGTATACGAATTGTATCTATGGTTTTAAAATCACATCCCAATGGTGGATATACGGCAGGAATAGGAACAGGAGTAAAAGCACCACTAACGGCAATTTGTTGACCAACTTGTTGAGGAGTGTTTGGACTTGTAACAGAAGTCCCCATCCATCTTGTAGCATTATACTGAGTAGTACCAATTAACGGATATGTATTTATAGTAACTGTAATAGCAACGTTTACAGTATATCTAATCAATATTTTATTATAAAGTGGATTAAATTCAGCAATCCATGCTATAGAAGTGTCATTATCATCTCTAATTCCCCCGCTACCATTTGTAGCATTTAAAGCAACGTTTAAAAAGGCACACAATGAAAGAGGAGTATATGAATTGTCTGGAATTGTAAATGTTCTGTTGGTATACTGTGCTGTTGTAAAAACAAAATTTAATTTATTGTTCTTGTAATTTTCACTAATGTTTTTATAATCATAGTCCAAACTAATATTTACGGGAGTGAAGACGCATTTCTGGCCTGATGATGTTTGTATATTGGTTAAAGTAGAGTTGTTAAAGTTGTATTCCATTCTACTGATGCCGTTAGGATTACTTGCCACAGCATTATTAATGCTAAAGAACTGCTTTGTCTTTTTTGTTTCAATCATTATATATTATATATACATATAATTTATATATTATATTTATATTATATATATATGAATACTAATAATGGCGGAATAGCAAATATTAACGTCTTAAGTGTAGGGGCACTTTATATTAACGGACGACCTGCCCGTACTTTTGTTGAAGATATTATTGCAGGTGGTCAACTAAATGCAGAAGAGGTATCTGAATTAAAATATTTATCAGACAGAATTAATATCTCTGGTTTGACTGGTGATTGGATTGTGAATGATGCTAACAGAAACGCCACACTCAAATCTTTATTAGATTCAACAGTAACAGCAGTAACCGCTCAAGCAGCCATCACAACGGCTCACACTGCCACACTCGCCCTACACACTACCACACTTGACAATCAGGCAATAGCACTTGCTACTGCTACATCGGTAGGCGGAGGAAACGCGGCGGCTATAACTGGATTGACAACAACAGTAACCGCTCAAGGCACAACAATCGCAACCCATACCGCACAAATAGCAGGACACGATGGGGCAATTGCCAACGCCAACGCCAACATCGCCACGAACACAACGGCAATAGCAGCAGCGGGAGTATCTATTTCAGCGGCAACGGCAGCCATCGCCGCCAACACAACCAATATCGCCACGAACACGACCAATATCAGTACTAACACGACAAACATCACAGCGAACACAAGTGCTATTTCTACAGCACAGACGAATATCAATAATAACGGAAATGCTATTATCGCTGCTGGTCTCAAGAACGGTCGGATTGATAGCTGGACATATGCTACTGGAAATATTATGACAGGTATAAGGGACGGTACGGGGTTCGCCTGTGCTTTGGGTAACGGTGCGTCAAATCAAAACGGCATCTTCTGCTACAGGAATGACAGCGACCAAACTGCACAGATTAGAATAGAAAGCCAGAATCAAAAGCAGATATATATGCGTGGTGGGTCTGCCGTTCTTGTCTATGGTGGTTCAGACGGACTTATTACCGCAAGAAATCTTGTTCGGATAGGCGATGAAACTGATAATGTTCAAATAGGCAGTCTCGCATCAGGAATACGATTCTCACTAATCCATCTCGGAACAGACGAAGGTGTTGGTTCAGTAACCAATTTGAGAGGTAGGTTGTATTTATCACAGAGCGTATCAGTATACGACTGCGTCCTTCGTGCGAGCGGAATAGTTGGACCTGAGAATGGACGCATTTCAACCACCAGCAGCCCAGCGTTCAGTGGGTTGAGTGTTATTGACCCTGCAGGTTCCATCGGGTTAACGGCGGTTCTTGGTGCAGTTAATGTAAATGCGGGAGTAGGTGCTATTACGTTAACAGCGTTAGTAGGTGGAATATCAGCCCAGACATCAGCGGGAGCGATTTCCTACCAGACGGGTCTCGGTCCGATAAGTTTTTCAACGGGTGCGGGTCCTGTGAATATTGCAACGGGTGGTGGAAACATGAATTTAACGACGATATCCAGTAATATATATATAGGAGCGGGGAAAGGTGCTTTAGGGACAGCAGGAGACCTTCAGTTGCGGTCATACGGTAAAATCAGCATTTCCCCAGACGAAACGGGTTCAACAGAGATTGATAAAACCGCTTATGTTGAAATGGCGAATAATGCTTCAGCTCCAGCTTCAACCACACGTAAACTGTATCACACGAGTAGCGAATTATATTACAACGGGACTAAATTAAGTAATCAAATTAGTGCTCATAATGTTAAAGAAATTACAGCAGGCAATGGTATCACAGTAACCTCATCATCTGGAAATTACACCATCACTGCTAATGTAGCAGCAACGCCAACCCTCGCACAGGTCCTTGTAGCGGGTAATACCGCAGGTTCAACCGCCCTGAACATGAATAATCAAGCTGTAACAAATGTTGCAACTCTCGGGGTAACAACCATAAACGCCACAACTGTAAATGCAACGACACTCGTTCCAACCAATATAACAGGCTGGGGAGTTAAATCCATAGTAGCAGGCACAAACATCACCGTTTCAAACACAGCGGGAGCGGTGACGATTAACTCAACCGCAACAGGAGGGAGCGATGTTGGTGTTGGTGATTTACTTGCTGATGTAGGAACCCTCCCAAGCAAACCGTTTTGGTATACCACCCAATATTCATGGGTCAATAAATCAGCAGTAGAGAGTATTGCTTTTGTTGATAGCTGGATTTCAAACACGGGACAATACCAGTTATTTTGTGGTGCTAACAAAATACGATACAGTAAAGACTGGGGTGTTACTTGGGCGACAAGAACGATTACAGCCCCATTCTCGGGTGTATGTGGATCTGGTTCAGGTAATAAAATCTTCGCCTGTTCAAACCAGATTTATACCCAAAATATCACATATGCTTACGAGGGTTGGACTGCTGATTTGGCTGTTCTATCATCATTTCCAACAATTACTTACTATACTAAAATCGCGTGCAGTGAAGATGCGAAATATATTCTCGTTGGGACAGGCTTCGGAGGAGCGGGAAATCTCGGGACGATTTACAAATCAAATGATTATGGGGCTACTTCCACATCTCAAAACCTCACCTCAACAACCGCCACAATTACGGAGCATGTCGGTATGTCGGCTGACGGGAAATATCAGTTTGTATCTTTAAGCACAAACGAATTGAAATATTCGTCCAACTTCGGAGGGACATGGTCTACATCAAGCGGATATTCGGGAGCCAGTATTCTTGATATTGCCGTGTCGGCAACAGGTCAGTATGTATCTATCGTGGTATCTGGGTCAGGGATTTACATCAGTAACAATTATGGCGTGTCGTTTATTAATGCCTTCTTTTTAGCGTTTGATGGGGCGAATAACACCGCTTTATGCATGTCGGCTAACGGACAGTTTCAAATTACCGTTTATAATGATACAGTCAGGTACTCAGAGAATTTCGGCAGGAACTGGTATCTTTCAAACATCGTAGCTACTGGGTCTCCGACACTTTGGACGATTGCGTGTTCTTCAACTGGAGGATATATTTCCACAGGTGGGACTGCTGGTAAACAATATTCCACCTACGATGTTCCTCCCGATGTGCGTCAGTTGGTAGCGGGAACTAATATTACAATAACGCCTGATGGACTGGGAACATATACTATCGCTTCAACTGGAGCGGGGGCATCAAATGTCATAGTTAATGAAAACATCACCAACATATTAAACTTCGGTGGTTATTCGGCGAATGCATGGACCACTGTTAGTATTCCCGTATGGGATTTTGACAATTATGAATATGATATATATTTTGATGTTCAAATAGGACCTAACGCTGGTTTTGCACCAAATAATATATTTTGGTCTTGGGACGGTAATGTAACCGCAAGCCAATATCGCCATTCATGGGAAGACCATGACGGTGGAAGCTTCTTCGGTGCAGGGCAAGATGCCGATAACAGAGTAACATACATTCAGGGACTCAATAACTTTCATCACAATTTTGTATTTACTTTGCGACGGATAAAAACACCAAACACCGCTTATTTTCAACGCCTCAATTTTGACGGAAAAGTTTCATCATTACTGTTGGTCTCAGGCACATCAAGTCTGGCTTCGTCCAAATTGGCATTTTCAAAAACTGTTAATTGTTTTTTAAGTTCATCAACCAGCCCCTCCATATTTAATGGAAGTCATACATTAACGTTTTATGCTAACTTAAGCAACGCTGCAAATTTAAGCACAAGCGGTAACTCAGCATCGTTGAAAATAAAGAGAACCCCTATAACTTAATGTATATAAATTTAAATATATGTATAAATATATATATATAACATGTACGGGATTATTAATTTTCAAACTAATTTAGGAAGCGTTCTAATGATAAGGCGGGTAGAAGTTAAACCGAAAGATTGTGCTATTATCAAGTGTATATTCGCCGAAGGGGGTTCTCACGAAAAGCATACGATTTTATTGGAAGGTAACGATTACAAACTTTGGGGAGAGAATGATGATTACTTGGGTCATTACTGTATTAACAAAATAACAGGTGGAAGTGAAACCGTTGTTGGAAGTGATTATGTACCACCACCTAAACCAGATAACTTTTCTGACAACAGAAGCGTCCACAATGAGGCAGATATACACAAAATAGAAACACTACAAACACAACTGGACGCACAGGCAACCAAATTAAAAACGATTACTGACATGTTGATTGGTAAAGGGCTTGTATAATTATTGAATATAAAATATAAATATATATACATTATAATATATATGGAAATTTCAAGCGTCTATGCAATTTCAAGCGTTGCAAGTGCTGTTGCTTCAAGCCCAATGAGCAATGCAGTCGGCAACTGGCTTTATACAAAGTTCAAGAAATGGTCCTTAAAGAAGAGACTGTCGGGTATCTTATTACTAAAAGGAGTAAGTAGCTTATGTGAAAAGCTGAGCAACAACGATGTGCTGTTCTTTGACATTGATGTAATATACAAAGAATTAACAGCACCAAAAGAAGCGTGTGAAGCGAACAAAGAACCAAGTATTGTAGAAAATTTCACAGCGTACCCACTTCTTCGTAATCACATCATAAATTTAACAAATATATACAAAGGCAAGATTGTCATTGTATCACATTCATTAGAATTGCTCAAA
>Ga0114966_10004225_pt1 | contig 12364 bp, 9 predicted proteins | sample M_130207_XF_Meta_FD_87029 | JGI IMG/M metagenome (GOLD analysis project Ga0114966, IMG submission 87029) | Freshwater microbial communities from Lake Montjoie, Canada to study carbon cycling - M_130207_XF_MetaG | ecosystem: Environmental > Aquatic > Freshwater > Lake | place: Lake Montjoie...
AACACGCCTACTAGTGGTTGGTGATGTCATGCTCGATCGCTACTGGTTTGGCGATACCAATCGCATTTCTCCTGAGGCGCCTGTCCCAGTTGTACAGGTAGGCAAGATCGATGAGCGTTTAGGTGGCGCGGCTAACGTTGCTCGTAACGTAGCTGCATTAGGTGCAAATACAACAATCCTCGGTATTGTTGGTAATGATGAGCCTGGCAAGCGAGTAGTTGAATTACTGAAGTCATCCAATGTTGATAGCCAACTAGAGGTTGATGCTAAAGTGCCAACGATTGTGAAGTTACGTGTAATTGCACGTCAGCAGCAATTAATTCGTCTTGATTTTGAAGAGACGCCAAGTGAAAAGGCCTTAGCCCATAAGTTAGAGCGCTTTGAAAAATTGGTGGGTGCTGCTGATGTCGTGATTCTGTCTGATTACGGCAAGGGTGCATTAGGTCAGGTGGCTCATATGATTGAGCAGGCTAGGGCGCAGAGCAAAGTCATCTTGGTTGATCCCAAGGGTGAAGATTATGAAAAGTACCGTGGTGCTACCGTCTTAACTCCCAATCGTAGTGAATTGCGGCAGGTAGTTGGTAAATGGACCAATGAAGAGGATCTTACGAATAAAGCACAGGCCCTCAGAAAGTCATTAGATTTACAGGCCCTACTTCTCACGCGCTCAGAAGAAGGTATGAGTTTGTATACCGAAGCGGGTGTCAGCCACGTTAAGGCCCAGGCACGTGAGGTATTTGATGTATCTGGCGCCGGTGATACGGTGATTGCTACCCTAGCAGTTGCTTTAGCTGCCCAGTGGCCATTAGAAAAAGCGATGGCCTTAGCAAATCGTGCAGGTGGTATTGTGGTTGGCAAGCTTGGTACTGCAACTGTTACTTCAGAGGAATTACAGTGACTATTATCGTAACTGGCGCTGCTGGTTTTATCGGCGCAAATATTGTGCAGGCGCTTAACGCACGTGGCGAGAAAAATATCATCGCTGTAGATGATCTTCGCCCTGCAGATAAATATCGTAATCTTGCTGACTTAGATATCATTGACTATCTTGATAAAGATGAATTCTTAGAAGCTTTTAGAAGCGGTAAGTTTGGCAAAGTAAAAGCAGTTTTTCATGAAGGCGCATGCTCTGACACGATGGAGACTAACGGTATTTTCATGATGGCGAATAATTATCGTTACACCATGGATCTGTTAGATATTTGCACATCCCAAAAAGTGCAACTGCTCTACGCATCTTCTGCAGCAACTTACGGCGGCTCAGATGTATTTGTGGAGAGTCGTGAACATGAGAAGCCTCTGAATATTTATGGCTACTCGAAGTTCTTATTTGACCAAGTGATGCGTCAGCGTTTTGCTGAAAAAGCCAATACTGCACAAGTAGTTGGTTTCCGTTACTTCAATGTGTATGGCCCACGTGAATCACATAAAGGCCGTATGGCGTCTGTAGCCTTTCATCAATATCACCAGTACAAGGCTAATGGCCATGTAAAACTCTTTGATGAATATGGTGGCTATGGTCCAGGCGAGCAAAGTCGTGACTTTGTCTCGATTGAAGACGTAGTGAAAGTAAATCTTTTCTTCTTAGATCACCCAGAAATCAGCGGTATCTTCAACTTAGGTAGCGGTAGGGCGCAACCATTTAATGATGTTGCCCATGCGGTAGCTAATGCAATGCGTAAGCTTGATAAAGCTAAGCCAGCGACTCTACAAGAATTAGTAAAAGAAAAAGCCATTGAGTACATTCCATTTCCAGATGCACTCAGAGGTAAATACCAGTGCTTCACTCAAGCAGACCTCACCAAACTTCGTGCTGCAGGCTATACAGAGCCTTTCCTCGATGTTGAGCAAGGTGTTAGTCGCTATATCGATTGGTTAGAAGCTAACTCAGGATTCTTGGCTAATCCCCTTTAAGTTATAAAAGCATCGTTTATAGGCGCTAATTCGCAGGAGTAACCAGGCATCTTTACTAAGCACCTCTTTACTAGTTTTGAGCTAATATATTCCTTATAAATTCTAGGGGATTCTGATGCGCAAATTTGCTATTGTCATCACATTGATGCTGTGTTGCAGCACTCTATTGGGGACTAATTTTTCCTTTGCGACCTCAACCAAGGATGAGCTTAATACTGAGAATATCAAAGCACCTCCCAGGGATATAAAGGACATCCTCAAACTGGTAGAGCAAACCAAACCAGACTTAGCGATTGTTGAACGTGCGCAAAGGGTAGTGTCATTGCCGTTACCCGCCTCACAAGATAATGAAGTTCTAAACCATTTTTACACTAGGCGTTCAGCAGCTTTTGAAGATCTAGGAAATACTGCCGAGGCTTTGAAAAACCTTGAAATAGCAGTTAACAAATACCCATCTACCAATCCTCGGCTTCATCTAAATGACTTGATTAATTTAAGCGTATTAGAAAATTCCGCTGGTATCCAGTCTGCCGCAATTTCTCACATTAAAAAAGCGCAAGCACATCAATTATCTGCTTTGCCTAATTTAAACGGTTTTCAAATAACGATAGGTAGGTTGCTGGTTGCATTTTATGTAAATTCTGGAAACTTTGAGCAGGCAAAAAAAGAGCTCGATGCCATGGAAAGTATTTTAAGTGGCTTGAAAAGATCTCGTGGTTATATGGAGTATGGCCCAATATGGGAAAGTGGGTACGAAAGCGCTCGGGGTATTTATTTTTCGGGCCAAGGACAATGGTTAGAGAGTGAGCGATCTCTCAGAAAAACACTCTATTTGCTTGAAACTCAGTATCAAAAAGTAAAAAGTAATTCTAATAAAGTTGATATTGTCGGAGACGAAGTTAGATCTGCTTCTGATGCCATTAATAATCCACGCATTTATGTCACGCAAATTTCTAATCGAGAATTAAATTTAGCCAATGTCCTACTAAGACAGAGAAAATTAATTGATGCTGAGTACTATGCTCGAAAATCAATCACTCTTTCACTATCAAATTTTGGTTCAAATTCAATTGAGGTTGCTCGTGGCCTAAGAAGTCTAGCCACCATCGTTAATGAGCAAGGAAGGTACTCTGAGGCAGTTCTTCTATCTAAGTTAGCTGTGAGTACCGTTAAAGCTGCTGGTGCAGCAGGTGCCAATAACACTCTAGCCCTAGCCCAGCGATCATTGGGCTCTGCACTTGTGGCTGACGGGAAGTACGCTGAGGCCAATCAAGTTTTTGAGGAGATGGCTGCTGCCATCAAAGCAGATCCAGAGATGGTAAAAAGTTATCAGTTTGGTGATCTCGATTGGGTTTTGGCTATGCTGAAAATCGGTAAAGCTAATCAAGCGAATGAGATGGTGAGTGGAATGCTTAAAAGGCAGGAGCTTTCCTCTGATAAAAACTCCCCTCGATTGGCTATGATTCGGGCATTTGATGCGGTAAGTTTGCAGGCCGAAAATAAATGGGCTGAGGCAGACGCTGCATATAAGTTATCCATGCCTATCTTGATCGATCAAGCTCGCAATGATGTGGAGAATGACACATCCAGCATCAAACAGCAGCAGCGTATGACTTTTTTACTGGAAGGTTATCTTGCATCCCTGGCTCATACAGCCAAGACCGATCCATCTCAGGTAGCATCAGCTGCGGCACAGGCTTTTCAGATTGCTGATATTGCAAGGGGTAGCGGTGTTCAGAGAGCTCTGACTGCCAGTGCTGCTCGAGCAAGCATTAAGGACCCTCAATTGGCAGGTCTTGCCAGACAGGAGCAGGATTTACAAAGACGAATTAATACGCTCTCAGAATTATTAACTGGTTTGCGCTCTGCCTCACCCGATCAGCAGCTACCAGCTGTGCAGGGAAAAGTTCGCTCTGATATTGAGGTGTTCAAATCTCAGCGTGAAGCGCTTAAAAAAGAGATCGAGAAAAAATTTCCAGACTATGCAGAGCTAGTGGAGCCAAAGCCGGCTTCTGTTGAGCGAACCCAAAAACTTTTGAAGGCGGATGAGGTCCTTGTGTCTTGGTATTTTTCTGAGAATACCGGATATGTTTGGGCTATTAGTAAGCAAGGAGCTCAGTTTTCACAACTACCAATCGGCCGGATACAAATGGCTAAGCAAGTAGCGCAATTACGCAAAGCACTTGATCCTGGCGTATCAACAATCGATGAAATACCTCCCTTTGATGTAGTTTTAGCATACAAGCTTTATCAGGAAATTTTGGCGCCAGTGGAGGCGGGCTTTAAAGGTAAAAAAGTGATGTTGGTTGTACCTCATGCAGAGCTTGGCCAATTGCCAATATCACTCCTAGTTACTAAAGCAACAATCCAGCCTGCAAAGGGAGGGGCAATTTCTTTTACTGGTTATAGGTCCGTGCCATGGCTTACAAGGGATATCGCTGTTGCTCAGATTCCTTCCGTTACAGCTCTGACAGCCTTAAGAAGTCTTCCTGAGGGCAATCCTAATCGTAAGAATTTCGTTGGTTTTGGAGATCCCTATTTCAGTAGCGCTCAAGAAAAAAGTGCTCAAAAAAGTACATCATTACAGCTTGCTACTAGAGGCATGCCATTGAAATTAAGAAGTGCACCTAAGACTGCAGGAGTGAGTTCAGCTGAGTTAGCCCTGCTTCCACGTTTGCCGGACACTAGCATAGAAATTGAAGAAATTGCTAAGGTGGTTGGTGCTCAGCCTGGTGATATTTTTTTACATAAACAGGCTAGCGTGAAGCAGGTTACTTCGATGGATTTATCGGATCGCAAAGTAATTATGTTTTCTACCCATGGCTTAGTTCCTGGGGAACTCAATGGCCTAACTCAACCTGCGCTAGCAATGTCATCGCCGGATGTCACTGGTGATCAGGATGATGGCTTATTAACGATGGATAAGGTAATCGCATTGAAGTTAGATGCTGACTGGGTAGTGCTCTCTGCTTGTAATACAGCTGCGGGCGAGGGTGCTGGATCTGAAGCGGTATCTGGTTTAGGTAGAGCCTTCTTCTTTGCTGGTGCTAAAGCACTCTTAGTGTCCAACTGGCCAGTAGACTCTGTTGCCTCTAGAACTATGATGACTGATCTTTTTAAGAATCAGCAAAAGGCCCAAGGCACTAGCAAGGCCGAGCTCCTCAGGCAAGCGATGCTCAACCAAATTGACCAAGGTGGCATGAAAGAGGGGGCTAATATGAAGTACGCCTATGCCCACCCCTTGTTCTGGGCCCCCTTTGTAGTAGTGGGGGATTGATTTAAGATCTACTTATCCATCGTTTTTAATTATTTGGGGTTTTTATGAAATTGAGCCATATATTGCTTGCCGCATCACTGCTTGCTTCTTCCCAGTGGAGTATTGCTGCTGCTTTGATTAGTGCAAAAGAAGCAGCTTTGCCGCCAGCAGCTGGCGCTCTCGCCACCCGTGGTATTTCTCGTGGACCAGGGGTTAAGTTGGCCTCACCTGAAGCAGATACACCGGTAGCTTCTCCATTCGATTTCAAGGTGAATTTTGAGCCACGCGGTGATGCAAAGATTGATCCAAGCTCTGTCAAAGTGGTTTATATGAAATCACCTTTTGTGGATTTAACCCCTCGTCTGAAGAGCGCTATCTCTGCTAATGGCATTGATTTTGCAAAGGCAGATGTGCCGCCAGGAACCCACACTATTCGTGTAACAGTAAAAGATACTGAGGGACGCGAGACAAATACGGTATTGAATTTAGTAGTGAATAAATAATGAATTGTCCATATTGCCTATCTGAGGTTTCAGAAGAGGCTCACGTCTGTAAGACTTGCAGTCGCGACCTTTATCTTCTTAAACCAATGATGACTAAGATTGCTAGCCTAGAGGGGCAGTTGGCTGCAGTTCCTAGCCAAGAAGTAAATGATCTCAGAATTGCTGAGCTTGAATACTTGCTGGATGAACAAAATCGGAAACTCGCTAATAGGTCTTTATCTACCTGGATAAAAGATATTGCTCTTTATCTGATCGTGCCATTATTTTTGTTATTACTAGCGCATTGGTTGATCGCGATTGTTTATGACACTAAGATGATTTATCTGCGCATCATTTCCATGATTCTGCCGCTACCCTTTGCTTATTTCTTATTTAAGGGTCATGCGCACAGGCTTTTCCCTTGGTTTGTTGGTGTCGTCTTTTTGGCGATTGCTTCCGTGATTGGTATGAGCTGGATTACTAGCTTGGTAGATCATTCTCCTGTTTGGCCACAGAACCTGTTTGAATGGCGAGAAGTTTTAGAGTATTCCGCGAGTATTGCCTTCAGTTTTTTAACGGGAATGTTACTTGGTGGTGTTGCTTATGGAAGCAAGCAGAGACGTCGTCAAGTCGGCATTATCAATGCGCTGATCAAAATAGCATCAACTCAATCTGCAGGCGGTGTCTCTATGCAAAGCATGCATGGTCTCATGAAGACTCTCCACGAGTATGGTGGCACAGTGGTTGCATTGGGAACCACAGCTGTATCAATCTACACTGGCCTTAAGGGAATGATTGGTTAAGTAGGCATTAGTTTATTTGTCTGTAATCTCTAAAATATAGTCATCATTACCTATCTTCAGTCGTTCTAAATAATCCACGCGCACTTTGTGTCTGTGGATTTTTTATTTACTTTTGGAGAATCGATGATGAGACATTTCAATAATTTAATGAGAGCCGCAGCCCTTTCAGCAACTTTAGTATTTACATCCTTCGGTGTTGTGATTGCATCACCACTTAATGTGAATACTGCTACTCAATCTGAATTGGAAAGTATTAAGGGAATCGGACCTTCTAAGGCAAAAACGATTATTGCTGAGCGCTTGGATGGCGGCCATTTTCAAGATGCGAATGATTTGCAGAAGCGGGTCCGAGGTATTGGTATGAGATCAGTGGAAAAGATGGTGGATAACGGTTTAACTATCGAGGCTCCTAGCTCCTTTCGGGAACCCAATGGTAGGACTAAGAAAGAGGGTAGCGCCTCTAGCAGACGTAATTCTCGTACTCAAACTAGTAATCGCCATCAGTCGGAGCGTTCGGGAGCAGGTCGCAGAAATTAAACCCTTCCGCGTATAAGTTTGCTTATGGCTAAAATAGCCGTATGAGCAAACCTCCTTACCTGACTATTTCACAAACTGTAGGCAATACACCTTTAGTGCAGTTGCAACGGATTCCGGGGCTCGAGAGCGCGACTCGTAATAATGTGATTTTAGGTAAGTTGGAGGGTAATAATCCAGCCGGGTCGGTGAAAGACCGACCTGCGCTGTCGATGATCATGCGCGCACAAGAGCGTGGCGAAATTAAACCTGGCGATACTCTAATTGAAGCAACGAGCGGCAATACTGGCATTGCTTTGGCTATGACAGCTGCTATGTTGGGCTACAAGATGGTATTAGTAATGCCAGAAAATCAAAGCATTGAGCGCCGTCAAAGTATGGCTGCCTATGGAGCTGAGCTCATTCTGACTGCCGCATCTGGCGGTATGGAGTTTGCCCGAGACTATGCGCTCCAACTGCAACGAGAAGGGCGTGGTAGATTGCTAGATCAGTTTGCAAATCCTGATAATCCACGAGCGCATATTGAAACTACTGGGCCTGAGATTTGGCGCGATACTGATGGGCAAGTTACCCATTTTATTTCTGCGATGGGTACTACTGGAACAATTACTGGCGTCTCGACTTATCTCAAGTCTATGAATCCCTCTATTCAGATTATTGGTGCACAGCCTGAAGAGGGTTCACAAATTCCAGGGATCCGTAAATGGGCTCCTGAGTATCTACCAAAGATTTACCAAGGCGATAGAGTAGATCGAATTGAATACGTCACGCAAGCGGATGCTGAAGAGATGGCGCGCCGTTTAGCTGCAGAAGAAGGTATCTTCTGCGGTATATCCGCTGGAGGTGCTTTAGTTGTGGCCCTGCGCATTGCGCGTCAGGTTGAAAATGCCACGATTGTCTTTATTGTCTGCGACCGTGGTGACCGCTATCTATCTACAGGCGTATTCCCTGCCTAATTTATCTTAGGCTTTTTCTTTGCGCTCGATTTCTTGTGCTTAGGTTTTTCGCTGTTACTCGGAATGTTTACTGTTTTACTAACATTTTCCACTGGCACTACGCTTTGATTCTTATATCCTAGAGTTTCTGCAAACTCAGCAACACTTTGTGCGTAGAAGTAACTCCGGTTGTATTGAACAATCGTGAGAAAGTTATTTAAACCCACAAAGTATTGAACTTGGTCTGTGCCATCTTTATCTAGGTAGGGTAAATCTACGATAAATGCTTTGCTGTTAGGTTCAACACCACCACTTTGCAAGTCACCTTGTTGCTTAGTCAGAATCCCTTTTTCAATCAGTTCTTGAACTGTATATCTTAGCTGTGGCTCTCCATCGGCTAGCTCTTTAGCCGCTGGTATGGCGTTGGCTTGCACAGGAAAAGAAATTGGCATGCCACTTTGCCAACCATGTTTTTTCATGAAGTTACCAACACTAGCAATGGCATCTTTTGGGCTTTGTTTTAAATCGATTCTGCCATCACCATCACCATCGACTGCAAAGCTGCGAATACTGCTAGGCATGAACTGTGGAAGACCTATCGCGCCAGCATAGGAGCTGTTTTGATTAAGGCAGGCGCTAAAGCGAGCGCTATTGACGTCTTGTGCATTGTTCTTTGCTGGTAACTTGCCGCCAGCCTCGGTCCAGCACAAGAGGATGAGTTCTTTGAGTTGATCTTTAAATAATTGCTCACGTGCCGGCTTATTAGGTGTCTCGGGGTAGCTAAAGGCTAGGGTAGATAAGACATCTTTGACTCGGAAATTACCAGTCTGGCGTCCATATATAGTCTCAATGCCAATAATGGCAACAATAATCTCAGTAGGAATCCCAGAATCCTGCTCAACTTGGCTTAAAAAGGCCTGATTTTCTTCCCAAAAGGCCCTTCCAGCCTTCAGGCGGATAGGCTCGATAAAGCGCTTGCGGTAGGCCAGCCAATTTTTCTTAAAGGTGCCCGATGGGGGTAATACCAATTTGCGTATTGAAGGAATCGTTTTAGCATCGAGAAAGCCCGATTCTAGGCTTTGCAGAGGGATTTCTTGGGTCTGGGAAACTTGGCTAAGTAATTCATTCAGGTTTTGACTGACTCGCACTTCAGTAGCGGCATCATCAGCTTGGTTTACGATGGATTGCTCTGGCTTGGTTGGTGGCGTTGGCGTGCTGGAACAGGCTGCCAGAAGTAAGGCTAGCATTAAGCAGGAAATATGAAGGTGCCTGCGTGCTGTAATGGATTTTTGAGAAATAAACACGTTGACTTAGATTATTAAAAGAAGAGTTTTGTAAATAAGGATTTAGAGTAATGACAACAGGATACATAACTCATCCAGACTTTCTGAAACATGAGATGGGAAGTCATCATCCAGAATGCCCTGAGCGAATTCAGGCGATCAATGATCAATTGATCCGCAGTGGCGTAGATCGCTTCCTTCATCATTTAGATGCCCCCTTAGCAACCGAAGATCAATTGGAATTAGTACACAGTCCAGACCATGTTGCATTTGTCAGAGACCGCGCTCCAGAGAGCGGCTACTTCATGCTTGATGGTGACACTATTATGAACCCTCATACCTATAGGGCGTCATTGCGTGCAGCCGGCGCTGCAATAGCAGGTGTGGATGCGGTGATGAAGGGTGAAGTCGATAACGTTTTTTGTGCTGTAAGGCCTCCAGGACATCATGCTGAGCCAACCCGCTCTATGGGTTTTTGTGTGTTCGATAACGTTGCAGTTGCAGCCCGTTATGCTCAGGAAGCTTATGGTATTAAACGTGTTGCGATTATTGATTTTGATGTACATCATGGTAATGGTACCGAGGCTGCATTTTTCAACGATCCCAGCGTCATGATGTGTAGCTTTTTCCAGCATCCTTTTTATCCATATAGCGGATTAGATCCCTCGGATAATATGGTGAATGTACCTTTGCCTGCATCTACTCGTGGTGATGTAGTGCGCTCGATTGTGGAAGAGCGCTGGTTACCAGCCTTGCGTAACTTTGAGCCAGAGCTGATCATTATTTCTGCAGGATTTGATGCACATCGTGAAGATGATTTAGGTCAAATGGGTTTAGTGGAAGATGATTATGTTTGGATTACTCAGCGCCTCAAGGAAATTGCGAAAGATTATGCGCAAGGCCGCATAGTGAGCTGCCTAGAAGGAGGTTATAACCTCTCTGCTTTAGGCCGCAGCGTAGTAGCTCATGTCAAGGCGCTAGCAGACATTTAAGTCGCCCCAATGAAATTAAAGAACGGTTATTGAAAGTGCATGATGGCAAATATTTATGAACAAGGTTTGGATCGTAATTCGGCGAACTTCACTCCGATTACCCCACTACTGTTTTTAGAGCGTTCAGCGCAGACTTACCCCAATAAGACTGCCATCATTCATGGGAAGTTACGACAAACATGGCAGCAAACGTATGAGCGTTGCCGTCGTCTTGCTAGTGCTTTGCAAAAGCACGGTATTCGCCTGGGGGACACGGTTGCAGTAATGTTACCCAACACGCCGCCGATGGTAGAAGCGCATTTTGGTATTCCGATGTCAGGCGCCGTATTAAATGCTTTGAATACTCGCTTAGATGCAGATTCGATTGCCTTCATGCTCAATCACGGCGAAGCCAAAGTCGTGATCATTGATCCAGAATTTTCAGCAGTGATGAAAAAAGCACTGGAGATTGCTCAAAAAGAAAGTGGCCGTGACATTTTAGTTATCGACGTTGAAGAAAAAGAGTTTGATGTAGCAGGCGAGAAGCTCGGAAAACTCACTTATGAAAAGTTACTCTCTGAGGGTGATCCAAACTTTGCATGGCAGATGCCTGCAGATGAATGGCAGGCAATTTGCTTGAACTACACCTCAGGCACTACAGGCAATCCTAAAGGGGTTGTCTACCACCATCGTGGTGCAGCAATTAATGCAGTATCAAATATATTAGATTGGGATATCAATAAACATCCGGTGTATTTGTGGACACTACCCATGTTTCATTGCAATGGTTGGTGTTTCCCATGGACTATCGCAGCGCGTGCAGGTGTTAATGTTTGTATGCGCCGTGTGGATGCGCCCAATATATTTACTGCAATTAAAGAGTATGGAGTGACTCACTATTGTGCTGCACCGATTGTTCACAACCTTTTGGTTAATGCCCCAGATGAGCTAAAGGTTGGGGTGCCTGCAGGAGTGAAGGGTCTCATTGCAGGGGCTGCACCGCCAGCCTCAATCATTGAAGGCATGGAAAAACTAGGCTTTGATTTAACCCATGTCTATGGCTTAACTGAGACTTATGGTCCCGCTGCAATTTGCGTTAGACAGGATGAGTGGGATGATTTAGATATTGGCGAACGCGCTCGCTTGAACGCACGTCAAGGTATGCGTTATCACCTGCAACAAGCAATCGATGTGCTCAATCCAGAAACCATGCAGCCCGTTCCCGCTGACGGTGAAACGATGGGTGAGATTATGTTCAAAGGGAACATCACCATGAAGGGCTACCTAAAGAATGAGAAAGCCACTCTAGAAGCATTTGAGGGCGGCTGGTTTCATTCGGGTGACCTGGCGGTAATGAACCCAGATGGTTACGTCAAGATTAAAGACCGTAGCAAGGACATCATCATCTCTGGTGGAGAAAATATTTCTTCTATTGAGGTGGAGGATGTTCTATACCGTCATCCTGCGGTAATGGCTGCGGCAGTGGTTGCCAAGCCTGATCCAAAGTGGGGTGAGACCCCATGTGCTTTTTTAGAAATCAAGCCTGGCGTTGAAGTAAGCCCGGCTGACATCATTGCGCACTGCAAGCAGCATTTGGCTGGTTTTAAAGTACCCAAGGCAATTGTGTTTGGGGAACTGCCAAAGACCTCAACTGGAAAAATTCAGAAGTTTGAACTGCGCAAGCAAGCTGGGTCTGCCACTGCTATTGATGTCTAGTTCTTGGGGCTTGGTGCGGATAAAATAAGAGGTTAAGCAAATACTTGTAAATTTTTGTCATTATTGAGAATTCCAAATGAAGATCTTAGTTGCAGTAAAACGTGTCGTTGATTACAACGTCAAAATTCGAGTGAAGTCTGATGGTTCTGGCGTAGATCTAGCTAACGTCAAAATGAGTATGAATCCTTTTGATGAAATTGCTGTTGAAGAGGCGGTGCGCTTAAAAGAAGCAGGCATTGCAACTGAAGTAGTGGTGGTTAGTGCTGGCGTGACTCAATGCCAAGAAACATTACGGACCGCTTTAGCGATTGGCGCCGATCGCGCCATCTTAGTAGAGTCTGATGCTGAGTTGCAGCCACTCGCTGTAGCTAAGATTCTGAAGGCGCTCTCTGAAAAAGAATCTGCTCAAATCATCATCTTGGGTAAGCAAGCGATTGATGATGATAGTAATCAAACAGGCCAAATGTTGG
>Ga0114966_10004226_pt1 | contig 12364 bp, 17 predicted proteins | sample M_130207_XF_Meta_FD_87029 | JGI IMG/M metagenome (GOLD analysis project Ga0114966, IMG submission 87029) | Freshwater microbial communities from Lake Montjoie, Canada to study carbon cycling - M_130207_XF_MetaG | ecosystem: Environmental > Aquatic > Freshwater > Lake | place: Lake Montjoie...
AATTTGCGGCGAAGTCGCCGACGGTGGGATTGATTTGTGCGAGGCCGACCTTCATGGGCGGCGTTGAGACTACGGCACGACGACGGGCGATGGCTACGGTGACTTTGCGTGCAGGGAGCAACGGAGCAACGTGCGCCGCGGTATGGAGACTTCTCCCCGTCCTTATTGGAGTTGGGAGCTCCGCTTCGCGGGATGTGCCACCTGGCGGGAGTCATCGTAGAGGGCCCTCACTGCCTTGTCGCCGTTGATGTCCTCATTGGCCTGCCAGATCATGTGCTTGTAAAATTGGATCAGTCCCGCAGCACACACGCCCCAGAACATCGTGATGAAGACTTTTTGAATGAAGGAATTCCGGATCATGCCCGTATTGCCAAGCAGATCGTCGGCCAGAAGGAGTTGAGAGTTGAGAGGATTTCGCGGCATCACCAGAATCCCCACTGGCCGGTGCGCAGGATGTAGATGGCGAGGACGAGATTTGTGATGGCGTGTGTGAGGACGCAGGCCGCGAGGCTGCGGGTGCGGTAGGCGACGAGATTGAAGAGCGCGCCGGTGACGATGGCGGCGGGCCAGTCGGCCATCGAGTGGACGGCGCAAAACCCCGCGATGCTGATGAGGAAGGAGCGCCAGGTGAAGGTGCCGAAGGGGACCGTTGCGAAATCTTCCCGCACGAGAAAGCGGAGGAGGAATCCGCGCCAGAAGATTTCCTCGACGAAGGGAACGACGACAACCATGCGGAAAAGTCGCGCGGCCAGGGTGCCCCAGAAGGGCCAGCCGGCGCTGCCGAAAAAATATGGATCGAAGCCGTCGTAGCGCGGGGCGGCCTTGAAGATCACTTGCGGCGAGATCCATACGGCGAGCGTGAGCAGTCCGATGATCGCGGCGAATCCGAATCCCGCGAGGGGGCGGAGCGTGATGCGGCTGCGCAGCCTCCAGAGCAGCGCGGCGCACACTGCGGTCTGCACGGGGAAGATCCAGTAGCGCGGCTGCGAGAGCGCCCAGTGTGCGTAGCCTTCACCGATTTTTCTCACGACTGTCTCAAGGAAGAGGAACGCAAAAAAAACGAGGAAGGGCGCGGCATAAGCTACCCGTTCTGAGCGCACACCATTCATTTTATGGAAAAGAAATCCATGATTCCGAACGAGACACAGGAAACAAACCCCGAGCAACTACTGAAGCTCCTCGAGATGCAGGTAGCCGCTGCGCGGGAGCGGCGTTCCGCACGCGAGGCGGGTCGCAGCCATGCGGGGACGGTTGGGCTTTTCATCATCGTGGCAGGCGCGGCATTTGCGCTCTGGATGCTGACGGTGCTGCTCGATCAGATGCGTCCGCAGCACGCCGAGCGGAAGGAAAACGCAAGCGTGTCGCCCGCGGAGCGAGTGCGCTGAACGATCACCGGAACCGGGCACAACAACTGCTTTCTCACAATTCAAATGGCCAAGACCCTCACATCCGCAATCGGCGTTGACCTAGGACGCTATTCGCTCAAGTCGGTGCTCCTCCAGAAGAAGGGCGGCAACCGGTATGTCATCACGCACTTTGCGTCGCTGCCGGTGACCGAGGCGGTCGAGCGCACGCCGGAGATGCTCGGCAGCGAGATCAAGGCGCTGGTGAAGCAGATGGGCGGCAGCGCAAAGGGATGCGCCGTGGCGGTGAGCAGCCCTGGCGCGCTGATGCGGATCATCGAGCAGCCGGAGACGCCGCCCGAAATCCTGCGCGACGCGCTGCGGCTGAATGGCACGGCGCTGATGAACCAGGACTGCAAGAATTTCGTGCTCGACTGCGTGGATTGCGATGTGCCCGCGGCCGGGGCCGCGCAGCCGGCGGCGGGTGCCCATTCCTCCGCGGCGCTCCGCCGCTATCTCGTCGCGGGCCTGCCCCGCACGGAGGTCGCGCAGCTCACGGAATCCTTCGCGCTCGGCGGGCTTGGCAATGTCTCCAACTTGCATCTCGCCCCGCTCGTGGTCTTCAATGCGTTTGAATTTGCGCAGCCGGATGTGTTCAACAACCAGGCGTTCTTCCTCATCGATTTCGGCCACATGTCCTCGACGATGATGATCGGCGCGCGGCGCGAACTGTCGCTGATCCGCACGGTGGAATTTGGCGGCAAGTCGTTTGTCGAGGCGCTCTGCGCGCTGAGCGGCGAGAGCTCGGAGACGGTGCTCACCGCGCTGGGGAACGACGATGAGGTGATGATCGAATACGCCCGCATGGCGCTCATGGCGCTGACGCGCGAGATCGGAAGCTCGATTGGATTTTTCGAGGGACGGCGTGAGGAGACGATCTCGAATATATGGGTCTCCGGCGGCCTCGCGCGGAATGCGACGCTCCTCCGGTTGCTCGGCGAGGAACTACGGATGCCGTGCCAGCCGTGGGTCGCGCTCGAGAGGTGCGAACTGAATGTCTCCACATCCAAACGCGCGCAGCTTGCGGAGGAGATGCTCGACTACAGCATCGCCTGCGGAGCCGCCGCCCAACTCCTGAACGCCTGACCAGCCATGGCACTACGCATCAATCTTTACCACGAGGTCCTCCGCGCAAAGCGGCAGGAACAATTCGATCCGCTCAAGCTTTCGCTGCTCGCGCTCATCATCGTCGCGCTCATCATGGCCAGCTACTACGGTGTGCAGCTGAAGCGCACGAGCGATGTCCGTAGCGTGTTCAGCGCCCAGAAGGCCGAGTTCGACAAGCTCGAACCGAAGGTGAAGGAGGCTGAGAAAAGGGAGGTCGAGCTGACCAAGCAGATCGATCTGGCGGAGAAACTCGCCAAGCGGATGGAGAAGCGCATCTATTGGGCGCCGCTGTTTGAAAGCGTGATGCTGAGCGTGCCTTCCAATGTCCAGCTCACGAGACTGAACTGCGATTCCAACCGGGAAAAAGGCGGCGTCAGCGCGATCTCCATCGAGGGGATCGCCGCCGATGTGGAGCCCCGTGCGGTCGCCGAGAGCCTGCGCAAGGCGATCGTGGCGAAGGTCGCCGCGAAGTATCCGGGCGCCGCCGCGACATTCAAGAATCTCGACGACAGCACCGATCATCCGGTGGTGGACGGCAGGCGCGTCTCCGCAGTGCTGTTCACGATTAACGTCACATTCAAGGCCGAGGCGGATCCCGCCCCGGCTCCCGCACCGTCCAAGCGCATCGCTAAAAACGAAGTCCCAACCCCATGAAGCTCAACAAGGATCAAATCCAAAAAATCGTGCTCGGAGGAATGACCTTCTGTGGCGTATTCTACTCTTACTTCGCGTTCCTGCTCGGGCCCCTCAGCGCCGCACGCGAGCAGGCGATAAAGGACACCGCGGAACTCGGCCCGAAGATCACCGCCGCCCGCGCCCAGATCTCGAAGACCACGGGCATCGAGGAGAAGGCGCCCGCGTCGCTGCAACTGATCGAGCAGGTGCAGGCGATGATCCCGCAGGGTGCGCCCATCGCCTGGGTTCCCACGAAGCTCACCGATCTTTTCAAGCGCGAAAGCGTGGACAAGGTCTCGGCCCGCATGGTGGGTGAAGGTGCGGAGAAGGAACTCACCGGCTTCGGCAGATACATGTGGAGCGTCGAGGTGCCGCGCGTCGAGTTCACCACCTTCGGCAGGGCCCTCTCGGCCTTGGAAAACGAAGAGCCTCTCATGGAGATCCAGTCGCTGGAGATTGATGCGGGCCGCGATGATGCACAGTTCCAGCGCGCGGCCATCACCCTGCAAAACATCGTCCGCCTATGAAAACCACCCCTCTCATTCTCACCATCGCAGCCGTCGCGGTCTCCGCGCTGGCGCAGGCCGAGCCGGAAAAGACCAAAGGCTACGAGCTGAAGAACCGCTCCGCCTTCCACGTGCAGGAAGACGCCAGGATCCCGTTCTGGCCGATCGGCTTCCAGCGTCCGCCGAAGGGCTCTGTCTCGGGCCCGGTTTCCAAGGTGGCGAAGATCCGGATCGATCCTGCGCAGTTCAATCTCACGAGCATCCTGCTCGGCAATCCCGCGCTCGCCACGATCAATGGTCGCGCGTTTAGCGAAGGCGAAGTCCTGCCTGTCATTTACGGCAATGAGCGGCTGCGCGTCGTGCTCCGTTCGATCCGCGACGGCGGCGTCACGCTCGATTACGACGGGCAGCAGATCTTTGTCGCCATGAAGCGCAACGATCTCGTCCCGCGGCAGACGCAGCAGCAGGCGCAGCCTTCCGAGTTTGCGATCCGCATCGGGCCCGCATTCGGGAAATAGCGCGCGCTGGAAAAACCGCGGCTCGCGGTGCCCGCCGAAGATCGATCGCGCGCCGCTTTGCAAATCGCCTCCGGCGTAGTTCAGTGCGCCCATGCAGCCACTCGCAGACGATCCTTCGCAATCCGCCATGCGCGCCACCCGCGCGATCTACGCGGAACTCGATCAGCGCCCCGTGCAGCGCGACTGCATCCGGCGCACCGAATGCTGCCAGTTCAAGCTGACGGGTCGCACGCCGACGCTCACCGCGGGCGAGGCGCTCGTCGCGGCTGCGGCGCTGCGCGCGACTGGGCGGCGGAGCCTGCCGGAGTCTGCCGATGAAAAAACCGGGCGCTGTCCGCTGCTGAATCCCGCGGGCAAATGCCTCATCTACGATGCGCGACCATTCGGATGCCGCACGCATTTCTGCTCCGCAGCCGGCGGCCCGTACACGCGCGACGAGGTGCGCGATCTCGTGCGACGGCTTGAGGAGATTGATGCGCGGCTCGGCGGCGACGGGCCTCACGCGCTGCCGATGGCGCTGGAAGATGCGCTCGAAAAAAGCCTGCGTCCGGCGCGTGGTGCACAGCGCAGGTGAGCGATCATACCATCTGCCGAAAATAATCGGACAGGAATGGGGTGACTACGAAGAGCGCGAAGGGCGTGAAGACGTGAGGTCATATTTCCTCCTCCGCGACCTTCGCGGTCTTCGTAGTCACCCTATTTTTGGAAAGCGGCTTCACGCCTTGCGCCCGAATTTTTTCTCCAGCTCCAGGTAGCTGAGCTGGATCATCGTCGGGCGTCCGTGCGGGCAGCAGTAGGGCAGCTCGCACGCGATGAGATCCTGCACGAGGCGCAGGCATTCGGGTTCGCGCAAGATGTCGTTGGCCTTCACCGCGTGGCGGCAGACGGTCTTGGCGATCATGTCCTCGCCGAGGCGCAGTTTCGAGGTCTGCTGCGAGGTGTCCCGCAGCTCGTCAATGATGTCGCGGAGGAGCTGCGATGGCTCGGTGGCGCTCAGAAATTGCGGCAGCGCGTCAATCTTGAAAGTCCCCGCGCCAAACGGCTCGAGGCCGATGCCGGTGCGTGCGAGCGCGTCGAGATTTTCGCTCAGCCATCCGGCGTCGCGCGGGGCGACTTGCAGCGTGATCGGCAGCAGCAGCCGCTGCGTGGGTACGCCCTGGCCCTCCATGCGGCGGCGCATCTCCTCGAAGAGAATCCGCTCGTGCGCGGCGTGCTGGTCCACGAGCACGAGGCCGCCCGCATTTTCCATGAGGATGTAGAGCCGCCCGAGCACGCCGATGAATTTGAAATCCTGCGCGGGTCGTGCCTGCGGTGCAGGCGCTGTTGCTGACGGGACGGATGGGGCGGATGGGAGTGATGGCGCTGCTTCGGGTGGCAGCGGCTGTGCTGCGTTCGTTTGGGAAAGTGGAAACGTCTCGCTCGCGTCTCGCACCGGCTCTGCGGCGGGCGCTTCCGCTGGCGCGGAAAAATGAGACCAGTCGCGGCGGAGTGCGAATTGCTCCGTCTGCGGGATCAGCGGCAGCGTGTTGTCCTGCACGGGCTGAGGTCTTGCGGGCGCGGCGAAGGTGCGACTCCACGAAGCGCGATCGCTTTCCACCACGCGCCGCGTGACCTCGACGATCACTTCGCGCACGAGCGACGGATCGCGGAATCGTACCTCGCGTTTCGCGGGATGCACGTTCACGTCCACGGCGGCGGGATCCATCTCGATCGAGAGGAACGTCACCGGATGCTGCCCCTTCATCAGCGCCGTGTGGTAGCCCTCGCGCAGCGCGTGCGAGATGGTGGGATTTTCGATCGGCCGGCCGTTCAGGAAAATGATCTGCTGCTGCCGCGTCGAGCGGCTCACGCCCGCGCGGCCGAGCAGTCCGGTGACGCGCACGCCAGCGATTTCCATCTCGGGCACATCGAGCAATTCCCCCACGAGCGCCGTGCTGAAAAGATCGCGCAGCCGCTCGCGCAGCGTCTGCCCCGGCGGGAGCTGATGCACGAGGCGGTCGTCGTTCAGCAATGTGAAGCCGACGTGCGGATGCCCGATCGCCTGGAGCTGCAGCACATGCTCAACGTGGCTGGCCTCGGTGTTTTCCGTGCGCAGAAATTTCCGCCGTGCAGGCAGGTTGTAGAAAAGCGAACGCGCCTCGATCTGCGTGCCCTCGGGCTCGCCGCAGTCGCGCACGGCCTCCATTTTTCCGCCGCTCACGATCACCTCCGTGCCCGCGAGCGCGCCGTGTTCGCGCGTGGTGAGCCGGAAGCGCGACACGCTCGCGATGCTGGGCAGCGCCTCGCCGCGGAAGCCGAGCGTGTGGATCGCCATGAGGTCCGCGCCCGTGCGGATTTTGCTCGTGGCGTGGCGCTCGAGGCAGAGCAGCGCGTCGTCGCGATCCATGCCGCAGCCGTTGTCCACGACCCGGATGAACGAATTCCCGCCGCGCCGGATCAGCACCTCGATGCGCGTCGCGCCGGCATCGAGCGAATTTTCCACCAGCTCCTTCACGACGCTCGCGGGCCGCTCGACCACCTCGCCCGCGGCGACCTGCGAAGCCACCTCTTCGGGCAGCAGGGCGATTCGGCTCATTTGACTTGGTTGGCGGCGGTCATTACGGTGCCTGACGATGCTCACGCTCACCGATTCAGCCGTCAAACATCTTCAGGATCTGCTCCGCGAAAATGACGCGCCGGGCAAGGCGCTGCGCATCTATGTCGAGAAGGGCGGCTGCGCGGGCATGAGCTACGAGATGAAGCTCGACGAACCCGCCGCGGGTGATTTTTCCGAGGGCCGCGAGGGCGTGCAGGTCGTGGTGGATCCCGCGAGCCTGCCGTATGTCGAAGGCTCGACCATTGACTACACGGACGATCTCGCGGGCGCGGGATTCCGGATCAAAAATCCGCGCGCAGTGCGCTCGTGCGGCTGCGGAACTTCATTCGAGCCGGCACCGGAGACGGCGGCGGGCGCCCAGTAGCGCAGCAGAGGCAAAAGGGACAAGGCGCATGAATGTGCTTCAGGACGAGCGGGCGGTGCGGCCGAATTCGGGGAACCGGTTTTTCATCTGGTCGGTCGTGCTGCTGCTCCTGACCGGCATCTGCTTCGCGAGCTGGATCGGCAGCTTCTACGTGTTCAAGCACCCGGAGAATCCGAAGTGCTACCGCATCCTGAAAAAGTTCAAGCGCATCGAGCCGCCGAAGCGGTTCGCGGTCACGGAGGCGCCGAAGGGCGAGTTCCTCGGCGCGGCGAAACTGCTCGATCGGTTCGGAAAGCTCGGGACGCTGGAGCTTGCGTACGAGAACGAAGTGCTGATGCGGAACTACCTCACGAATTTCCGCGAGTCGGGGCGGAAGGTGCCGTACGTGTCGGGGAAATTCCAGATCGTGCAGAGCTTCGATCTTGGGCGCACGGACTGGTTCCCCGCGGGCGCGGTCGCGATCGCGCAGTCGGAGAATCTGCCGCAGATGCTCGTGGAGTTTGTCTTTCCGTCCGAGCCGGAAAATGTGCCCGCGATCCGCGAGACGGTGACGATGGGCGTGGATGTGACGCTACAGCGCTCGCAGGATCTGTGGGCGCTCGTGCATGTGGAGCGGCACGTGGACGGGCGGATGCAGTTCACGGTGCTGCCGGTGCCATACGGCGGCTGGCAATTGAAGAACGGGCAGGGGAGCTTCTCGCTCCAGTCGCCAGAGGAGCTGCTGCGCGACCGCAAGATCGAGCTGAATCTCGCCGCAGGTCTCCCGATCGTGCGCGACCCGCGGCTCTCGTCGGCGCTCGCGGAGCACAAAGAATTCCGCCGCAAGGCGCTTGTGCGCGCAGGCGATGATCAGGCCGCGCTCGCGGGGCCGGAGCTGGTGCGTTTCGAGCCGCCGAAAGCGCCGGAGGAGGAGCCCGCAGACGCCGCAAAGACACCGCTGAACTCCACTGAAACGAGGCCCTTGCCCGCGACGGCTCTGCGGCCTGCGCACATGGCGCGCCCGGTGCCGACGCCCGCGCCCGCGGTGCCCCTGCCGCCGCGCCCCGTCGTGAAGTCGAGGCCGGGCACCGGCATCATCGGTGCGGACCCGCCGCGCGAACCGACGCCGGTGCCGAGACCCGCGCCTGCGGCGGTCGCGGCCGTTCCGGCTCCTTCGCCGGGCAATGCGCGCGTGTTCTCGACCGCGGAGGCCAGTGCGCTGGTGGAGCGTTTTGCTGCGGGCGGGCCGGCGGTGCTCAGCGGTGATTTCGTCGTGACCGGCGTGCTCGGCACTCGCGTGGCGCTGCGCACGCGCGAATCGCTGCGCGATCCGGACGCCGATCCGAAGCGTCCCGGCGGCAACGCGGCGCTGATCGTCGTCGAGTATCCGGCGGGTGTCGCGATCCCGCAGAAGGACGCGACGTTCTCTCGCGACGCTGCCCGCGGCTTTGTGATCCGCGATGTGATCCGCGGGCGCAACGGCCAGATCACGATCGTCGCGAATGAGCGCACCGCGGAGTGAACGCATTGACGCGATGCTGAACGTCGTGCTCGTCGAGCCGGAGATCCCGCCGAACACCGGCAACGTGGGACGGCTCTGCCTCGCGACCGGCGCGCGGCTGCACCTCGTGAAGCCGCTCGGATTTTCGATTGATGATCGCGCGCTGCGCCGCGCGGGCCTGGACTACTGGCGCGAGGTGGACGTGAAGCTGTGGGATTCGCTCGATGAACTTTTCGCCGCTGCGGGATCGGATGCGCGCTTCTTTTTTCTGACGACGAAGGCGAAGCGCGCGTATTGGGACGAGCGTTTTCAGGATGGCGATTACCTCGTCTTCGGACGCGAGACGAAGGGCCTGCCGGAACCGCTGCTCGCTGCGCGCACGGAATCGTGCGTGACGATCCCGATGACCCGCAGCACGCGGTCGCTCAATCTCGCGACCGCCGTTGGCATCGTGCTCTACGAAGCGATCCGCCAGATCGCGCGGACCGCTTGAATCGCGCGGCTTCCCGTCCCGCGGTTAGCTTTCGCCCTGCTCTTCCATCTTCTTCAGGATGTCCGTGCGATCCTCGACTTCGTCCCACACTTCGCCCGCCACGTAGATCGGCGCGGCCTGCTGGACGGCGAGCGCGATGCAGTCGCTCGGGCGTCCGTCGAGTTCGATGATTTTCCGCGCGTGCAGCTCATTTTCCGCGCTGATGATGAGGCGCGCAAAATACGTCTCGCTCTTCAGATCATTGATGATGACGCGGTCCACCTTTGCGCCGAGCGCGGCGAGCAGGTGCGCGATGAGATCGTGCGTGAGCGGGCGCTCCTTCGGCGTCTTGTTCATGAACATCCCGATGGCCGCGCCGACGGATTCATCCACGTAGATCACGAAGACCTTGTGCTCATTGCCCACAAATATCGCCCGACCGTTGTTGTACGGCAGGATGGCCCTGATCTGGACTGGGACGACCTGTTTGCTCATGTGGTGCATGCTAGACGGCTGCCGCGCGGATGACAAGGAGACGGAGGATTTTGCTTCCGTGTGAGTTCGAAGAACGGAGTCTGGCTGCAAGCCCGCGCTGCTTTCAGCGTAACCTTGGCACACGCGCCCGCGTCCGGCTTCATGTCACGCAACGATGACCTCTCATGATCGCAACCACGCTCGACTGGCACACCCTGCCGCACGTCCTCGCCGCTGCGCTCGCGATCGGTGCCGGCGTCTGGGCTTACGCGCACTGGGAAGATTCGCCGGATGGTGACAGCGTCGTGAACGCCGTCCGCCTCGCCGGCGTGCCGGTGCTGGATTATTTCCTCGGATGCGGGCAGTGAACGGCGTCGTTGAGAGTGGGGTGTTGAGATTCGAGGCTTTGCGAGAAGTCCGTGGTGCCGTGGGGACAATTGAGAGACGGAATCGCAGGGACGCGGCGCAATCTCCCACGGATCGTTTTTTTCTGGAGACAGGCAAAATCAACGTCAGCACGCGAGCGTCTGTTTTTCCTCTCAACCCTCAACTCTCAACTCCGTCGCCCTGTGAAACGCCTCAATAGCATCCTCATCGTCGTGCTGATTTTCCTGAGCGGCGCATTCGTCGGCGCGACGCCGTGAAGCCCGTGCGCCCGCAGATCGAGGACGCGCTCGAAAAGGCCACGCAGCGCATGCGCGAAGTGCTGCGCCCGTCGCAGCGGCCGCGTTTCGACACGTTTGTGAAAAGCTCGCGCAAGCGGTGGCTCAAAGCGATGGGGGATACTCCGACGTGCGAGGAGAAAATCGCGCCGGTGAACATTCCGTAGCTGCGCAGCTGCGTTTTCCTTTCACAGCGCGCGGGTTTTCCGCTCTCATCCACGCCCCATGAGTGACCAGTTTGACGTCCGCTACATCGCACAGCTCGCGCGGTTGGAACTGTCTGCCGACGAGATCGCGAAATTCCAGAGTCAGATCGGTCAGGTGCTCTCGCACGTCGAGAAACTGAACAAGGTGGACGTCTCCGGCGTCGAGCCCACCGCGCACGCGAACCACGTCGTGAACGTCTTCCGCGCCGACGAGGCGCGCGCCTGGTTCACTCCCGCCGAAGCCCTCGCGAATGCGCCGCGCTCGGCGAACGGCCTCTTCATCGTGCCGAAGGTGATCGAATAGCGCGCACGCAGATTTTTCCCAAAACCGGATGTCTCTCACATCACTCTCCATCTCCGAACTTCGCCGCAAATTCCGCTCGCGCGAGACTTCGCCAATCGAGGCGCTCGAAGCCCTCGAAGCGCGCATCGGAAAAGTCGAGCCCGTCGTCCACGGCTACCTCTCGCGCGACTACGCGGCAGCTCGCACGCTTGCGGAGAAGGCGGACATCTCGCTGCCACTCGGCGGTGTGCCGATCGCGATCAAGGACGTGATCAATGTGAACGGCGAGCCGTGCTCGTGCGGCTCGAAGATTCTCGATGGCTACCGTGCGACCTACGACGCGACGGTGATCAAGATGCTGCGGGCGGCGGGTGCGATTCCGTTTGGCCGCTGCAACATGGATGAGTTTGCGATGGGCAGTTCGACGGAGAATTCCGCATTTGGCCGCTCATGCAATCCGTGGGATCCCTCGCGTGTGCCCGGCGGCTCGTCCGGCGGCTCCGCTGCGGTCGTTGCCGCAAATGAAGCCTTCGCCGCGCTCGGATCGGACACCGGCGGATCCATCCGCCAGCCCGCCGCGCTGTGCGGATGTGTGGGGCTGAAGCCCACGTACGGCCGCGTCTCGCGTTTCGGCCTTGTCGCATTTGCATCGTCGCTCGATCAGATCGGCCCTTTCACAAAAACCGTCGAGGACGCCGCGCTGGTGCTGAACGCCATCTCCGGCCGCGACCCGCTCGATTCCACGAGCCTCGAAGAGCCCGTACCAGACTACACCGCGCAGCTCGGCCAGGATTTGAAAGGTGTGAAGCTCGGCATGCCGCGCGAGTATTTCATCAGCGGCATTGACCCGCAGGTGGACGCCGCCGTGCGCGCCGCGATCAGGCACTACGAATCGCTCGGTGCGGAAATCGTCGAGGTCTCGCTGCCGAACACCGAGCACGCCGTGGGCGTCTATTACATCATCGCGACTGCCGAGGCGTCTGCAAATCTCGCGCGCTTCGATGGCGTGCGCTACGGCTCCCGCGCGGGTGCCGGTAACATTCTCGAAATGTATGGCCAGACGCGCGGCCAGGGCTTCGGCCCCGAGGTGAAGCGCCGCATCATCCTCGGCACCTACGTGCTCAGCAGCGGGTACTACGACGCATTTTATTTGCGCGCGCAGAAGGTCCGCACGCTCATCCGCGGCGATTTCACGCGCGCATTTGAAAAAGTGGACGCGATCATTTGTCCGACCACGCCCGAGCCTGCGTTCAAGGCCGGCGACCGCAGCGACGATCCGCTGAAAATGTATCTCGCCGACATCTTCACCATCGCGTGCAACCTCGCGGGGACGTGCGGCATGAGCCTGCCGTGCGGCTTCGCGGATGTGGACGGGAAAAAATTGCCCGTCGGTTTGCAGCTCATCGGCCAGCCGTTTCAGGAATCGCGCCTTTTGCAAATCGCGCATGCCTACGAGCAGAGCACCGAGTGGCACAAGGCCGCCGCGCCGCTTTAGGGCGCGTCATGCACTTTGCCGGAGGCACCAGTCTGCTCACGGCAGCAGCTTCCCCTTCTCAAGATAGATCGTCCGCGAGCCGTGTGACGCCGCGCGCGGATCATGCGTGACCATGATCACCGT
>Ga0114966_10004227_pt1 | contig 12364 bp, 19 predicted proteins | sample M_130207_XF_Meta_FD_87029 | JGI IMG/M metagenome (GOLD analysis project Ga0114966, IMG submission 87029) | Freshwater microbial communities from Lake Montjoie, Canada to study carbon cycling - M_130207_XF_MetaG | ecosystem: Environmental > Aquatic > Freshwater > Lake | place: Lake Montjoie...
AGGAAAGCTAGTCACATTGACCTGCACGGCGACACACATATAGTTGCCGTGCGGGTCTTTCTCCTCGTACCACGCTTTCTCTTTCTGGCAATCTTCCAACGTATCCTGCGCGTCTACAAAGTACAAATGATTGTTCACCAGCAGTAGCAGGTTGAACCAGATGTGCATGATTACCGCTTTGCAGTACGAGCCGACTTGCGGAACGCTTTAGCGGTGGGAGCGCCCTTGCTACCAGGCTTCCTCATCCGCTCACCAGAGCCGTGCTTGATGCGCGAGCGCTTAGCGTGGATGTTTGCGTACAGTCCTTGTTTCATCTGCAACCCCAACGTCTACGCGCAGCTTTGCCACGCTCGCCTTTCCAATGCTTACTGCGGGCGCAGAAGCTCTTATGACGCGGGCCAGACTTCGTAGGAGCCTTCAGGTTGTGTCCTGCGGCCTTAGCCTTGGCTCTCCCCTTAGCAGTCAAGCCAGCGCCTCTAGAAGCGGGCAGCTTCTCTCCGCGTCCGACTGACAGCTTGGGAAACTTCCTACGAGTAGGCACGAGTACCTTCCTTATCAATGATCAGCTTCTGCATCCTAGGCTTGGCAGCAGGGTCGTTAGGCACGCTGATGTGAACCCAAGAATCAAACTCTCTGATCAACTGGTCATACTTGATGTCGCTACCAATGATGTGCAACATCAGATCGTCTGGAGACTTGTTGACGCCACGAATGTCAGCAGCGCAACCGAGCATGTGCTGGCTGTTCTTAGAACCACCAATCGCACTGTTTACCTTTGACGACCTATAAGCAGAGTTGATAATGACGGGGCAACCAAGCTCTGCTCTCACCTGCTCAAGCAAGACTGCCAACCGCTTTAGATTGGCAATGGTCTTGTCGTCAGGATCATTCTTCCACCCCTTCCGCGCTGCGTAATCAGAACGCGTCATCTCTTCCAGCGTGAAGTGTGGGCTTAGGTTCATTTCTTCTTGGAGTAGAACAAGGTGCGATCACCAAACAGGTAGAACCCGATGGCAGCAGCAAAGTTGTTAATCGTTTCCATCGACTGACCGTTGAGCATCAGGTACGCCCAGGTGAGCAGCACGATTGCCACCACAGCGGGCCTCTGGAGCCGCACAATCGCTTCCACCCACGGGTATGAAGGATTGACACCACCAGCATCATTCATCGCCTTAAACATCTCCAGATCGAGTTGACGCATCTGGGTGTATTGCTCAATCGTCGCAGGCTTGAACGTGTCAGGCGCAACAAAGCGGCTGATCAGCGACTTGCCTAGATCAACCGCCAAGGGGCCGAGAGCAGCGAGAATGGTGACGGGATCCACTACAGACCTTCCCCAGGTGTGACGTATATGGTAGCAGTTCCACTAGCAACTATTGCCGAGACAAAACAGGTGCTTGTATTAGACGCTTGCGCCGGAGCTGTGATGATGACTGAGGTGTTGTTGTGCAACGTCATTCCGTATTCCGGTGTTCCAGCAGTAGGAATCGCAGCAACATCAGTAACGCTCGTGCCAACCCGTATAAAAACTTCAGCACCACCATTGTGGATTCGCAACTGGTTGGATGGATTGTCAGCCAATACAGCAACCGTGTTAGCAACGTTGCTTACGTTGATTCTTGTTGTCTTCCCCTTGGACTGAAAAGCAATGTTGTTAGCCATTATTCTTCTCCGGCTTGCTAGTCGGAGCGTCGTGGCAGGGCTTACCGTCGAACGACCAGATGAAACGGGTGTTCGTCTGCTTGTTCGAGTCGTAGCCGCTCTTCTCCGGCTTGGGAGTGGTTATGACACTAGACTTCTTGATAATCTCGATCTTCACTTTTCTTCTCCTTGGTTAGGCACGGCAGAAAAACCGCCACCGCAAAGAACGCACACATTGCCATTCTCTCCCAGGTGGGTTCGTACATGACCCACACGGCTAGCCCGAAGGTCATCAGCAGTGAAAGCATGGTCAACAATCTGTCGGTCAAGACCGTGATCGCAATACGAATCAGCTTTAGCGCGTCCATGTAGCAGCCCTCTATTGTTGGGATATTGATGATATATCACTTCTCATCTTCCTCATCAGTATCCATAAAGGCTGCACCCCAATCATCGCCATCAGCTTTCTGCTTGATTGCTTCCAGCTTGAGGGCACGGTCTAGCACCTTAGTCTTATCCGTAAGCGAGCAGGTCTCATCAGCCATCACTTCTTCGAGCAGACGACTGATAGCGGCCTCTAGTGCCGGATTGATGCCCTTTGCTTTCTTCTTCACCGCTTGGCCTTACGCTTAGCGGGGCGTGCAACAGGCTTCATCATCTTGCGCGGCTTCCGCATTTCCGGCGGGCCAGTCTCATCACCGAGGCCAGCGGCAGCACGCAGATCTTCTTTGCTGTACTTCATGGTTATCTCCTTAAATTATTCAACGCCTTGAACAATTGACTTACCACCGTAGTAAGCAATAGTTCCAAGCCCAGCCATTTGCATGGCGATAATGGCGAGTCGGCGAGCCTCATCTTTAGCGGCCTGCTTCTCACCGAACTTAGCAACAACCTGTTCAAGTTGTTGGTACAACTGTCGATGCGCCGCATCATCAATTTGTCTAGATGATCTCAGCTTATCAATTAAAGACTTGGCGATATCTACAGACTCAGCAGGAGTAGACAACTCTAGCTTGTTGAGTTCTGGACGGAATTTCTCGGCAACCTTCTCAAGCTCGCCAATGCGTTGCGTCGCCTGCTTTTCCTGTCCGGCCAGGCGGGTTGCGGCCTCGCCAGCACGTTGAGTTGCCGCCGTCCCCATTGTTTCTGCCGCACCCTTTGTTTGCACAATGGTTTGCATTGGCGACTTCAACTCTGGGAAGACACGCAGCAGACCTTCATTCTTTTGCAAGAAGTCAGCAGCTTGCTTGGCGTTCATGCCTTGCAATTGCGATCTCATGTATCCGCGAACCGCGCCCACAACTTCTGGCTTCTTCCCGCCGACAAGATCAATTAGGCGTTGCGCCCGCTCAGCAGAGCCATTCAAGTAGTAGTTGGTTGCAGCGGCCTTGTCAGCAGCAAACAACACTTGTTCCTCTGCCAACTGCTCTGCCTCAGTCAGAGGTTTGCCACGACCAGCGACAGCGCGTTCAATCGGAGCAGACAGCTCACGATACTTGGAAAGGTACTCGCCAATTCGGGGTTCATATGCGTTCATGGCGCGAGTCAGCTCTTCAGCCAAATCATTCATGCGCTTCACATCAAGAGCCTTGAACCCCTCAACTTCTGCGACGCTCTTGTCTTTGAGCATGCGACGCAAGAACTCAGCTTGGTTAAGCGTCATTGGCTCAACCTTTGCTGTTTCTGGCTTAGTACCCTCAACAGATGCTCGCAACTCTGCTGCGCGACGCTCGCCTTCTGTCAACGGCTTTTCTGTGCCGCGAATAGATGCAAACCGGCGACGCAGCTCTGACGCATAAGGTTCTGGCGTATCAGCAATGTCTTTCTCAAGGCGAGCCAAAACATTTCTGAGAGCTTCAGCACTCTTAGGATTGGTAGCAATAAAGTCGCCAGTAGCTTCTCTGGACTTTGCATCAGCAAACGCCGGATGCTTGATGTCTTGAATAGCGCCAGTTTGGCGAGCAGACCGCAGTTGCTCAATGTTCTTTCGCCCAGCGTTCTGGATTGCCCCGCCCAAGTCTTCTGCCAATACCGTGCCTTGGGGGCTAAGTTGATTCAATGCCTGATCAACTCTCTGCTCACGCATGGCTTGACGACCAGTGGCGACTTGGCCTCTAGAGCCAAGCTGTTCTTGAGCGCGTCCAACACGTTGCAGTTGCGAAATCGGCTGCGCTTGAGCTGACTCAACACCACTGATTACGTCCTTAACGCGACCCGTCAGGTTTGTCCTAAGAGCTTCTGCAAGTTGCTTAGGTTCTTTGCCATAAGCCTTACTGATCAATTCTCTGGCAGGCTTAGTGCCTTTCTGAAGAACATCGGCACCAGCTTTGGTGGCAGTCATCAAGCCAGGAACAAGTTCTCCAGCAAGCGAATACCCTGGATACTTTTCTTTCTCTGCTTTTCTCTGAGCCTCACCAAAACCAAGGCGAGATTTGATGTCTTGTGGAATCAAACCGCCAACATATTCTTGACCTTTCTGAGCAAGGTAGCCACCGCCCAAACCGCCAGCAAGAGCGCCAGCAAGCCCAAAAGCCGGAACAGCAATAGGAGCGGCAGGGCCAGTCATAGCTCCCAATCCAGCACCAGCAGCCAATCCGGCTTCAGCACCAGCAAAACCACCGATGGCAGGCGCGATAGATTCTGTTGCAGCCTTGCCAAAAGAGCCAGCAGCAGTAGGCTCTTCAACGCCCAAATGCTTGAAAATCTTAGACTTTGCTACTGACGGATCATCAGTCTCAATGTCGTAGTGCTGGCCTTGGTATTCGTAGACTGGCATATAAATTATTGAATCTTAATAGGATTTTGCATAGAACCCCTGGGAGCAGCAGGAGCTTGTGGTTGTGCCTGGGGCGCTTGGGCCGGTTGACCGCCATAAGATTGTTCAAAGTCAACCTGAGACTCCCCAGGAACTGAATAACCTCTGAGTTCGAAATCATCTCTCTTGCGCACAGACTCCCCGCGCACATAGTCGGTTTGATCTCTGAGCATAGTCATGATTGTTTCGGCGCTGTCACCAGGCTTAGCGGTATACGAACGATAGTCTTTCAACTCGTTGCCGGTAAGTGTTGCGCCAAACAACGCGTGACGATTCGGAGTTTGCAAGCGGCCATATCTTGACCACCAACTAATCATGGCTTGATCGCCCGCTGGCGTGACGCCGCGACGAGCTGCCTCAAGTTGTACATCAGCTCCAAATCCCATCACGCCCAGCTTGGCGTATTCTGGTTTGAAGTCTTTTGTAAGTTTTGCCAAGCCATCACCCAAAGAATCCAAACCATCAACTTCAGATTTTTGTTTGGGAGTAAGTGATTTACCTTTGTTGGTGCGAGCCTCGATAGCAGCAATCCTATCTTTGTGCGCTTGGTCAGCAATGAACAGGCGAGCATCAATGTCAGCTTGCTTTGTTTCTCGGTTACGCAGAGTGTCTTGCCACTTGGCAACTACCTTATCCGCTGCGGTGATTGAGTCACGCGCAATCTTGTCGGCGCGATCAAAGCGGCCAGCACGCAAGTTGTAGGCAAGCTCGCTGTCACCCAGCTCAGCCTCAAGCATCTTCAATTCGCCAAGCGCTGCATCACGGTTAGTGGACAGCATAGAAATGGCTTGCTCAAGGCGTTTTTGGATTCCTTTATTATGTTCCTGAGTTGCCTTGATGTTCTTATCAAACTCTTGCATCTCGGTCTTGAACAAGTCTTGGCGACCCTTGTTCCAGCCTTCCATAGCGTTGGCAAGATTGTTCATGCCTGCATTGCCGCTATAACGGCCTTTACCGCCAGACAGGAATGTCAGGGCGCTCAGGCCAGCAAACAGAGCAATCAAGTCTTGACCACTGGTTTTAGACGGTGTGAATTGAGCAATTTCAGCTTCTTTGAACTGAGGGTCTTGCAGAAGATTGCTATACGAATTTGCATAGTCTTGACCAATTGTTGCTTTCTTGGCGGCAAGTTTTTGGGTCATTTCCTTGCGTTCAGTCAAAAACTTTTCTTCTGCTTTTTGGCGCTCAGGCTCACGCTCTGCAATACCCGTACGCGCCTTCTCTGCTTCTTGTTCAGCAGAAGTGACATAAGACGGCGTTTGCTGCGCCATCAAACCTTTGAACGGATCGGTCATGCCCAAGCGCAAAGCCATTACGCAGTCCTCGTCGGTTGAGTCTGTTGCTGAGCAGGCATGGCACCCAGGGCTTGCAGAGCAGCGCCATAGAAGCGGCCAGCAGTGTTCTGAGCCGTTTGATCAGCGTTATATCCAGCAGTGATTGCTTGTTGCGTGTACGCATCACCGACTTGCAGAAGCGCCAAACCAGTTTGCAAGTTCTGCTGCAACAGTTGCTGACGCATGTTCTCAATCTGAGCATCAAGCTGTTGAGCGGCAGTGCCGCCAGTGATTCCACGCGACGATAGGGCTTGAGCCTGTTGAGCGCGGAACGCTTCTAGTTGCTGTTGTTGCGGTGCAGTCAACTCGCCACGTTGAGCAGCAGCAACCAGACGCTGCCCCTCTTCACGTTGAGTAGCACCCAACTTGCCAATGTCTTTTTGCAAGCGACCAGCAGCGGCTTGACCACGCGCACCCATGATGCCGCCGAGTCCAGCAGTCAGGCCACCACCCAATAGCTTGGCAAGCAGCGGGTTTTTGTCCAGATAACTACCAGCACGTTGCAACAAATTCTGTTCTTGTGGCGCTTGACCAGTGGGCAGAGCAGGCGCACCCGTAGCAGCAGCAACAGGCCCAGAAGGCAAACCAGGCAAACGGAAGCCCGCGCCGGTATAAGCATCGGCGGTTCGTGCGCTGGGGATGTATTGCGGGATGTTGGTTTGAGCAGGAGCTTGCAAACCAGGAATCTGAGCAGGTTGGGCGCTGGGCATTTGGAAACCGCCGCCACCACCTGCATACAGGTTGCTGAAATCTAGCGGCGTGTAAGATCCAGCACCGGCGTTATAACCTGGGACAACATCGGGCATCGAAGGGGCTTGAAAGCCGATGCCACCCGTTCCAGTGAATCCACCGGCACCGCCAACATCAAAGTTCAGTGGTTGGTAGCTGTAGTCACCAAAGTTAAATTCTTCTGCCATTTTAGATTCCTAGCGCGCTTCTCAAGCGCAGCGATGATTGGTTCCAAACGTCTTGCAACTCTTCAGGCTTGCCGCCGAATAATGCCGACAAGTCCGCATCTTCTGCGGAGATTAGACTGGATGTCGGGGCTTGAGCGCCAGCACGAGCAACTTGACTAGCACCACCCTTAGACGACGGAGCAGTAACGCCAATCAACTTCAAGATTTGAGCGTCTTGGGGTGATACCTCAGACGGCCCAAAATACGTTGTCGTTCCACCGCCAGCAGTGTCTATTCCCGATTTTGCAGTCACATCTACGGCAGGCGCAGTTGTGTCTGTATCACGCTTGGCTGTGACATCTACAGCGGGTGCTTGCTCAGTGCTAGGCTTGGTTGCACTGGGCGTTGTTGCACTTGGCGTTGTTGCGCCAGCACCACTAGGCTTAGCCTTGCTACTGTCGTACAGGTTTGCATCAAAAACATAACCAGGTGACACCAGATCCAACTCTGGCGCCATAGCAGTAACGACAACCATGCCTGCCGCATCAACGTAACCATCGCCACCGTTTTGCTTCAACTTATCAACAACAACTTTAGCTAAGTCCTGTTGAATGGCTGCGGGTGTAGTAGCAGGTTTTGCTTTGTCTTGATCAATCAAATTCAACAAAGCAGGAGTGGTATCAGCCAAATCAAGATCTGGCCGAGGGGCAGTTACCTCAACACTAGGCGCAGTTGTAACCGCACCAGGCGGAGTACCAGCGGTGTACTGAATGTTTTGCTCAGCACCTTGGCCAGCAGGCAGCTCAGCAAGACCTGGCGGGGTTGCAGGAGCTGAAGCGGTAGTTTTATCTCCACCCAACCCTTGCGTGGCACTACTCAGCAACGATCCACCAGCGCCCACAAGAGCGGCAGCGCCAGGGTCTCCACCCATCACAGCGGCGATGGCAGCGTTTTGAGCGGCCTTCTCAACGGCTTGGCCCGCAGTATCACCAAGCGCGTTGTAGACGCCTGGCGTCCCAACAGCTTGACCAGCGGCTGAGCCAGCAGCACCAGCAATAGCGCCCTGGAAGATGGCTGAAGCATCGCCACCAGTTGCAATCGCAGTTTGCGTAGCAGACTTGGCAGCGCTACCAACAATTCTGGCAGTTGTATTGCCGTAATCTTTAACCAGAGAGCCGCCAACCGCTTGACCGACAACCTCACCAACACCAGCGGCAGCGCCAGAAATAATCGCTTTACCAATGTCGCCTGTCGTTGCCAATGTCACAGCAGCATTTGTTGCTGCGATAGCAACGGGCGCAGAAAGACCAATCGCCGCGCCAAGTGGAGGGGCGGCTACTGCGGCAATTACAGCAAGCGGGTTTTGAGCTACAGCCTTAACAGCTTTCCCAACTGTTTTAACCACAGCCTTAACGACGTTCTTTGCGGCTTTTACAACGGCTCCCATTAGATTTCCCCTCCGCGTTCAGGGCCAAGCGCAATAGTGACGCGATAGGAACCGTCGGTCATTTCTTCACCCGTGTAACCCATCTCAGGGTTGACTTCACTGTTTACAATGATGTCAAAAAGTTGGAATAGTTTTTGATCATCAAAGTCAATGATCAGTCTGTCATATCCCAAGTTGTACGCCATGACAACAAAGTCAATTGAGTTTCTGACATAGTTCTTTGCCACATCCGCATTCAACGCCCGAGCGTATCCCTCTCGATGGCCCAAGTGATGCACGATGAACAAGGTGTTGCCTTGCCTGAAGAATTGGCAACCAGGCTTCTGCAACTCAGCAGCAATCGACTGATACACCTGAGGATAAGCCTCCGGCGCCTGAGTAATCATCGCAGCTCGCTGAATGATGTCTTCAGTTGGCAGAAGTTGTTGGTTGCTATCAACAAAACTATCCATTTTTACAATCCTAATGTAGATGCAATGCGTTGATGAATCGACAAATGATTGGCAATCCAGTCATAGAAGTCAGCTTCAATACGCCAATCAGTATCCTGCATGTTAAACGGGTTGTCCAAGTCTAAAGCAGCAGCAAAAGCCTGGTGTTCAACCTGATGAATCTGCAACCAGTCATCAATGTTGCTGATGTCAAGGTCAGATAGCGGGTAATGCGGAATCTTTAGCCCAGAATCCGTCAACACTTCCCAAAACAACTGGTGTTGAACCCCGTTTTCAAACATGAACTCCCGCAAAGACTCTTCATCGCCCCATTCAACGATAGAAAGAGTGTCCATGTTCATAATTTGTCTACTTTTCCGTCCAATTTGTCCATGATTCGGTGCAACATGCCTTCTATACGCACCATAGAGTCACGGAAGTCATCTTTCCTAACGTAATGGTCAGGCAATTCCCTTTCCAAGTCTTGCAAATCCTGTCTCAGATCTTGCACAGCGTCCCAGATCACTTTCACCACCCATCCGATAAGGCTACCGATGACTGTGAAGGCCAAATTGATAAGCTCTTGAGGTTCCATTAGGTAGCGTAGTAAGGAATTTTCTTGCTGGTGCCATTGATGGTGACAATTAAGTAGCCTTCAGGCACCAACGGAAGGCTGGATGTAGCAAACGTAGCATTTGCATCGGTTGTCAGGTTGGCGTTCAAGCCATTGTTAATCGTGACGTTGGCAAGGGTAAGGTTGCCAATGTTGCTTGCAGTGCTGCCTAGGCTGATGGCAACGTTGCCCAGCGTGACAGAGTTATTTGCAAGGTAAGAATTGGGGAAGGTGGCGGCTACGCTGGTCACATTCACCGCAGCCAGCGTCAAGTTCCCAACGTTCGTGACCGTAGAACCCAGCGCCACAGCAGTGTTACCCAAAGTCACTGAGCTGTTAGCAAGATATGAGTTAGGGAATGTGGCCGCTACGCTACTGATGTTGGCGTTGGTAAGAGTCAGGTTGCCAACGCTAGTAGCAGATGATCCCAATGCAACAGATGTATTACCCAACGTAACAGCACTGTTGGCTAGGTAAGAATTAGGGAAAGTAGTCGCAACACTCGTGACGTTGACATTAGCCAAGGTCAAGTTACCAACGCTGGTAACTGTTGCGCCTAGTGCAATAACAGTATTGCCTAAGGTGGCTGAACTGTTGGTCAGATACGAGTTGGGAAAAGTTGATGCAACGCTGGTGATGTTTGCGTTTGCAAGTGTCAAGTTGCCCACATTACTTGCAGTCCCACCAAGGGACACAGCAGTGTTGCCGATGGTGACAGAGCTGTTAGCCAGACCAGCATTCGGAATGGTCAGGCTGGCAGTAACAGGGCTGCTGTTGTTGGCGTACATGTAACCCGTGAGGGTAGTCACCGTCAGATCAGTGACAGTGCTGGTGTTGCCGCCATCAACCTTTTGCCACACCGATCCGTTGAATACCGCCCAATCACCTACACCCCATAGGGATTGACCATCAAGGGTTGTGTTGCCAGCAACCGAAACAACGTAGTAGTCGCCCTTAGTGCCAACACCACTCACCAGAGTCGGGTTGTTGGTCGAAGCATTCCAAGTACCCTTGTAGTTGAGGGCGCCGATAATGTTCGAGAAGGACGATACTGTTTTCAGCATGGTTAGTTTCCGTCACCTGGCGTGATGTAAATGACTGCATTGCCACTAGATGTTATGGCAGTGAAATACGCGTTTGGTGCGAAGGTAATCACTTCATCCGTACCAGGCAACAACGGGATCGAGGTGGCCGTGCTGACAACCACAACCGCATTGTTAGAAGCATTTGACGCACTTGTAGCAAAGCCCAAGAACGCGATGACGCTCCCAGCATTCAAGATCCTGTATTGATTGCCACCTAAAGTGGTAGACACAGCTTGCACAGGCGTAGGAGACGATGTGGCTGCTGTGAACGTTACCGTGTTACCCGATGGCGTGAAGGGAGCGTTTGTAGCCATTGCTCATTCCTTAGCTTTGCTGAGTTGCATTCCACGGCAGCGGCGGGGCAATGACCGGCGGGGTGATCTGGCTTTGAATTTGAGCAGTAACATTCGCCTCAACTTCAGCCTTGTCAACGCCGCTTGCCCAGCACCAACCCAGCACTTCATCTTGCGTGAGTTGGTCGTAAGGCGTGAAAGAGCCTTCGTTCAGAGTAAAACCAGCGGTGCCATAAGCCGTACCGGCGTAGTCGCCATCAACACCATTGCAGCGCCATGCAGCGGTCACAACGACATCAGTCTTACCAGCTTCTTGCGGTTTGACCCACAATTGTTCGATTACCCAAGTGATGTTCATAATTACCACCCCGCCATATCAGCATACTTTTGACCATCCGCACCACAGTCAGCAAGGAACTCGTCCTTTTGTTCTACGCTGTAGTTGCGGCACTTTACTCGCTTGAGTTCCGTTTCCGTTTCCTCTAGCCATGTGGCTTCTAAGGTATTGGATTTAATGTCGTGACACACTGCTGCTAAATAAATCATGAAGTTGCTCCTTTGATGATTGTGAAGTTAAGAACAATAGCTTCTGATAACGAACCTGCGCTCGTATTTCGCACTGTAATTGAACAAGAGCCAGCTCCAACGCCATCGGCAGTACAAAAATAAACACCAGCAGAACCACCAGAACCTCGGTGAATCAAAATTGTGTCCGTAGCCGAAAGCAACGAGTTGTTTAAAGTAAAGCTAACATTTGTGTTAGCAGCCAAAGCCGCATTGTTCATCGTAATCTGACCAGTAGGCTTGTTCAGCGTTACGGCGGTTGACTTGCTTGTTGCCTGTGTAACAGTACCGCCAGCACCTGTGCCGTAGCCAAGACCAGCAGCATTAGTCACAAGGACGTTACCGCTGGAGTTGATACGCATGCGTTCTGTGCCATTGGTAAGAAACACCATTGGGTTTGTGGTTGGGCAAGAGAGGTATGACTCTGCGTTATTGGCATTGAAAAATAAGCGTGTAACTCCAGCCGTTTGGATCTCAAGACCCGGATAGTTTGCTGCTGTTGCGTTATTAATAGCAAGGCCGCTGGAAACGGTTGTGATTCCTGCTGTCGTACCAATACCTACGTTACCGCTGGAGTCGATACGCATACGTTCTGAGCCGTTAGTTGAAAAATTAAGGCCAGCAGATGCGCCCGTGGCATTTAGACCAAAATTAGTTCCATCCGAGCCTTGGTAACCAATTTGAGTTGTGCTGTTATAAAAAGCTGTGTGGTAATAACTGCCCCCAGTAGAGGTAGCGAGAAATGCAGCAGCATATTGCGATATGGGTGCAGAAACTACAAATTTTGCGTATGTACTAGGCGAACTTGTCCCAATCCCCACGTTGCCGTTGCCGTCGATACGCATACGTTCTTGTAACGTGGCAAACGTCGTTGAAAACGTCATTGCTGAATTTGTTGCGCCCGTTCCCGTTCTGGTTATTGCAACAGAACCCGCACCGCTAGAATTTATTGTTATTGTCCCATCAGCAGTGCTTGCTGTGTCCCCAGCAACAATGTTTCCTATTACTGATAATTTTTGACTAGGCGAATTAGTACCAATACCTACATAACCAACATCAGAACCTGTACCACCAACGATACGCATCCGCTCATTGCCGCCGGTGTAGAAGGTCATTGGCAGGTAAGTGCCTGTTCCACGGATAGCAGAAGAAAAACGAACGTCCGAAGCCCCAACTACAACGGCAGTCATTTCTGATGCATTAGCTGGGTCAGACGAAGAACTGTTTGCGGCAAAACCCGCTGTG
>Ga0114966_10004229_pt1 | contig 12361 bp, 5 predicted proteins | sample M_130207_XF_Meta_FD_87029 | JGI IMG/M metagenome (GOLD analysis project Ga0114966, IMG submission 87029) | Freshwater microbial communities from Lake Montjoie, Canada to study carbon cycling - M_130207_XF_MetaG | ecosystem: Environmental > Aquatic > Freshwater > Lake | place: Lake Montjoie...
CCGAGCGACGAGTCGAACAAGGATGCGGCTGCGGAAATGATCCCATTTATCGAGCTGACGCGATTGGAGGATATTGTGAAGAGTGTGGAGATTTGTTTTGACCCGAGCGATAGTCCGAATGAAACGAAAATTACGGCAGACAAGTTGATTTTAGCGCAATATGCAGAGTTTCAAAAAATGTTGAAAGAGGTTGGAGGTGAAGATGAGACGGAATGCGAGCGGGAGCGGTCGAAATGGATTTTGCGAATGGAGATGGATCGTGAATCCATGTATGAGAAGCGGGTTACGATGGATGATGTGCATTTTGCGATCAAAGCGGTGTATTCGAAAAATGATAAGAGCGAAGTGTCGTGCATTTATTCGGACTATAATAGCGACAATTTGGTGTTTCGGATAAGGTTGGATTTCCAGAAGAAGGAAAAAGATCCAAAGACGCTGGACCAAACGGATAAGATTTACCAGCTGAAGACGTTTCAGGATGCGCTAATGAAGAATATTATTTTGAGGGGAATCAAGGGCATTAAAACGGTGCTTGCTCGAAAAGTGGTGGATTTAGTTGCGAAGGAAAACAACACGTTTCGAAAGAAGGAGACGTGGGTGCTAGATGCAGTTGGCTCGAACTTTATGGAGATTCTATCGCTGCAGAATATTGATGCGAGACGAACGATTAGCAATGACATTCAGGAAATTAACCGGGTGCTTGGAATTGAAGCTGCGAGACAGGCGCTGTTTAATGAGCTGTATGAAGCGTTTGATACCACATATATTAATCATCACCACATTAGTTTGCTGTGCGATCGAATGACGTGCAAATCGGATATGGTTTCTATATTCAGGCACGGAATTAATAATGATGACATTGGACCGATTGCCAAAGCGTCGTTTGAGGAGACGCCGGAGATGTTTTTAAAGGCGGCGCGACATGCGGAGCTTGACCAAATGCGCGGCGTTTCTGCGAATGTAATGTGCGGTCAAGAAGGGTTTTACGGAACGAATGCGTTCAAGGTAATGTTGGATATGGGCCAGATTATGAAGATGGGGCAGGTTGCCACTGCAGATAAAACGGTGGAAGAAGAGAAGGAATTATTGCTTCAAGGGTTTATGGACAAGATTGCGGCGGAAGATCCGCTGAATCCGTGCAGTAAGAACAAGTTGACGATACAAAGCACGCTGGATAAAGTACAGGGATCGAATCTTGGTTCAGTTGATCCGGATTATGACATGGGATTTTAAATTTATGAATATAAGGATAAATAATAAATAATAGTAAGAATAAATAATAGTAAGAATAAATAATAGTAAGAATAAATGTATTAAGAATAAATGTATTAAGAATAAATGTATTAAGAATAAATGTATTAAGAATAAATGTATTAAGAATAAATAATAATTATTATAATTATATTTTTTATAAAAAATATAATAATTAGTAATATTATAAATTAACTATTATTATTATGTCTACTCCTGCCCCTACTCCTGCCCCTACTCCTGCTCCTACTCCTGCCCCTACTCCTGGCCCCCCTTGTCGTGAATACGACCAAGTTCTATCTGGCGATATAACTATCAAAAAAAAATCTAATGGAAAACATAAAATTAAATTTGATAGTGAAAATATAAGCGATATTTTAATATATCAAACTTGGTCTGATAAATGGCCCCAGTTAAATGCCGACCGTCAAGTTTTGACAGTTAAAACAAATAAATGGGTTAAATTAAATTTTGTTAATGCTGATCCCAATGCTCCTGTTCCCTATCAACCCACATGCGTTATGGAACTCGATGATGGCGCATGCCCCATCCATAAAGGAAAACATGAAGAATGCAGACACGTCTTTATAATTGAAGATGCCAAATTAAAGAAAGAAAAGAATTGCAAAAAAAAGAGTGTTGTATTTACGGTATCTTCTAATAATATCACTCTTCCTCCCAATTCCAAAGATAAAGTAAAACTTCTTAAAAAAATCCCTCGCGGTCCTTTTAAAAATGTTCGGTTTGATATTGATGATGATTTGGATTGTAACGCTTTTGCTTAAATAAAATAAAAATAAATAATTTAACAAAAATAGTAAAATATTATTAAACATTAAAATTATTAAATTAAAATTATTAAATTAAAATTATTAAATTAAAATTATTAAATTAATAATTATTAAAACGATAAAATATTAAAAATAAATATTTTATTATTTGCTTATTCGTATTCTATCTATCTATCTAATCAACGTCAACACCCTCGTCATCATCATCGGTGTCGTCATCATCGGTGTCGTCATCATCAATAAATTCCTCGCCTTCGGCAGTATAGTAACTTTTATATTCAATGTAGTCATTCGTCGTGATTGCGCGTTTATTTTCAGAAATATAAGTTGGCACATCTGCATCCAATAATAACATTTCATTGTCTTTTAAATTATAGCTAATAGAATCGAATGTCAAATACTTATTTGGATATAGCATGAACGCGCGTATGCGCCTGTAACGCAACAGCTCATCGGCAAGTCGAATGTAGTAGTTGTTTTCGTTATCAGAGCCATCTACCAGGTTGCGTCTAGGAATATAGAGACCGCATTCAAAGTCCTTGTCACTCTTTCCATCAATTGAAAAACAGTAGGCGAGTTTTTTGCAAGATGAACTGCGTTCAGTAACACAACTCAATGCAGATTTTTGTTCGTAAATATTTTTAAGGACCGAATGATCCATTTCAGTAAATTTAATACTGCGTCGCCCCAACGTGATTAACATTTTTTTCATTTCTTCTAATTTTTTAATATATAATTTATATTGTTCTTCAATTTTATACCGTTGCATTTGTCCTTCATGTCCTTCTTGATGTCGTCGTTGTTTTTGTTTCATATAAATAATTGACTCGATTGCATTTCGTAGCTCCATCATTTCAAAATGATTTAGCTGTATTCGAATTACGTTTCGAAATGCGTTATAAAAATTAGTTTCGAGTCGAATCTTTTCAACGTCGTTTGTTCTCTCTTCGTCTCTCTTGAAATTGAATCCGGACTTGGTTATTTGTGGGAGAATTGATGAATCAATATTTATGCTGTGTCCGAGTTCCACGCGTTTTAACTCATCGTCATCTTTGAAAGGAATGGGTTCGCTAATTGGCATAAATTGATTCGTTTCCGTCATAAACCCGATTACGCGTTCATTATCAACAACTTTTAATTTAAACACACAAGGAATTTCCCCTTTTGATTTTTTTTTTACTAGGAGTGCGAATTCTTTTGTGTGTTTGTATGTTTTCCAGAGGGTATGGGATGATTGATTCACAAAGAGGAAATCGTATTTCTGGTTGATTGCGGATGGGTTGCACAAAATGTTTCCGGAGATGGATCGCAATTTTTCATTGTACATTATACTCAAAGTAATTTGCATTCCAATAACTTTCCCTGAAAAATCCACTATTTGTTTTATGTCCTGATCTCGAATTTGAGTTGAAGGTGTGGCTTTGCTTTTTAGTATTCCAACCGTTTCGTCAAAAGATTTGTTTTGAACAATTGACGTTATAAGTTGAGATGGTTTACATGTGGATTGAAAAAAAGTTTGTATTTTTTTAAGAGCAACTTTAAGGGTTTTATCAATTTTCGAAGAATTAACAGATGAAAATAATACCGTGCTAACAATATCACGTTTTGACGTATACAAGTAAGTGTAAAGTGGTTCATAATAACCTTCATGTTTTACAATGATTAAATTTACTCTGGCGGATTCAAAAGTGGAGTTTGAATAATGATTGGTAGGACATATGATGGTTACGTCATCTTTATTATCGGTAAGTTCTAAAATAATTAAATTTAGCCCATCTTTATGAATGGGTGGTTGGCGTTTTTCTTCTTTTTCTTTTTTTTTGTATTCTGACCATAAAACTGAATCTGTAATATAATCCCACAAGTACTCATAATCAATAACAACATCATCATTAGATAAATAATGTATGAAATTTTCGTAAGCCATGATTAAAGTTTTAAAGAAAACAACTTTATTGTCTTCATCGTCATCTAAGCCAGCATCGGCACCGCCGCCACCATCATTTGAAAATATTTTTTTGAATAGTTGTGTATCGCGATATTTGAGCAAATGTTGTTTATCAATGTACTCAAATTTTTTAAATGTTTCAATAAGAGTTCCATTTTGATAGGAAACAAATCCGTCAAGCGAAAGGCGTGGAATAAGCACTCGATGTTTAAATTCAATTGCTGATAATGACTGGTCGGCTAATGAATTATAAACGTTTGCAATACATGAAATGAAACACTGGTTATAATTTGAATCTTTATTTTCGAGAACACCCATACGCAGCACGCATATTTCATCTTCTACCAACATATCACCCTTTGTTGATTTACACTTTTTACTGTAATTGTCGTCTTCAAACAAAAAAATCTGGAGTGAAATCGGTAAAAATCCGAGATTATTTTGCTGAAGAGGAAATGCAGAATCTGGCTTTGAAACGTACAAATTTGTTTTTGATTTTTTTTTCTTTTGTTTTTCTACAACTTCTTCTAATTCATCATCGGCTTTACTTTTGCCCTTTCTTTCCGCGTCGCCCCTTGCTTCTTGCTCAGTTTTTTTAGGTTCCGGAACTTCTGCTGCAGCAACCGTTTTAACATTAACCTTTCCTTTCTTGCATTGTTCAATTACTTCTTGTTCTTTATCAAAGAGATGATACTCTTTAAAGTTGTCACCATCTTTACCCTTAATTCCTGTAAAACAACATGGTAAACATTTTCCAAATTTGGTTTTAAGAGTTTTTAAAAATCCGGGTAAATATGGCGTATATTTTCCAGTTTTTAAATGTTCTAGAGGAGACGTCAAGTCAATAATGAATTTTTCTTTATTATCTGGATCATACGCATCTTCTTTTGTCACGATATTTTTATGCAGTTTTTTTTCATCGATTTCTTTTTGAGACACAGATCTCTCTTCAGGAACGTTCCAGTAACGCGGACAAATATAATAATGTTTGTTTTTCCCTTCTTCTTCTCCTTCTTCGCCTTCGTCATTATTACTTCCATATTCTAACGGTATACCATAATAAGATGGTTGTCCAATTTTTTCATCATATGTATTTATTTTATCCAGTTCTTCCTTTGTTAAAATAATTGGCTGGCGCCTTGCACTCCAACCGCATTTAGTTGCATAACCTGCCGTTTCTTTAAATAGTGAAGGTTCCATATTTTTTAACCTTTTATAAACGGGATTAGATTCAAATGCTCCACCTCTAAAATAATCACCATCGTCATCATCGCCATCATCGCCATCATCGTCATCATCGTCATCGTCGTCATCGTCGTCATCGTCATCGTCACCATCCCCACCCAATAGATCAAAATTCCCAATTTCTTCTTCTTCTTCTTCTACTTCTTCTTTCTTCTCAGGAACTTCTTCTTCTTTCTTCTCAGGAACTTCTTCTTTCTTCTCAGGAACTTCTGCTTTCTTCTCAGGAACTTCTTCTTTCTTCTCAGGAACTTCTGCTTTCTTCTCAGGAACTTCTGCTTTCTTCTCAGGAACTTCTTCTTTCTTCTCAGCTTCTGCTTTCTTCTCAGGAACTTCTTCTTTCTTCTCAGCTTCTGCTTTCTTCTTAGCTTCTACTTTCTTCTTAGCTTCTACTTTCTTCTCAGCTTCTGCTTTCTTCTCAGCTTCTGCTTTCTTATCAGCTTCTGCTTTCTTATCAGCTTCTACTTTCTTCTCAGCTTCTGCTTTCGCCTCCTTCTTTGTTACTACTTTGGAAACAGAAGAAACAGAAGAAACAGAAGAAACAATCAAAGTCGAAGATGACGATGAAGGCGAAGAAGAAATTTCGCATAACTGTTTTACTAAATGAACGGGCATATATTTTTCGTCATTTCCAAAAATATGAAGTAATGAATCTATATAAATTCGAATCGGATTTAAAATATAAATATCATTAATGCCGGAAATCTTTATTGTTATTTTATTTTTCGTGTCACCCAAACTTTTAATCATGTGAATTTTAAAACCAGGAAATTTTCTAACGTATATCTTCTTGGGTGTTTGTTTTTTTTGCAACACTTTGCTGTATTTGCCTTCAAAATTTGTTTTAAACTCTTCATAACTTTGTTCTGCAACTTTTTTCGTAATGAATAAATTTTTAACGAGTAAATTAATAACTTGTTTCTTCTCTCGAAATCCCAAATTATATAGCGACTCAATATATGCAATTCGAAGAACGCCTTCATCAAAATTTGGAACTCGAACGTACTGCATGCTTACACCTTTTTCTTCCGAATTCCAATTATTTTCTGTTACTTTCATTACGCTGGACATGCATCCATAAAAACGATTCCAAACTAGCGGTTCCGTATTATTAAGTTTTGATATTAATAAATATTCCATGTTTTGTATTACCACATTATCATCATGCATGGAGTAAAATTCGCGCATCTTGTAGCCATTTTGTTGTAAGAAATCAACAACGGATCTTAAATGCGGAGAAATGGCAGCGCGTATCATTTCATCAATCGCGTCTTCTGTGTACGCATTTTTAAATGATGCATGAATAAAAATGTGACCATATTCATCAAATTCGCAAATAAATGCAATTTTCTCACTATTTCTTACATTATATTGTTTTTCCATTTTATCATAAATAATATAAATACTTACGCGCGCGTTTGGGTGTTGCTGTTTTTTCTTCTTCTTCATTATTGCAAATGCCGCCATTTTTTTTGATATTTGTTGAATATCGTATATTTTATTTGAATCAGATTGATACTGAATAACCAAATATGGTATTTTTTTACCACTTTTTGTGTGACTTTTCGTATACATTCTTAAAATTGCATCTTGAAATGGTGGATTATATTTAATGAGTTGACACTGTTCTGTTGCATGAAACAGTTTAAATAATAATTCCAACGGAAAATTAAAATCACTTTCCGGCAACAACTCAATATCTACTCCAATAATACCCGCATCTTCGCTCTTCATTTTGGGTTTCGTTGACTGTTCAAAAATATCATAAAATAACTGTATCTGTCGTGTATTTGTTTTAAACTCTTTCGAATTTAATAATTCCTCCGTTTTTTCATGTAGCTTTACTTTTGATGATTCTGATTCTAAATCATGTAGCGTTTTAATTCCTTCTGCATATAGCAACGGATAATATGTTTTAATAATCATTTCTTCATCCTCTTTCATTTTATTTTCCGTTTTTAGTACGTCTCTCGCAAAACATACAAATATTGTATTGTGAACTATATTTTTTGTGTTTAATAATAATTCTAAATTATTCAGCTTTGATTTTATTTTTGAATTTTCTCTGAATTCGCTGTTATAAAATGGATTTACATAGATATTTGGTGGAATGCTTTGTCCAATTGGAACATCTTTAAATAGGGTTTCTGCATTTATTTTTTTCAATGTGGAAAGCACATCTTTTACACCGACAGGTTCTTCTGTCAAAGAAGAACTGTATCCAATTAAATAATTTTTTAAAAATTCTGACTCTGTATATTTACCTGTAGTTTTTAAACCCTCCTCTGTGAACATTTCTGTCATTTTATGATACACATCATTTGAATCAAATCTCACCGGAGTTTTTGAAAATAAATACAATTCATCATACGCATAGTCAGATAATTGCAGCTCACTTTTACTGCTACTGCTACTGCTACTGCTACTGCTACTGCTTCCGACGCCAACACCACTCTGACCTTCTACATCTTTGATTGCCAACATAATTTTTCGTTTAATGACATCGATGGAGTCGTCTGAATATATTTTAAAATTAATAATATACACTTTAATGTTATACGTTGCAATATTTTTCAATTCCATTTTGCTAAATATGTTTTCAAACAATTTTGAATTTGAACCATTTTCGATATACGAATGATAAAGCTTTGTTAACTTTTCCGAAGATAACTCTTCTTGTCTTCCACCTTCAGTTTCCCCTAAACCGTAAAAAACTAAAATACATTTTGGAACACCACCCGGTATATCCCGCCGCCCACTTAATATGTTGGACTTGTATATTTCTTCTATTGGATTTGATTTTTTAAACACATCTAATTCTTTTTTATTCATGTTTTATTACTATTATTAAAATACTTAATAGTTTTTTATAGATATATATATTAAATATAATTTAATGATAAATATTTGTTTATATTTAATATTTTTTTAAACTTAAAAATAAAAATAAATTCAAGTTGAATATTTATTAATTAGATATGATGAAATACATTCATTCATAATTTCATTTTTATAAAATGGTATAGATGCCTTCATTCCATAAATCGGAGCCATATCACTTTTATATTCAAGTATATCTTTATTTTGTATAAATATTTCAATTTCTTCTATCATCGCATCTATGATTTTTTCATGATGGCTCTTCGTCACGCATAAATGAATTGCTGGCGGATTTTGAAGCGCGTTCAAACTGTAACCTTGGGTAATAAGATAGTCGTACAATTTGTACGTATCTTTTTGAAGATCAAAACAAACAATATGTAAATCCAGCGGATATACATTACATCCACTTATTGTTTTCAACTTATCATATGCATATTTCGCAATTGTAATTATTTTATTTGAACTGTCTTCATATTCTTTATACCCGCGCGACAAAAATCCAGCCCATGCCTGTGCTACTAATCCACCACTTCTGGATCCTAAAATTGTTGGAGACACGTATAATCCACCATCCCAGTCCGAAGTTACAAAATACTGACTTTTTAAATAACTCTCATTCTTATAAAGTATGCAAGAAACCCCTTTTTGCGAGTAGCCATATTTATGCAAACACACGGATATACTTGTTACGCCGTCTACATGAAACGAATATTGTGATTTCATTTCATTTTCTTGAAACATCCAAATGAATCCACCTAAACACGCGTCTATGTGAACCGGAACGCCTTGTTTTTTCATGGCTGGAGCAATGTTTATAACATCATCCATTATGCCAAACCCATAAGACGGTGCAGATAACACGACGCACGCTGTGTAATAATCGATTGTGTTTAGAACATCGCAAACAGTGATTCGGTGTTGATCATTTGATTTAATTTTAATCAACTGTATATTGAGGTAATGACATATTTTATCCACGCTGCAATGCACCGTATCGGATGCGACTACATTTATTTTATTCATATTTGACTTGACTGCCATCGTTGCGCATTTTAAATCTCTGTAAGTTTTTAACGCCAAAAATAAACTTTCAGTTCCGCCATTTGTAATAGAACCGCATTGAGTTTCATCATTATTTAAAAGTTTACTTATCATTACAATTAAATTTTTTTCCATAAATACTACTGAATGAAATAAATCGGCATGCATTGGATTTGTATACGCATATAAATTATAAGCAAATTTCATTACTTCCTTGTGTTTATTATTATCTTCATCATAAATAGTGCCACTCAAAAGTTTTGGAACGGGATCTAGTTCTTTTAATGTGTGCAAATATTTTATCAACGTTTCGTTACCGTATCCAGTTGTTTGAAATGTATTTATGTTTTTTACATTAATCGTTGTTATTCCATCTTTTTTTAAATTATCAATTATTTGGTTATAATACTTTTGGGTATCTTCATCCTCTTTTTCTTTCATTTTTTGTATTTCATTCTCCATTTTATTTTTTATAAATGGGATTTTATTCCATATTTGCATTTTTACATTCGAATCAAAAAACTTTTTATACACATAATATGAACCGGCGGCGGCACCGGCAGATAATAAAATTATACTAATAGTTGGGCTACTGCTTTGTAACAAATATTTTTTCATCACTATTTAGTTATGAAAAAATATATTTATATTGATTGTATTCATTATTATTTTATTATTTAATCAATTATTTTATTTAGGAGTAAGTATAAAGTATAGTATAATTATGTATGCATTTTATTTTGGGTTTATAGTTTATTTATAAAACGGATTCTCGTCAATTCGAGTTCCGCAATATTGAACTGGGGATTTAGCATAGTCAACCGGTTCATAGATTCCTGATTTTTTTGCAGATTCAAGCAAAAATTTAAAATTGTCCCAGAATTCTTCTTTGTGACCAATGCTCGCAGTCATTAAATGCGCAAGTTCATGAATTGCTACAAATGTCAGCGTGCTCAAGTCAATTAATCGCGTACCTTCTTTATCTTCATTCAAACAAAATGCCATTTTTTCTCCCTTGTTTTCGCTATATGCGGTATGTTCGCTGGTAGGAAGCGTTTCACTTATTTTATCTGGATTAAAATTTTCAACCAAGCGCTTCACTGCAGGATTGGATGCATAATTTATTTTCATGTATTCGACCAAACGTTTCATTTTTTTCGTTGCTTCCGCTAGTAAATCTACAGCCAATTCCACTTTGCTTCTTTCTCTTACGCAATAAGTATTTCCATCAACCTTTGAAATAATGCACCTTAAATTAAAGGAATCGGAATCCTTGTATATCTTCATTCCAAACAATATCATCAATATAATAAGCAGTACGCCCAAATAATTCATATTTACTGTATTGTATGTATTTACCAACCCAACTAGTATTTACTATTATAAGATGATATTTTTTATTTTTATTATTCTAAAAGTTAATTCATAATTTATAATTTTATATAAAAATTTTATATAAAAAATATTTATAAATAAAATTATATATAAATAGTTATAATAGAATAGGTTTATAACACACTTTATTCTTTATTTGTAATGAATTTAGATTCCAACCTTGTACAAAAAACTATAAAGTCATTGCTAACGGATGTAACACCAAAGGTGTTGACAACAATTCCAGATATTTCCGAATTTGTATCCTCAATAAATCACGAAGATAATGTTACTAAAGAAACAAAAATTAAAAAAGATGCAAAAGAATTACATAGTAAAAACCCACACAATAAAAAAATAAGTTCTAGTCATAATAGTCATAATAATAACACTGACCATCATGCAATATCTTTATTGTATGAAAAAATGAATGCCGCAAATCTTGAAATGAATACTCAAAAAAAATCTGGATGTTTCAAGTTTCAAGAAAGTGTCGTCGATGTTAATTCACAAGTTCCTCGTCCAAAATCACTTTCCGATACATATCTTACAAAAGAAATGACTGAATATATAAAAAATCAATCAAAAAAAATTCTAACGTTTGAATGTAAAATCAATAATAGAGCAATCCGTTTATTATTTATCATTTTTAAAAATAATAATTTTGAAGTAATATCATATTATAAAACGTACGCACACCGCGTATACATGTGGTTAATCATGGTTTCTCAAAATTCCACGTGTGTTGAATCTCTCGATATATACATATATTTAACACCATTTAAAAAACAAGTTCCTACAAAAAAAAGTGAATCTATTGGCCCCGTGCATGCAAACACCGGCTACACCTACAGGTGCGAAAAATATAATGAGATTGTAATCTATAGAGAAGAAGAATGGTTTAAAGTATTTCTGCACGAAACAATGCACTCATTCGGCAACGACTTCCACGATGTAGATGAGGCAGGATATATAAAAAAACTATTTTCGCTTCCAAGTGGAATAAGTATTCGAATGTCGGAAACATATTCTGAAATATGGGCTCGTATTATGAATGTTATATTTCAAACTTATTTTAAAAACCCGCCGTCATTAGAATCTCGAAATATTAAACAATTTAAAAAAAATGTTAAATTTTACCTTCATTTAGAATCTATCTTTTCTCTCTACCAGTGTATAAAAATTTTAGATTTTATGGGATTAAATTATCAACTCATGATAAGTGATACAGAACATTCAAAAAAAATGATACGATCATTTTATAGAGAGAATACAAATGTATTTGCATATTATGTTTTAACATCAATACTATTAAATAATTACGACGACTTCATGTCGTGGTGTGTGAAACACAATGGACCTGGAATGAACATGTTCAAGGTAAAAACAACACAATCCGAATTTACTGAACTTATTACATCATGTTATAAAAAAAATGAATTATTACAAAAAATTTTAGAGACCGAAAAGAAAGTGGCGAGAGATTACCAAAATGTAATTTCGTTAGAATCAAATCGCGATAAGGAACTTGTTACAACATTAAGAATGACAATTATAGGGTTCGATTAAATCAATTATTTTATATTTTTATATTTTCGTGTTTTGCATTTAAAAATACAAACACTAAATTATAATATAAATATATATTAAGGTAAAAAATTTTTAAATATAAAATATAAATAAATATATTAAGGTAAAAAAATTTTAAATATAAAATATAAATAAATATATTTTAAAAATATGAAAATAAAACAACATCGTGCTCAAAAAAATATGAAAAGTATGAATAAAACAAAAAAAATAAAAAACAATAAAGAAGATGAATCAAAAA
>Ga0114966_10004230_pt1 | contig 12360 bp, 5 predicted proteins | sample M_130207_XF_Meta_FD_87029 | JGI IMG/M metagenome (GOLD analysis project Ga0114966, IMG submission 87029) | Freshwater microbial communities from Lake Montjoie, Canada to study carbon cycling - M_130207_XF_MetaG | ecosystem: Environmental > Aquatic > Freshwater > Lake | place: Lake Montjoie...
CGCAGTTCAATATACCGGTTCTTTTATTATTGTAGATACACCTCAAGATGTTTCAGGAACAGCTGGAGTAAGTAGCGTCACAATTAGCTGGTCACCTGTTACGATTGCGTCACCAAACGCAATTACAAAATACCAGATTACTCATTTTATCACTGGCGACTCGTCAGTTATTAATACAATAGATGTTAGCGCAAATATAACACAACTCACAATCACTGGTTTAATAAATTTTCAAATACATGAGTTTTCAGTAAAGGCATTTAGTAATTTATTTTTTTCACAATCATCCTCACCATTGAAATTAACTCCTACTTTTGATAATTCACCTTTTATTTTTGAATATGTTTATTATACTGTGAACAACTCTGGATTTCCACAATTAATAGCAAATTATCCTGTTAATCCTCCTTCTTCTAATTGGGTCTTGATAATTCCTTCAGAAATTACTCGTCCAGGATCTGAAACTATATACACTCTTGTAACTGTGGGTTATCAAGCTTTTCGCGGTTTGCAACAATTAATAAATTGTGTGATTCCAGATTCAGTGACAAGTATTGCCCAGATTGCTTTTTATGATTGCCCAAATTTGACAAGTATTACACTATCTAATTCATTGCTGAATATAGTTGATTATGTATTTCCATTTTCTTATAGCTTAAGAAATATTATTATTCCCAATTCAGTTACAAATATAGATGGTATCGCATTTTATGGTTCAGGTTTAAGAAATATCTTTATCGGTTCTTCAGTGACAACTATACGTCAGTCAGCATTTAGTAATTGTCCCTATTTAAGAAGTGTTGTATTTCTAGGTGATATTATACCAGATATAGCAGGGGATAATTTCAATTACAATACAGAAGACACTGTTTATTATAAACCAACAGCATATAACAATAATATAATCAGCACTATAGTACCTAGTATTTTTACATACGCAATGGAATATACAGATTCTTTTATTTTTCTAGACGCTCCTCAAAATGTTACAGGAACTGCTGGTGTAAATAGCGCTACAATTAGCTGGTCAGCCGTTACGATTTCACCACCAAATACAATAACAAAATATCAGGTTAGTTATTATAATAATTCTACTCCATCGAGCATTACTACAATAGATATTAGTGAAAATATAACACAGATTACAATCACAGGGTTAACAAATTTTCAACCATATAGCTTTACAGTAAAAGTGTTTGTTAATGTTTTGGTGTCAGACTCTTCAACAATAGTTCAAGTAACACCTAGTTTTGATTTGTCAAGTTTTACATATGATTATGTTGTTTATGATGTGAACAACTCTGGATTTCCAGAAGTTGTAGCAAGAACTTTTGATAATCCTCCTTCTAATTGGAACTTGACAATTCCTTCAGCAGGGGTTACTCGTTCTGGAACTGTATACACTGTCGTAGCTTTGGCTAATGAGTCATTTAGGAATTGTGTAAATTTAACAAATATTATTCTTCCAGATTCAGTGACAAGTATTGGTACTTTTGGGACGTTTTATAGTTGTTCAAATTTACAAAACATTAATTTTGGAAATAGTATTTTAAGTATTCCTGATAATGCCTTTACTTATTGTTCAAGTCTAACAAATATTACTATCCCTAATTCAGTGAACTTTATTGGTATAGGAGCGTTTGTTGGTTGTTCAAGTTTAACAAAATTTGTTATTCCAGATTCAGTGACATTCATGACAGCTTACGTAATAGGATTTTACTTAGCACCTAGCAATATACAAAAACTTACTATTGGTTCCGGAACAACAACAATTAATAGTGATGTCTTTGCTGATTGTCCAAGTTTAACAAGTGTTATATTTGTTGGTGATATACCAGATATAGCAGGTAATAATTTTCAGTCAAACACAACCGATACGGCTTATTATAAATCGACTACATATAACGATAACAGAGTAAGTATTTTAACCCCTGCAAATTTTACATACGCAATTGTATACACAGATTCTAGTGGTATTTTATTATATGCTCCTCAAGATGTTTCTGGTTCAGCAACTAAATATAGCACTACAATTACCTGGACAGCGGTTATTCCTTTATCAGAAGATACAATTACAAAATACCAGATTAGTTATTATGATATTAACAATTCATCTAGCATTACTACTGTGGATGTTAGTGAAAATGTTACACAAATTACGATATCAGGTTTAACAAATAATGAAACATATGATTTTACAGTAAAGGCATTTGTTAACAATACACAATCACCAGTGTCATCAATAGTTCAAGTAACCATACCAGCTATGTATAATTTATACGCACCTCAAGACGTAATTGGAACCGCGGGTGTAAATAGCGCTACAATTAGTTGGTCAGCAGTTATACTTGTATTTCCATATACAATCACAAAATACCAGATTAGTTATTATAACACTACTAGTCCATCCAGTATTACTACGGTAGATGTTAGTGAAAATATAACACAAACTACAATAACTGGATTAATAAATTTTCAAACATATGGGTTTTCAGTTAAAGCGTTTATAAATGATGATTCATCTGACCCTTCAACAACAGTTGAAGTAACCCCTGGGTTTGATAGGTCAAGTTTTACTTTTGAATATGTTCGTTATGATCTTGACAACTCTGGATTTCCACAAGTTGTAGCAAGGTATTCTGTTGATCCACCACCTAATTGGGAATTAACGATTCCTTCAACAGGTGTTAGTAATGCAGGATTTTTATATACTGTTGTAGCTGTTGGTAATAATGCATTTCGCGCTGTTTCAAATTTAATAAGTTGTTTTATCCCAGATTCAGTGACACGTATTGATCCGGGTGCTTTTTTTGATTGTATAAATTTGACAAGTATTACACTCTCTAATTCATTGACAAGTATTGAGGGATATTTATTTGCTTTTTGCTCAAGCTTAACAAATATTGTTATCCCAAATTCAGTTACAAATATTGATGGGGCTTTTCCTGGATGTACAAGTTTCACAAATATTGTTATTCCTAATTCAGTAAGCAATATTGATAACGGTTCATTTGAGGGTTGTACAAATTTAACAAATATTGTTATCCCTAATTCAGTGAAAAATATTGGTCCTCATGTGTTTCATTCTTGCAGTAATTTAACAAATATTGTTATCCCAGATTCTGTCACAAATATAGGAAATAATGCGTTTCAAAGTTGTGGAATAACAAATATTGATATTCCAACATCAATTTCAAGCATTAGTAATGGTTTGTTTGCTGTTTCAGGGATAAAAAATATTGTCATACCAAATTCTGTAACAAGTATTGGTGACGGCGTGTTTATAAATACACGATTAACAAGTATTGTCATTCCAAACTCGGTAAAAAGTATTGGTAATAATGTATTTTTTCAATGTAATGAATTACCCAGTATTGTTATTCCAGATTCAGTTACAAGTATTGGTAATAGTGTATTTAATTATTGCGAAAGTTTAACAAATATTACTATTGGAAATTCAGTAAAAAGTATTGGAGAATCTGCTTTCGCACAGGTTAATAATTTACAAAGCATTGTTATCCCAAATTCAGTGACAAGTTTAGGGGTGGGCGCTTTATACTGGATGGCAAGTTTGACAACGGTTACACTATCTAATTCATTGAAGGTTTTAAATGATGCCTTGTTTGCTAATTGTTTTCTTTTAAAAAATGTTGTTATCCCAAATTCAGTAGAATCAATTAAAATCTATGCGTTTGCTAGTTGTCATGGTATACAAAATATAGTTATCCCAGATTCAGTGACAAATATAGATAATTATGCATTTGGAAGTTGTATAAATACAACTAAGCTTATTATTGGTACCGGAATTACAACAATTAACAATAATACATTTAGTGATTGTCGCAGTTTGACAAGTGTAATATTTTTAAACACAACTATACCAACTATAGAGATAGGTAATTTTACAAATTCACTTGATACAGCATATGTCCAGCCAAATGCTTCAGAATTAACTAATTTAAACCCCTATTTTAACAATATTGTTACTATGTCTCTTGATCCACCACAAAATGTTACCGGAATTCCTAGTAATAATAGTGCTACAATTAGTTGGTCTGCTAGAGTTCCATTGTTTGGTGAAATTACAAAATACCAGATAAGTTATTATGATATAACAACACAATCAAGTATTACTACTGTAGATGTTAGTGGAAATGTTAGTCAAAGTATAATTACTGGATTAACAAATGGCGAAACATATGAATTTTCAGTAAAAGCGTTTATAGATGAATTATATTTATCATCAGACGCATCATCAACGGTTCAAGTAACCCCTTCTGCGTTATCTATAGATCCACCACAAAATGTTACTGGAACAGCAGGTATAAATAGCGCTACAATTAGCTGGTCAGCAGTTACGATTGTATCACCATATGAAATTACAAAATACCAGATAAGTTATTACAACTCTTCTAGCCCATCAAACATTATTACTGTGGATGTTAGCGGAAATCTTACACAAACTACAATCTCGGGGTTAACTGCTAATGTAAGATATGAATTTTCAGTAAAAGCATTTAGTGATTCATTTTTTTCACAACCATCATCAACAGTTGAAGTAACCCCATTTTCTTTATATGCACCACAAGATGTAAGCGGAACAGCGGGTTTAAATAGTGCTACAATTACTTGGTCAGCAGTTACAATACCTTTAACAATTACAAAATACCAGATTAGTTATTATAACACTACTACTCCATCAAGTATTACTACAGTAGATGTTAGTGGAAATATAACACAGATTACAATTATTGAATTAATAAATTTTCAAACATATGGGTTTTCAGTTAAAGCGTTTATCAATGATTTATCATCAGTCCCTTCAACAACAGTTGAAGTAACTCCAGGTTTTGATAGGTCAAGTTTTATTGTTGATTATATTCAATATGATGTTGACAACTCTGGATTTCCACAAGTGGCGGTGAGTACTGTTGTTTTTCCCACACCTTCAAATTGGGATGTTATAATTCCTGAAACTGTTACACATAGTTATGTGGCTTATACAGTAAAGAAAATTGCTAATTATGCGTTTGGAAGTACCACAAGTTTACGAAATATTACTATACCTAATAGTGTTACAGAAATAGGCGATGGCGGATTTTATACTTCTGGATTAACCAATATTGTTAGTTGGGGTGGTGTAACAAAAATAGGAGTAGCCGCTTTTAAATGGAGTGCTATAAAAAGTGTAACTTTCCCTAATGATAGAGATATTACATTAGGAGCATCGTTTGCGAATGGAACATTTTTTGATTGTGCTTCACTGACTAGTGTTACATATGGTAGTATGATGACTGTAATAGTAGGTTTTATGTTTCAAGGTTGTACTTCATTAACAAGTTTTACAAATTATGGTGGGGTAATCGCAATAGGTGAACAAGCTTTTTATAGCGATTCTGCTTTAAACCAAGAATTTATAATATCTGATAATGTTACATATTTACAAAGGGGTGCTTTGGCATGGTGTGGAATAACAAAAGTTACTATTGGTACACAAATTACAAACATTGATGCTTATACATTTCAAACACCTGGTTCACTTACAACCACTGTATTTAAAGGTACTGATATACCTACAATAAGCGGAACAGGTAATTTTGGTTATGGCGCAGCTTATTACATACAAGGAGCCACGAATGTTAGCAGATTGAATGGGTTTTTCCCAAGCATTATAGAATACACAGATACTAACGGTATTTTGTTATATCCACCTCAAGATGTTACTGAAATAACAGGTCTAAGTAGTGCTACTATTAGCTGGTCAGCTGTTATACCCTTATCCAAACATACAATTACAAAATATCAGATTAGTTATTATGATATTAGTAATTCGTCTAGCATTATTAATGTAGATGTTAGCGCAAATATAACGCAAAAAGAAATAACTGAATTAATAAGTGAAAATACATACAGTTTTACAGTAAAGGCTTTTGTTAATGACATATCATCTGCCGCATCAGAAATAATTCAAGTAACAATACCAAAAATTAATGTAGATCCACCTCAAAATGTAACCGGAACAGCAATTGATAGTAGCACAATTAGAATTAGTTGGTCAGCAGTTACAGTTCTATCACCAAATACAATTACAAAATACCAGATTAATTATTATAATGTAGGCTCGTTACCATGTAACGTTACTACGATAGATGTTAGCGGAAATATTACACAATATGATATAACCGGATTAACAAATTATCAAACATATAAGTTTTCAGTAAGAGCATTTGTTAAAAATTCAGCTTCAAACAAATCAACAAAAGTTCAAGTTATCATATTTTTTATGGATGCCCCACAAAATGTTACAGGAATCGCGGGTGTTAATAAAGGTACAATTAGCTGGTCTGCTGTTACAGTTCCATCACCATATACAATCACAAAATACCAGGTTAGTTATTATGATATTAGCAATTCATCAATTATTACTAATGTAGATGTTAGTGGAAACACTACAGAAAGTCTAATAACAGGTTTAACTAATTTTCAAACATATGAATTTTCAGTAAAAGCATTTGTTATTGATTTTTCGTCCAACGCATCAACAATAATTCAATTAATACCATTTACAATAGGTACCCCGCAAGATGTTACCGGAATCATAAACGCAAATAGCGTTAAACTTAACTGGACAGCAGTTATAGTTCTATCACCAAATACAATTACAAAATACCAAATAAATTATTATGATGTTAAAACACCATTAAATATTATTACATTGGATTCAACTGAATCATTCGCCTATATAAATGATTTACCAGTTAATAATAGTTATATTTTTAGCGTAAAAGCTTTTGTTAATTCCGATTCATCAGAATCCTCTAGTAATGTAACTTTTGAATTAACAATTAGTAATATGTTACAGAATGTAATAAAAAATTTTACTACTGAACTACCACCACCATCTTTTTTTTATAAATTAGTAACATCCGGATTTACACAACAAGAATTATTAGATGCAAATGTTCAAAGTATAATATTTACTGATAAGCAAGTAATGAAACAATCAGTAGAACAACTTTCAATAGAACTTGGTATACCAATTACATACATAAATGCTGACATAAGCATCCTAAACAATTGGTAATTAAAAATAAATTTGTAATTTGAATAAAGATATTATTTAAACTAGTTTTTATAAATTAGTTTAAAAAGGCAAAAAATAAAAAACATATTTAGTAATTATGGACGATTTTTCTATTTCAAGTTTACACGAATCTAAAAACGAATGGGCGTCTCGTTTGATTACTATATTAACACCATTAATAGTTGATGGGTATAGGTCTGTTTTAGATGAAGCATTGAAACTATGCCGAGAAAATAATGAAACCGAGAAATATTTAATGACATTTCAGAATTTCATTTCAAGGATTCCAAAGTGGAATCAAACAATTATTGAAACAGAGAAAAATAGAATTTGTGAAAAATCGGGTTGTAGTTATTTAGAGGATTTAGTAACTTGTGTTCATATAATACAACTTAAAATTTTGACTGCTATGAGAGTAGGACAAAAGCAGAAAAAGATTGATATTAATATTCCCAAGTTGGATGATTTTATTCATAAAGTGTATATAAATGTGGCAAGAAAAATATATAAAAATGTTTATTTGTTTGAATTAAATATATCACCTTTACAAATTCAAAAGCATAATAGGGAATTAGAAATAATTGTTCAAGAAGGAATTTTAAATACATTAAGAGAGAGTATCCCTGTAGATGCGATTTTAAAGGCGTATATGGATGAAACAATTGAAGAAAATGTTACAGAGGAAATTAAAGAAACGTATGTTGATGAACCTATCAAGGTTGAAAATAACAACAATACAAATAATAACAATACAAATAATAACAATACAAATAATAACAATACTTCAAATAACAATAATACAAATAACACAAATAACAATAACACAAATGCCACAGATAACCTTTTTGGTAGTAACAACACTCAAAAACCCAAATTGTCATTTAACAATAATGATTTTGTTAGAGATGAATTTAATAATGAACAAGTAGTAAACGCATCAAAAGATTTTGATAGATTAGAGCAAATTGGCATTGAAAGGGCAAGACAACGAAAAATGGATGAAGAAGACGATGACGATGATGATAATGTAAGATTAAAAATATCTGACCAGAATATAGAATTAAGTAGTTTAGATATACATCAAATTAACGAGCCAAATATAAATTTACTTCCAGATTTATTGATTGATGATATTGAAATTTTACCATAAACTAAATTATTGCGTTAAAATATAAATAAGATTGTGCTTTAGTATTTTAAATGGATAATATTTTTATGTTTGCTTTAATAATTTCTATCGTATTTTTTATAGTTAAATTCATTGAAATGAGATATGTAGATAGCGAGCCGAAACCATTAAAATTGCTTGTAAGGGATACCTTAGTAGTCTATTTTAGTGTAATTTTTGGAAATTTTATTTTAGAACAAGTTCAGCCAATGTTAAATAATGGTGCCGAAATTTCTAAAATAACACCTGTATTTACAGACAATCCTGGGTTTTAAAAAATACAAAAAAATACAAAAAATATACAAAATAATAATATAAATTTTAAAATTATATTATTTCAAACATTTTCAAGTAAAAAATACATTACGCGTAAACAGGAATTTTATCAATATCAATAATTTCACCTGGTATATTTTGACTTTTATATTCATATGCCATAAATTCAGGTCTATTTAGCTGAGCTTGAGGCGTATGATTATGAACGCAACGAGCAATCATTTTATATAATTTAAAGTCCGGATATCTATCATCCCCATTTGTTTTGTATAGAAGATTTAATCCCTTATCATCAAGACACCATTCAACAACTAATTTCTTAACAGGGTCGCATATATCCAGATTTTTGGTTTCTTGTAAATCATCTACAACATAATCGAATATAGAACAAGCCAATCTACAAATATCAAAACTAAAATTCGGCTCTAATCGTGGTTTCTTTTCATTAAAATATGGCTCTGTATTATATTGTGTTGCTGCGTCACCATTGCTGTTGAAACTATCACTGCAAAATATTTTTCCTTTGTATTTATAAATACTTCTGCCAAAATCTATTATTTTAAATATTCTACCAAAAGTGGGAACCTTATAATTTTTATTTTTATAACGGTAATATAAAAATTTTTTAGTTGTGCTGATATACATAACATTATTAGTATGAAGGTCATTATGAGTGAAAGAAAATGCCTTTTGATATGTTATTAAAATCATAATAACTTGCATAAACGCCGAAAACCATTCTTCTTGTGTTAATTCGTTATTTAAAATCAAATCATCAAATGTATTTTCACAATTTTCTAGGCAAATTATTTGAACTGGGAACTGGGGAATTGTAGCTTCAATAACTTCCTCTATTTCTTCTTCATCAGATTCATCAATATCTTCCCAGTTTGAATCGTTATCGTCATTCTCAACATTTTCATTATTATCATTAGTTTCATTAGTTTCATTAGTTTCATTAGTTTCATTATTATCATTATTATCATTATTATTATTATCATTATTATTATTATCATTATTATCATCATTTTCATCATTTTCATTATTTTCATCATCAATACTATTCTGTGTTGATGTATGAGATGTTCTTGAAGAACAACTGGAGGACGATTTAATAGTGGCAGATTTGGAATCATCTTTTTTATCAAAAAAATTAGTTTCTGTCATATCAATAAGTTCCATAGACATATTTTTAAGATCATTCAAATCAATATGATTAGTATTATCATCATTGTTAAAAATATCTTCATATAAGTCTTCATTAATAGATTTTATAGATGAATTTGATTTAATACTTGAATTGTACTCAATTTTAATAGGTTTAAGTTTAACAGTTTCATCTTTAAAAATATGGTCATAATTATCAACCGTAAATAATACATTTTTATTTTTATTAAAAAAATCGGAACTAATTAAATATTCTAAATCGTCATAAATATTAATTTTAAAATCATTTTTAATACCTAAAAATGAGCCATAATAATCAACGCCATTAATAAAATTATTATTATGACAAAGGAAACTGCTTAAATATGAAAATAATCCATCAGTATATGCTGAATTGTTATGGTCTATAATTTTTTGATTAATATTTGAATTATTTGAGTCTAAACTAGGTAAATTAAATAAACTTTCATCATTTGTATTATACTTACCAATTAAGTATTTAAAAGGGTCTAAAAGAGGAGCTAATTTAAAAAATATTTGTTTGTCTTTCGATTTTTTAGTGTTATCTAAACTTTTAACCTTACAATTAAATATATTAAGATTTTCTTCTAATCGGTCATTCACTTCTGTTATGTAATGGTTGTGGTTCAAATTAATAGCATTATAATTTGTTTCATTCAAATTGAAAAATCTTTGATATATAGGAATAAAGTTCTGGGTTTTAGAGATACATAATGATTTTTTTTCTTCTAAAGATTTAAAAAGTTCTTGATTCTTCCTTTTATGATAATTTACTTCTATCATTAATAGCTATTTAATATATAAATAATCCATTTTTTTAACTTATTATTTGTATATTTGTATTAAAAATAATCAAATAATCAAATAAAAAAAATAAAAAAAATAAAAAAAATAAAAAAAATAAAAAAAAAAAAAAAAAAAAAAAAAAAAAAAAAAAAAAAAAAAATAAAAAAAAAAAAAAAAATAAAAAAAATAAAAAAAATAAAAATGCGTATTATTAATAAATATAAAATTCTATTATTTATTAATAATAAAAATGACACTTGAATTAAAAAAATTTGACATGAAAAGCATCAGTTTCAAGCCTAATGAAAATAAAGGGCCTGTTGTTGTATTAATAGGTAAACGTGATACAGGTAAATCTTTTTTGGTTAGAGATTTATTGTATTACCAACAAGAAATACCAATAGGAACAGTTATTTCAGGCACAGAAGAAGGAAACGGCTTTTACGCAAAAATGGTTCCAAAATTGTTTGTTCATAATGAATATAATACGGCAATTATTGAAAATATATTGAAAAGACAACGAACTGTTTTAAAACAAATTAAGAAGGAAATGGAAACATATAAACGAAGTACAATTGACCCACGTGCTTTTGTTATTTTAGATGATTGTTTATATGATGCTACATGGACGAGAGATAAAATGATGAGATTACTTTTTATGAACGGTAGACATTGGAAAGTAATGTTAGTAATAACAATGCAATATCCTTTAGGTATTCCGCCTACTCTTAGAACAAATATCGATTATGTTTTCATATTAAGAGAGAACTATATTGCAAATAGAAAAAGAATATATGAAAATTATGCAGGTATGTTTCCAACATTTGAATCATTTTGTCAGGTTATGGATCAATGTACAGAAAACTACGAGTGTTTAGTTATTAATAACAATTCAAAATCAAATAAATTACAAGACCAGGTATTTTGGTATAAGGCTGACAACCATAATGATTTTAGATTAGGTTCAAAAGAATTCTGGGAATTATCTAAAAATATGGGGGATGATGAAGAAGAAGAACAATATGACCCAAATTCTATTAAAAAACGTGGTGGTGGGCCTAAAATCAGTGTTAAAAAGACAAAATGGTAATAAAAACAAAATATTAAAAATAATATTATTCATTTAAAGAATAAATAATATTATTAAATATAAAATGAAAATAGGTGTAGCCATACCTTGCTATTATGGTCATATTCAAAGATTATATGAATTATTAGACTCAATTGAGAAACAAACTATATTTCCAGATAAAGTAGTTGTAAGCAGTTCTTCAACAAGTGTTTTTAAATATAATAAAGAATACTGTTTTCCGTTAGAAGTAATTGTTACAGAAGATAAACAAAATGCTTCAAAAAATAGAAATATTGCCGCTTCAAAATTGAATGATATGGATTATATAACATTTATTGATGCCGATGATATAATGCATCCTCAAAGAATTGAATTTCTTTTAAAATGTTTCCAAGAATACAATAGTGATATTATTTTACATAATTATTTTGAGTCATCAAAAGGAACTGTTGAATCTTTTTTTAAGAATTTTGAAGAAATTAACATAAGAACAAATACACTTATTCAGGGTTGGTCTGGGTGTATTACTCATACAAACGGATATAGTGATAATATAGATAAAATCCATCATGGTCAAGTTACTGTTAAAAGATCAATTTTCGAAGAAGTTAAGTTTCCAGAAGAACGTGAATTTGAAACCAAAGAGGATTGTGTATTTTGTTATAGAGTCTTTAGTTTGCCCAATATAAAACACTCATATATTCAAAATGAGCTTTCATATTATAAACCATCAAATACTGGTGGTATTGCCCAATAAATTATTCTGGTCTTTGATTAATACTAATA
>Ga0114966_10004231_pt1 | contig 12357 bp, 10 predicted proteins | sample M_130207_XF_Meta_FD_87029 | JGI IMG/M metagenome (GOLD analysis project Ga0114966, IMG submission 87029) | Freshwater microbial communities from Lake Montjoie, Canada to study carbon cycling - M_130207_XF_MetaG | ecosystem: Environmental > Aquatic > Freshwater > Lake | place: Lake Montjoie...
ATCTTTACAAAATCTACTCCCCTTTTCTCTTTATTTATCAATTCTTTTCTTTTATCTACTAACTCTTTTACTGCATCATTATGTATTATTTTTTCTATTATTACTTCTTTTTTTAGGAGTCTAAAATAAATATTTTTTCTTTTTAAGGAACATGCTTTACAAAAACAACCATTGTCTATATAATGTTCATATTGGATACTATCATAATTTTGATTTTCCAAACTTATTTTAATATATAATTGATATTCAGAATTTGTAAATGGAACAAATACTTCATTTATTACTTTTGGTTCCCATAAACTTATGTAGTTTTTTCTCTCTTCTTCTGATAAATAAAAATTAAAATATTTACAATTTTTTATTTCTTCAAAAAAATTGATTGGTAGTTTATATTCTTTTTTGAATTTTTCGTACAACCCATATATTTCTTTATCGGACGTTTGATAATCTTTGACAATCAATATTTTTTCTTTCAATAATTCAGAGAGAATATCTGACCATATTTCTGAATCCATCAAACGTAATTTAATATATTTTATTCCATTTTGTTCTTGCATTGTATATTTTTTAATAGAATCAAACACAATAGGATTTTCAATGTCATATTTATCAAAATAATGTTCTGTATTAGATAAATGAGGAAATAATTCATTAAATCTATTCATCACTTTTTTTATGTCGTATTGTTTTACATTATTTTCTGTATTGTTAAAATGAAAAGAAGAAATTTTTTCAAAAAATTCCGACATTTTTCTCTCTATTGGTAATCTATAAACATCTATAATCCAAACATTTTTATTCATATTTGAAATATATTGAATTAATTCATTAATGGTAACATTTTTTATTCCAGATAAAACGCTTAACATTACTTCATCATGAATATGAATGATATTATATTTTTTACCTAAACAAATTCTAAGTGAAGAAACTAACGTTGTAGAACCAACCTTTGGTGGCGTATAAATAAAAATATAATTATTGTTTTTATTTTTAAATAAATTGTCATAAGCTTTTTTAATTAATTCATCTTTATCTTTATTAAGTATTTCATTATCCATTATTTATAATAAATAAATTATTATAAAAAATTAACTGTATATATTAATTTTTAACTTAGTTGTTTTTATTTTTTATTTTTAGAATGTTGATTCTGTTTCTTTTTTAGGTGGTCTTCCACGTCTAACAACAGGTTTTGAATTAACTTGTGTTTTTCCTACAACTGTCCATTCCTTTTTCTCATTACTTTCACTTTCCTTAGGTCCCTCACCTCTTAATCTTGGTATATATTGTTTTGGTGCAATTAAAACATCATCGTTTACATCTTCAATCGTTGAAGTATTAATTTTATAATTATTTTTAGCCATTTTAAATTCATTTCTTGTTTCACACATCAATTTTCCACCCTTAATTCCACTTACTTTTACTGCTTGATATTCATGAACTCCTCCTTTACTTTTTTCAATGACCAATTCAACATATTCACCTTGAACTAAATATTTATATTGTTGATTAACTACAGAAATTGCTGTATGGTGTACAAACATATCTGATCCTAAATGTTCTCCGTCAGTAACTGTAATAAACCCGTATCCTGCTTTGTTGTTAAACCACTTTACACGTCCAGTAACACGTGAATTTGTGGCAGAAGTTGTTACAATTTCATCATTATCAGACATCGTATTATAGTATTTTATATACTCTTATCTTTATACTATTTTTATAAAATAATATTTATTGTATTATTGTTTTTGTGTAATGTAATAAATATGTGAAAGAACAAATCTCTCAACATCTTCTTTTTTATTTACATCTACATTATAATTGTCTATTTTTTCAAAGTCATAAAATTCTATGTTATTATGGGATACATATTCAAAAAAAGGAATCAAGTTAATTGTTTGTTTATCATCATTATTAATATTTAATTTTGTTAAGTCAACTTTATTATCATTCGCTAACCTAACTGTGTAATTATATATAATCATTGCAATATATTTAAATTTACTATTTTTTTCAACAGACATTTTTTTAACCAGTTTAAACACGTGAATTAACACTTCAATATATTCATTCATTTTATCATACACCATTTAATAAATATAAATTATTATATTTATATTTATTTAACTTATTATTTCTTTTGTTATTTTCTTTTACCGTTTCTTTTCGTTTTATTTTTCTTACTTTTACTCTTTTTACCTTTTGTACCTTTTTTACTTTTAGTCTTTCTACTTTTTCCTCTTCTACTTTTTCCTCTTCTACTTTTTTTATTACCTCTTCCACCTATTCTCATTATAAATTTTCCATATTTATCAAGTTTAAGTCCGTTGATAGGACCACAATTTGTACTGTATTGATATGGTTGTTCTTTATTTCCGGGTAAATAATATACATCTATGACAATACATTCTTGTCCATTATATAAAACTTTGTCGTCTTCTTTAAATTTTGCTACTTCTGCTTTTTCATCAAAACCTGACATTATATATTAATGTAACAAAATATTATGATAATTTATTATGATAAATTGTTATAAGTATATATAAATTTTTACTAAATATTATTTTGGTTATTGTGTTATAAGAAATGATTCCAATATTTTAATGTATTCAGAGTAACTGGGCTTTTCTTCAAATGCTAATAAACGCACCATTTTAATACATTTTATCAATATTAGGGGAATATTTTTACTAGGTTTTTCAATCATCTTTATTTTCATTTTTTTTATAAATTCATTTTTATCCAATATATTATTTGTTTCACTAGTTGTATTCGTATTCTGCCATTCTAAACTTCCACAACAAAAGTAAATAAGCATATAAAATAATGACTCCATATCATCCCTTCTAGATAGTTCAATATAATCATGTGCATTTATACTTGCGTATGTTTGTGTTCCTATTAAATTATTTGTTTTTTTCATAAAAATATGTTTATTGGATTCATGATTAATAAAACTTCTACAAAAACCAAAATCAATAATATAAATTTTGTTAAAATCATTTAATGCAAACAAAAAATTATCGGGTTTTACATCTCTATGTATTAATCCTTTTTCATGAATTGTTTTTAATAAAATTATTAGTTTTATTCCTAATTGTATAGTTGTTTTAAGAGAGAAAATTTTATGTTTATTTTTTATTTCTTGAAGTGATTTACCTAATAAATTAATTACCATATAATAATTTTCTTTATCCTTTCCATACCATTTTATAGAAGGAATTCCAGATGTATTTGATAAATATTGATAAATAATAGATTCATTTTTTAAAAGTTTAATATCATTATCAATGGATTCTATTTTTATCGCTACTTCTTCATTTGTGCGAATATTTTTCCCTTTATAAATAGAACCAAAACATCCTTCACCAATTTTTTCTATTATTTTATATTTATGATTAATTAAATTCATTATTTAACCCAACTATATTATGTAAAGATAGTATCTTTATTTATATATTTTAATAATTAACTAAAATAAATTATTATATAGTATAATTATCCATGGAGTAATTTATATAGTTTAGTGTAATAACTACTTTGTTGTGATCAAAATCTAAATCTGAACCAACGGTAGTTTCATTTCCTTCTTGAATTATTAACCATGGAAAATAATAATAAGAATGATTTGATAATTGTAAATTTACGGTCATAGAATCCGCAATATCTAAACGTTCTGAATATTTATTTACTAATTTTATACAACCTCTCTTTGATATTATGTATCCTCCAGTAAAATATTGATTGTTTGCTATGTCCCATTTATTCAATATAATATTATGTTCTGAAGTATTTAAAAATAAAGCATCCCATTCATCATCCTGTATTTGATTAAAAAATTGTCCAAGTTTTTCAAAAAATAAATTATCAAAACAAGCATCATCTTCAATAATAAGTGCGTACTCTATATCATTTTTAATAATATGTTCCCAAATTTCAAAATGTGATTGAGCACATCCTTTTTGACCATCATTTAAGTAATTTGGAAAATTTCTATTAATTCTTTCACTTGTAACCGCATTCCAAAATGTTACATCTAAATTTAATTTATTAAATCTATTTTTCATTTTATTAAATCTAACTAAATTACTAGCTAATGATATACAAAAAGTATTTCTAGAATTAAATTCAAAATTATTCATTTTTTATATAATTAGATAATAATAATATATTTGAAACTATTTATTATTGTAATGTGTTTATTTATTATATAATAATCATTTAAAAACATTGTCATTTAATTATCTAATATGTCTAGAGCAATTGGAATTGACTTAGGAACTACTTACTCATGTGTAGGTGTTTGGCAAAACGATCACGTAGAAATTATAGCAAATGATCAAGGAAACAGAACGACTCCATCCTATGTTTCATTTACAAGTGAAGAAAGACTTATTGGAGACGCAGCAAAAAGTATGGTTTCATCCAATCCTACTAATACCGTTTTTGACGCAAAGCGCTTAATCGGGAAAAAGTTTTCAGACCCATCTGTTCAGTCTGATATGAAACATTTTTCTTACAACGTTATTAATAAAGATAGTAAACCATTTATTAGTGTTGACTTCATGGGAGAAAATAAGGTTTTTTCACCTGAAGAAATTAGTTCCATGGTTTTAATTAAAATGAAGGAAATCGCAGAAGCATTTTTAGGTACAACCGTTACAGACGCGGTAGTCACTGTTCCTGCCTATTTTAATGATTCCCAAAGACAAGCTACCAAAGATGCTGGACTTATAGCTGGATTAAACATTTTAAGAATTATCAATGAACCTACTGCCGCTGCGATTGCATACGGATTAGACAAAAATGACAAAACCGAAAAAAATATTTTGATTTTTGATTGTGGTGGTGGAACTTTTGATGTTTCTATTTTAAACATTGATGACTCGGTGTTTGAGGTTCTTGCTACTGCTGGTGATACACATTTAGGAGGTGAAGATTTTGATACCATTTTAGTAGAACATTTTGTAGAAGAATTTAGAAGAAAAAATAAACATGATATTTCAGAAAATAAAAAAGCACTACGAAGACTCAGAACTGCATGTGAACGTGCAAAAAGAACCTTATCCTCAGCAACTACTGCAAATATTGAGGTAGATAGTTTATATGATGGTGTTGATTTTAATACTACAATTACAAGAGCCAAATTTGAGAATTTATGTGATTCATTATTTAGAAAAACAATGACCCCTGTAGAACAAGTGTTGAAAGATTCTAAACTATCAAAAAGTCAAATTCACGAAGTTGTCTTGGTGGGTGGAAGTACAAGAATTCCAAAAATTCAACAACTACTCAGTGAATTTTTCAATGGAAAAGAATTGTGTAAGTCTATCAATCCTGATGAGTGTGTTGCTTATGGTGCTGCCATTCAAGCTGCTATTCTTACCGGTTCTAAAGATGAAAAAATTACCGACATGCTTTTACTAGATGTTTGTCCATTAAGTCTTGGATTAGAGACCGCGGGTGGTATTATGACAAATATTATTAGTCGTAATACTACTATTCCTGCTAAAAAATCCCAGATATTTTCCACCTACGCGGATAATCAACCAGGTGTTCTTATCCAAGTTTTTGAAGGTGAAAGACAGTTTACAAAGGATAATACATTACTTGGTAAATTTCAACTAGAAGGAATTCCACCCATGCCTAGAGGAATGCCACAAGTGGAAGTGACATTTGATATAGATGCGAACGGAATATTAAATGTACAAGCTGCTGAAAAATCAACTGGTAAATCAAATAAAATTACTATTACCAACGATAAAGGAAGGTTATCAAAAGAAGACATTGAGAGAATGGTTGAAGAGGCGGAAAAATTCAAAGAGATTGATCTCAAAAACAAAGAAAATGTGGAGGCAAAGCAAAAACTAGAATCACAATTATTTCAAATAAAGAATGAAATTACTAGTACTTATAAAGATAAATTATCCGAGGAAGACAAAAGTACTTTGGAGAAATACATTAAGGAAACAGAATCATGGTTAGACAATAATCCTACTTCTGAAAAAAGTGATTATGATAATAAGTTTACTGAATTAGAGACAAAATTTAAAGAAATTATATCTGTTTATCAAACAACAGGAGATGGATCAAAAGAAAATGTTGACAAAACCGGGGATGATGAAGATGATGATGGTCCAGGTCCTCAAATAGAAGAAATTGATTAAAACTAGGAAATTCTTAAAGATTGTTTTATTTGTTTTTTATTTAGAAAAAGGTTTTCCTAAGTTATCAAATAATTCACATACGTGTCTATATAAAAATCCTAGTAATCCTGATTTATTTTTATTTATTTCGTTGTCATTTGATTCATGAATTGTCTTATCTTCTTCTTCAATAGTATTAGTATTTATCTCTTTTTCTTTATTGATTAATTCATCTATTTCTTCTTTTTTTTCTTCAACAGCTTCATTTAATTCATCACTTGTCTCTTCTTCAATGGCATCCATATTTATTGTTTTACTATAATATTTTTTTTCATCTTCACTATTCCATCCTACTTCTGGACTTTCATCATCTATACTTTCATCATTATGAATATCAAATTCAATAGAATCATCCAAATCTGTAACTAATTTAGATTCACTAAAGTCGTCTTTTTCATTTGATATTTCACTCATTATAATTTATAATAATATAAAAAATACATTATTATAACAAATTTTATCAATTTATTATTTTACACTAGAAGGGAATCGAACCCTTAGCCTGACCTTGGAAGGGTCGTATGTTACCACTACACCACTAGTGTATAATTTCCGGAATGCTAGAATCGAACCAGCGACAATTCGATAACATATATAAACTACTACAGTCGAATGCTCTACCAACTGAGCTAATTCCGGATTAAACATCTGGGGTAAAAAATGAAATACTTATTCCTATTTTACCCCAAGTATATTAAATACTTATTCTTTAAGTATTTTTAATAATAAAACAATAAACAAAATAATAAATAATACAATTTTTATTTTGAATAAATGATAGAAATATCACCTATGAAACATGTGAAACATATGAAATATTATACATAAAGTGACTGATTCGTTACTACATATTTTAAAGTCATAGTAGGAATTTCTCTCAACTTATTCAAAAAAGATATATTCCCTGTCAACTCTGCTATTTTTTCCATCTCACAAGAAATATTATTTATTTTTAATAAAGCTTTTACAAATTCTCCTAGAAATATTTCTTTTTCGTTTGCTAGTTTTTGTAATATGAATTTACACTCTTCTATTTTTTCACAATCACACCATTGTATAACATAATCCATCAAATCAAAATGTAGATTATAATCTAAACCACTTTGAATATTATATTGTATCTCTTTTTGTTGATATTCTGCGTATAAATCATTTATTAATAAAATAGTATTTTTACATTGTATGTCATTACATTTTGGTAGGCTATATTTTAAATCATCTGTAACTGATATATTTGTAAAACAACTGAATAATGAAACCATCTGTTTTGAAGATAATTCATTTAATTCATTTTCTTGAAATAATTTTGCAAATACCAAGCAATGAATTTCTCTCAATTGGGAAGCTATGGATCCTTTTAACGTTAATTTAAATCCGTTTTTAAGATTATCTTCAGCTTCTTTTTCTTTTTCTTTTTCTTCGTCTTGTTCAAATGTATTTTCAATATACTTTTCACTTAAAAGAAATTCTAATACGGATTGAACACCACTATTTATGTAATTATTCAATAAGTCATGATGTTTCCGTAAATTAGCAACATCTTCTTCTAAATCCTTCATTTTTTGTATGTATGTTTTATCTGATTCAATAAATTTACATTCATTCTTGATTTCGTCTATTCTTCTCTCTACTTCTTTACGTTTTTTATTTACTACTATATTTCTAATATTTTGTAAATCAATATATTCTTCTATTAGCTTTAGTGGCGTTCTCAAATAAGATAAACAAGAATTCATATTTAATAACTCTACATTTATTACTTTTATGTTTGTATAGATTTCATTCATTTGTACATCTAAGTCTCCAGTAACCATGCTTTTTTTTGCAAAATTAATCAGATTTGAATCTCCAATATCAATTAAATTCAAAAGTAAATTATATGAAATTTTAAATTTAGATGTAAGTGTTTGAGGTCTCCCTGTCAACATTACTTTGTATTCTGTCATACTTACATTTCTAAATAAATTATTCAAATGAATAACATTTCCAACGGCATCTAATCCTAATCTTCCAGCTCTCCCACTCGCTTGAACAAATTCATGACCTTCCAACATACGAAATGTTTTTCCGTCATGTTTCTTTACATCTGTAAATATGGTTGTTTTCACTGGAAGATTTAATCCTATGGCAACTGATTCAGTACAAAAGAGTAATTTAATATAACCTTTTGCAAATAAAATCTCTACAATTTCTCTGAGAACTGGCATCATTCCTGAATGGTGAGTAGATATTCCTTTTTCTAAGAGTGAAACTAAGGATAAATATTCAGGTAAATGTAAATATTCTTCATAATTTGGTAATTTTCGTATGATTTGTTCACATTCACGGCGTACAATATAAGGAATTTTTGAATCAAATTCAAGTAAATTTGTTGTTATTTCTTTTGCACATATTTCCAGCTGTTTTCGCGAAAAAACATAACATAAAGCAGGCAGCATTTCATTTTCACAAAGATATTTACTTACTTGATTTAGTACATGTCCTCTTTTTACACGAATATCATTGTTTTCAAATAGTTTCAACATTTTAGTCATTTTATTGTAATGCATTTCATCAAATTGACCTTTTGCGTTTTGTATAATAAAAGGTTTATTAATAACCGAATTTATTTCAGCATGAACGGCTTTATCTTTAATAGCTTTAAAAATTCCTTGATTCGTGGTAATAAATGAATAATGTGTTAAAGGAACTGCTCTAATCAGTTTCTTCGTTAAAAATACTTCTTTAAAATTAGAAGTAGTAGTATCTTTTTCACCCTTGTTTTCAAGCCAATTTGCAAACTTTTCAGGATCATCCAAGGTAGCAGAAAGACCAATCATTTGAACATGTTTAGGTAAAAGCATGATACTATTTTCCCATACATGACCACGCGACTCATCATTAATCATATGGATCTCATCAAAAACTACACATGCTAACTCATTTTCAATATCCATGTCAAAACTCACCGAAGAAGTTACTTGTTTAGATGTACTTTTAATTTGGTACAATTTATTCAAGAGAATCTCTGTTGTCATAATCAACACATCTGCATCTGGATTTGTTTTAATATCACCAGTAATTAATCCAATGCTTATATGGGGGTATTTTTGAGAAAAATCATAAAATTTCTGGTTTGATAATGCTTTAATAGGAGAACAATAAATCGTTTTTTTCCCTTTAGAATGAAAAAAATCAATGGCAAATTCAGCAGGAAGCGATTTTCCAGACCCGGTCGGTGCAGTTACTAGTATATGTTTGTCTTTTACAATTCCTTCAATGGCCCATTTTTGAAACGTATGAAGAGGATAATTAAATCTTTCAAAATATTCTTTAAACTTTGAAAAATTTTCATCAGGATAATTGGTTAATGAACATACTTTTACCATTCTATTTCTTTATTATATTAATATAGTGTATTATCTTTATATTATTTATATCATTTATCTACCTAAATATTTTGAAAAACTACTAGTTACTGCAGTAGAAACCGCATTTGTTGCTATGGTAGTTTTACAATTTCCAATTAAATCACTTCCACTTTTAACAACATTAATCCAACTAGAAATATTATTTTTAATAGTCATATCTTTAATAAGGTTTCCAATCAAAATACGAACATTATCTTTTTGCAATGCCTTTGACTCTATTAAATGTTTCAAAATACATAAAATACTAGGTTTATATGAAATAATATTTGCTTTTTGGGATGAAATTGCCTCCATAATTCCTTTTTTATTTTCAGGAATATTTAACATTCTTAAAAATATTCTTAGTAGTGAAATAATTCTGTCATTTTGAATATAAATTACATCTTGAGCGTCTAATTTTGTGTTTTCTTCTTCTTTTTTAACAATCATTTGTTTCACATTTTTTAACAAAACGTTATATTGTGTATCTGTATCTACTTTATCATTTAAAAAATTGTTATCGTTCAGCGTATCATATAATATTTGAAACATACATGTTGAAAATTGTGGATTATAATCAAACAAAATCCATTGACCTAAATCGTTAATAAATTTTCTATATGGTTCATTGCTTGAAAAAATCAGTGTATTATTCTTAATCTCTTCATGAATATTATTTACAAAATCAAGATTGTTATCTATGATACTAATAAAACTTGCTTTACCTGTTTCAGGAATAAAACTAAATAAGGTAAACGCAATAATTTCACCATTGGTAATTTCACCTTCGTCTGTAATAGATGGGGATCGTGGTCTTGACGAACTAGTAGTATTACTAGTAGATGCTACAGGTTTGGTAGTGGAAAAAATTCCTCCATATAGTTTTTTATTATTTCGTTTGGTTATTTTTTTTGATCCTTTTTTATAGCCTTTTTTTTTTGTTTGTTTTATTTTTTTTGTCATTTACTAAATATATAATAAGTAAATAAAATTAAATAAAATTAAATATTATTTTTTTAATTATTTTTTTAATTATTTTTTTAATTATTTTTTTAATTATTTTTTTAATTATTTTTTATAAAAAAAAACTAAAAAATCTTACACTATACAAAGGGAAAAAAATTGAAATGTTTTTTCAAAAGTCATGTATTTCATAAATAACGTAATTAATATTTAAAATATGTCCAACACCACTTCAAATAAATGTGTTATCTGTGAAGAAAAGTCTAACAAGAATACTCATGCGCCAATCACTTGCAACTTCTGCAATTTTGAAGCGTGCCGTACTTGCTGTGAAACTTATCTGCTAAGTCAAACCGACGCAAAGTGTATGAACACCGCATGTGCTAAACCATGGGACAGGAAATTTATGGTGTCCGCTTTTCCTAAGTCATTTATGACTAATCAATGGAAAAAACATCGTGAACAAGTCTTCTTGGATAAAGAACTTGCGCTTCTACCTGCCACTCAACCGATCGTAGAAGATCGTAACCGTAAAATAAAAATCAGTAAAAAAATCGAAGAAATAGATAATCAGATCCGTGATTTACTTGTAAAAAAACGGGAACTCCAGTATGCAATGGCAACTCCATATAAGGATAAGACAAGGGTATCTCATTTTGTGAGAGCATGCGCAGACCCAGAATGTCGCGGCTACTTATCAAGCCAATGGATGTGTGGTCTTTGTGAAAAACACGCATGTAAAGGCTGTCATGTATTACTTGATATAAATGAACGTCAACCTCATGTGTGTAACCCAGATGAACTTGCCACCGCAAAACTCCTAGACAAAGATACTAAGCCTTGTCCATCATGTAAAACTGGTATTTTCAAAATAGAAGGTTGCGATCAAATGTGGTGTACCCAATGCAAGACGGCATTCTCATGGCGTACAGGCGCGATTGAAACGGTGATTCATAATCCTCACTTTTATGAATGGCAACGTCGTACAGGCGGTGAAGCACGACGTAATCCAGGTGACGTAGTATGTGGTCAAGAAATTACTCATCAAATAACGGAGAATCTATCACGACGTTTAAGAATAAGTGCAACCGCAAATACAAGAGGAGCACCTGTTTATAGAACACCCTTATCAAAAACTCTCTATGATCGCGCATACGTCATTGTTCGCAGTATCATTCATTTACGTGCGATTCAACTCCCAGACTATCGTGTAGATGATAATGAGAATAATCTTGAACTACGTGTCTCATACATGCGTCAAGAAATTGACAAGGATATGTTTATGCAACGCATTCAACGAAGTAATAAGCAATTTGAAAAAAAGAGAGAAATATATAATATCATTTCACTCTTTATCCAAACCGTGACAGATATTATGTTCCGATTCCAGGACGAAGTCAATAAATCTAATCTAGATGCAGCAGAAAAAATCCTAGACGAGATTCAAGTAATTCAAGACTACACGAATGAATGTCTCAAAGACATTGGAGAAACCTATGGAAATAAATCCAAGAAAATACAATTTTATCCTTTAGATCCTGATAAATATGATATTACTCATGTTTTAGTATCTACATAATTTTATAATTTGTAACTATATAACTTTTATATGTGTAACTTTTTAACTATCTTCATAATATTTTATACAATATATATTTTTAAAGTAACTTAAAGAAAATGAGTTTTTAAATATTTTTATTTTTTTCCAAGACTTTTTTGGAATTTTCATTTTTGGACATTTTTTTTGTCCATTTTTCGAAAAAGTAAAATACTCTTGGGAAAAAAAATATTAAAAA
>Ga0114966_10004232_pt1 | contig 12356 bp, 10 predicted proteins | sample M_130207_XF_Meta_FD_87029 | JGI IMG/M metagenome (GOLD analysis project Ga0114966, IMG submission 87029) | Freshwater microbial communities from Lake Montjoie, Canada to study carbon cycling - M_130207_XF_MetaG | ecosystem: Environmental > Aquatic > Freshwater > Lake | place: Lake Montjoie...
ACTACCTGCTCGACGGCCAGGGTCTCATGGAGATTGACGGCGAAGAGCGCACGGTCACCGTGGGCGACGCCGTGCTCATCCCGGTCGGTACCTGGCACCAGATCACCAACACGGGTGACGCTGACCTGCGGTTTCTGTGCACCTGCTCCCCGCCGTGGATGGCAGAGGACACCTACTTCGCCTAGCCCGCCACGGGTTCGGCGGGCACGGGGACCGGCTCGGGCTGGGTTTCGTCCTGCACCGAGGCCACGCGATCCCACGACCTGAGCGCAGGCCGCACCACCAGGAACCACGTGAGGATGGCCGACAGGGCCACGAGCACCAGCGCGTAGACGGCGGCGTCCTCGTACAGCGCCACCTCGGCCGCACTCCACACGCGGGTGGCCAGAGTGCTGAAGCCTGGCGGCGAGAGCAGCAGGGTGGCCGGCAGTTCCTTCATGGTCGAGAGCAGCACCAGCCCGGCTCCGGCGGCGATGCCCGGCCACATCAGCGGCCACTCCACCGAGGTGAACCTGCGTGCGCGGTTGCTGCCCAGGCTTCGCGCGGCATCCTCAAGCCGCGGTGGAATTGCCGCCACCGCCGTCTGCGTTGCGCCCAGCGCCAGCGCACCGTGGTGCACGAGGTAGGCGAGAATCAGCAGCGGGAGGGTTTGGTAGAGCGCGCCCACCGGGCCCGGCGAGTTGAGCGTCCAGAAAACGAATGCCAGTGCCGTCACCAGGCCGGGCAGCGCGAAGCCACCCACCACGGTGCCGGCGATGGCCTCACCCAGACGGCCCGGCCGGCGCACCGTGCGGTATGCGATTGGCAGCACCACGAGCACGGCCACGATGGCCGTGGCGATACTCACCCCGGCCGTGCTGCCGAGCGGACCAAGGATGAGCGATGGGTCGTTGATGACCGAGTTCGATCGATCGTTGCCCTGCACCGCGCCGCGGATGGCCCAGAACAGCAGCACCCCAATGGGCACGATGAGGGAGAGGGTCACCAGCAGTCCGAGCAGCGTGATGGCGAGCGCCTTCAGGCGGCCCAGCGGCACGGTGAGCGGGGTGCGAAGTCGCTGGGTTTCACGCAGGCCCACGCGCGAGGCACGGCGTTCAAATGCCACCACCGCCACGGCCATCACGCCGAGCACGAGGCTCAGCGCCACTGACACCGACGGGTCGAGCAGGCGGTTGGCGTAAATCATGCGGGTGAGGGTGTCGTAGCGCAGCAACTGCACCGCACCGAAGTCGCTGATCACGTACAGGAACACCAACAGCGCACCGGCCGCGATGGCTGCGCGTGCCTGCGGCACCACGACGGTGAGGAACACCGCGAACGGCCGGCGCCCCAGAAGCCGCGCCGACTCCTCGGTTGCCGGGGGCATCGTGCGCAGGCGTGCCATCACCGGCAGGAACACGTAGGGGTAGGTGAGCAGGGTGAGCACGCCGTACGCACCCCAGAATCCACTCACGCTCGGCAGCGGCACCGAGTTGCCGAGCAACTGCGACAAAAGGCCGCCGGGCGAGAACGCGGCGATCAGCGCAACGGCGCCCACGAACGAGGGCATGACCAGCGGCAGGCACAGGAGCAGGGCCCAGCTGCGGCGCCCCCACAGGTCGGTGCGGGCCACCATCCATGCCGCACCGGTGCCGAGGATCCCAGCGGTGATGGCCACGGATGTGCCGAGCAGCAGCGACCGGAACGCCGGTGCGATGGTGTCGCCATCGGTGAGCGCGGCCCAGAGGCCGCTCAGATCGCCCGCATTGCGGACGATGAGGTAGATGAATGGAAGCGCAAACGGTACGGCGAGCACCACGGCGAGTGCCGTGGTGCTCATACCGCGCCTGGGTGCGCTACCCGCCGATGCCGCTCCCCTGAATCAGCTTGGCCGTCTGCTTGAGGTCGGTGAGCTTGGAGAGGTCGTACGACGGGTACGCGAGTTCCGACAGCGATGGCTGGCCGGTGGCCTGCTTCACACCCGGCACCACGGGGTACTCGCCCTCTTCGGCCACAAACACGGCCTGGCCCGCGGGCGAGAGCATGTAGTTGATGAGCGCGATCGCGTCGGCGTTGTTGGCCGCCGGTGCGGGGATGGCTGCGGTCGACACCAGGAAGAGCGACCCGGGGTCAGTGCCCGGGAAGCGGTACACCTTCACCGGTGCGTTCGGGTCCTTCTCGATGATCTCGTTGAAGTAGTAGTGGTTGACCAGCCCGTATGCGATCTCGCCACGGGCCACCGCGTCGGCGATGGCGTCGTTCTTGGCGTATGCCTTGGCGCCGTTGGCCACCAGGCCGTCCAGCCAGTCCTTGGTCTTCTGCTCACCCGACAGCTGGGTCATGGCGGTCACGAAGTCCTGGAACGACGCATTGGTCGGCGCAACCGCCACCTTGCCCTCGTACTGCGGCTTCACCAGATCGAACACCGACTTCGGCAGGTCACCCGGCTTCACCAGGTCGGTGTTGTAGATCAGCACGCGCTGACGACCGGTGACGCCCACCCAGGTGCCGTCAGTGGCACGGAACGTGGCGGGCACCTTGTCGAGCGTTGCCTGCGGCAGGGTGGAGAGCAGCTTCGACTGATCGAGGTACACCATCGGGCCGGGGCTCTGCGCCAGATACACCTGCGCGGGGGTCTTGTCGCCCTCCTCGCCGATGAGCAGGCCAAGGTCAACCGAATCGCCGTAGCGCACGTCGACCTTGACGCCGGTCTTCTTGGTGAACGCCGCAAGGGCGGGCCCCACGTATTCCTCGCTGCGCCCCGAGTACACCACCAGCGACGAGCCGTCACCGGACGCCGACGTGGATGTGGACGATGACGATCCGCAGCCCGCGAAGGCGAACACTGCGACGAGGGAGACGATGACCGCGCCGATGGCGGCGCGAAGGCGTGCTGACACGTTCACTCCGATGGTCTGTCTGACTGGACGGTGGGCACTCTATCGGCAATCACCATTGACAATAGAAGTACGCACCCATGATCAGACAGTTGTCAGTGTCTCCGCTCGGTCGAATGCCACGCTCGGCTCCCCCACGTATGCAAGACCGATGCGGTCGCCAGCGCCCCACTCGGGGTGCCCCATCACGCGGCAGCGCACGGGGCATCCCCGGCTGCTCGCCACGATCACGGCGTCGTGGCCGTAGTACTCAATGCGCTCCACCACTGCGTCATCGCCCTGGCACGCGGCGATGCACTCGGGGCGCACCACCACCTCAACCTCACCGTGCGCGGTACGCGCCAGCGGCACGCGGCCCACAGGCGTCTCGGCCATGTCGCCGACGGCCGTGGCGGGCAGGAAGTTGGCGTCGCCCACGAACTTGGCAACGGCGCGCGACGACGGCCGCTCGTACAGGTCGGCGGGTGTGCCCACCTGCGCGATGCGCCCCTCAAGCATGAGGGCCACCTGGTCGCCGATGAGGAATGCCTCTTCCTGGTCATGCGTGACGAACACGGCAGTGGCGCCAGCGGCGGCAAGCAGGCGGCGCACCTCGCTGCGAAGCTCGGCGCGCAGCGGTGCATCGAGGGCTGAGAACGGCTCGTCGAGCAGCATGAGCGAGGGCTCCACGGCCAGCGCGCGTGCCAGCGCAACGCGCTGCTGCTGCCCACCTGAGAGCGTTGACGGCGCCCGGTCGCTGGTGCCGGTGAGGCCCACCAGCGCGAGCGCGCGCTCCACGCGGGGTCCCTTCCGCTCGCCGCGCGGCAGGCCATAGCCCACGTTGCCGCCCACGGTGCGGTTGGGGAAGAGCGCCGGCTCCTGAAACACCATGCCGACGCGACGCTTCTCGGGCGACACGAAGCAGTCGGGGCCCGACAGCGTGAAGTTGTCCTCCACGATGAGACCGGCGTCGGGGCGATCGAGGCCTGCGATGCAACGGAGCAAGGTGGTCTTGCCGCAGCCCGAGGGCCCAAGCAGTGCCAGCACCGTTCCCGCTGGCACATCGAGGTTGATACCCCGCAGCACCGGGTTGCCGCCGAGCACGCGCTCCACGCCGCGTATTGCAAGCGCGGAGCCACGCGGATCGCTCCGTGTGGGTACGGCAGGGCACATCTCTGCGTGTGGCGGAAGGTTCTCCATGCGGTGGATGTCACGGTATCGCCCGAACGCTGTATCGGCAACGCGTATGGCCCAAAGAGCGACGACTATCCTCCCGTCCCGGAAAGGGAGGTCGCATGGCCACAGGGGCGAGCGGTGACATCGCAGTGCGTGCGGAGGGTCTCGGCCGGCGCTACGGCGAGGGCGAGGCGGCCATTGACGCGCTCGCAGAGGTGTCGGTGGACTTCCCCAAGGGGCAGTTCGCCGCGGTCATGGGCCCATCGGGATCCGGCAAGTCGACCCTGCTGCACTGCCTGGCCGGGCTCGACGTGCCCACGTCGGGTCAGGTGATCATCGACGGCACGGTGCTCGGGCGCCTGAGTGACCGCGACCTCACGGTGCTGCGCCGCACGGCCATCGGCTTCATCTTCCAGTCGTTCAACCTGCTGCCCATGCTCACCGCGCGCGAGAACGTGGAGCTGCCCCTGCGCATCGCGGGGCGCACCGACGCTGCGCGCGTTGATGAGGTGCTTCGCGAGGTGGGCCTCACCGACCGGGCAACGCACAAGCCTGCAGAGTTGTCAGGTGGCCAGCAGCAGCGCGTGGCCATCGCCCGCGCGCTCGTGAGCCGCCCCACGGTCATCTTCGCCGACGAGCCCACCGGCAACCTCGACTCCGCGAGTGGCCACGAGATTCTCGATCTGCTGCGCGCGGCGGTGGATGAGGATGGCCGCACGGTGGTGATGGTGACGCACGATCCGCGTGCCGCCACCATCGCCGATCGGGTACTCATGCTGAGCGACGGGCACGTGGTGATGGATCGCGCGGGTATGAGCGCCGACGAGATCTACGACGCCGTGCGCACGCTCGACTCCGTATGACCAAGCTGATCCTCGCCGGGCTGCGCCAGCGCAAGCTGCGCGCCGCGCTCACCGCCATCAGCATCCTGCTTGGCGTGGCAATGGTGACGGGCACGCTGGTGCTCACCAGCCAGATCACCCGTGCGTTCGATCAGATCTTCCAGTCGGCAAATGTGGGCGTGGATGTGCGGGTGACGCCGCACACCGACTTCGAGGGGCGCTTCAGCGCGGTGCCCACAATGCCGCAGTCAATCGTCGACCAGATCGCGGCCATTGATGGCGTGAAAACGGCAGCCCCCGAGGTTGCCGCCCTTGGGTCGCCCGTTGTGCGTGGCGAGTATGTGCAGTCAACGGGTGCGCCGTCATTCGTGTTCGCGCTCGAGCCCGACCCGTTCCGGCCCACCACGCTCGTCGCTGGTCGCTACCCCGAGCGGTCGGGTGAAGTGGCGGTGAATGAGGGTCTGGCCCAGCAGCAGAACATCGGGGTGGGGTCGCGCATTGGCATTGCCACTCGCAAGGGCGTCAAACCCGTGGTCATCACGGGGCTTGTGACCTTCGCCAACATCGCATCAATCGGTGGGGCCACCATCACCATCGCGCCCCTGGCCGACGTGCAGCGCTGGTTCAACCTCGAGGGTCGTATCAACTCGGTGGCGGTGGCGGCCGACCCGGGTGTCTCGGCTGATGCCCTGGCGCGCACACTGCGCGCCGACCTGCCGCGCACGGTTGATGTGAGCACCGGTGCACAGGATGCTGCCAAGCAGGCGGCGCGCACCAACGACGCCATCGACAAGTTCCTCAAGCCCGCGCTGCTGGCGTTCGGTGTCATCGCGTTGTTCGTGGCCGCCTTCATCATCTTCAACACGTTCTCCATCACCGTGGCGCAGCGTCTTCGCGAGCTCGGTCTGCTTCGCACCATCGGCGCCAGCAGGCGTCAGGTGATGTGGTCGGTGGTGGGTGAAGCGCTGGTGATCGGCCTGGTTGCCGGGGTACTGGGGCTCGCGGCAGGCTTCGGATTCGCCGCACTGCTGGTGTGGGTGTTCAACGTACTGCTGCCCGGGGGCATCCCCGTGGCTGCCGCAGAACTTACGGTGGGCACTGCGCTCACGGCACTGCTGGTGGGCGTCGGCGTGGCGGTGCTGGCCGCGCTCATCCCGGCATTCCGTGCCAGCCGCGTTCCTCCCATCGCCGCGCTGCGCGAGGGCGCTGAGATTCCACCGTCGCGCATCTCGCGCTACACCCCGGCAATCGCCGCCGTGCTGACCATCGGCGGCGTGGTGGTGATCGTGCTCGGCCTCACCGGCGGCGGCGACTCCACGCGGCGGCTGCTGGTGATGGCGCTCGGCGCATTCCTGGTGTTCGCCGCCATTGGGTCGCTCAGCCGGTATGCGGTGCCGTTCCTCGCCCGGGTCATCGGCTGGCCGCTTGAGCACCTGCCCGGCGAGTCGGGCACGCTCGCCCGGCGCAACGCCACGCGCAACCCGGCGCGCACCGCTGCCACGGCCGCCGCCCTCATGATCGGCATCGGCCTGGTGGCGTTTGTCGCCGTGTTCGCGCAAGGGCTCAAGGCATCGTTCAACTCGGCACTCGACAGCACGCTGAAGGGCGATCTCATCGTCACCGGCCGGCAGTTCGGCACCATCCCCGCCGGCACCATCGGCGCCACCGAGCGCACACCGGGTGTGCGCGCCGTGGTTGCGGCAGTCACCGAGCAGGCGAAGGTGCGGGGCGATGGCACGGCCACGGTGTACGGCCTTGACCCCGCATCGGCATCGCGGGCCGTGTCGTTCGAGTGGGTGCAGGGGTCGCCCTCGACGCTGACAAACCTGCACGGTGATCAGGCGGTGGTTGAGGAGCAGTTCGCGCAGGGTGCGCGTCTCGCCGTTGGTGATGCCATTTACGCGAGTACCTCCACTGGCCGTGCGTCCAACTTCCGTGTGGTCGGCATCTACCGCGATCCTGACGTGTTCAACCAGGGCTTCATCCTGGCCACGCCCACGTTCGAGCGGTCGTTCACCGCCCGCGATCCCATCTTCCTGCTCGCCACGGTCGACCCCGGTCGTGATCCGGTGCAGGTGAAGGACGCCGTGGCGCAGTCGCTCAAGCCGTATCCCGCCGCGCAGGTACGCACCAACGCCGAGTACCGCGACGAGATCGGCAAGCGCATCGACAGCATCCTCTATCTGCTCTACGTGTTGCTGGCCATGAGCGTGGTCATCTCGCTATTTGGCATCGTCAACACGCTGGTGCTCAGCATCACCGAACGCACGCGCGAGATCGGCATGCTGCGCGCCATCGGGCTCACCCGGTCGCAGCTGCGTCGCATGGTGCGCTACGAGAGCGTGATCACGTCGGGCATCGGCGGGGTCATCGGCATCGTGCTCGGGGTCATCCTGGCGTGGGTGTTCTCGCTGGGGCTTGCCGACCAGGGCATCGTGTTCAGCGTGCCGTGGCTGCAACTGCTGGTGTTCCTCGTGGTGGCTTTCATCGCGGGTGTGCTGGCGGCGGTTCTGCCCGCCAGGCGTGCATCGCGCCTTGATCCACTGGACGCGCTGCATCATGAGTAGGGCCCGGGTGCTTGTGGCCGTGGGCCTCGTGGGCCTGGCGTTGGCCACTGCGGGGTGCTCGCGCAAGTCAGACGCCTCCACACCGGGTGATGGCCAGCCTGCTGCGCGCATTGTGGCCACGGCCGACTTCGGCGCGGACGAACTGCTGACCGCGCGCGTGGCGCCCGGCGGATCGGTGATGGACGACCTGCGATCGGTCACGGCGGTGGAGACCGCCTACGGCGGCGGCTTCGTGGCATCCATGCTCGGGCGCGGTACCGAAACGGCCCCCGCGGCGGACTGGTTCTTCTACGTCAACGGCATTGAGTCGCCGGTGGGCGCCGGTGATGTGACGCTCACTGATGGCGAGGTGGCGTGGTGGGATCACCATCACTGGCAGGGCGCCATGAGCATTCGCGGCGTGGTGGGCTCGTGGCCCGAGCCGTTCGTCCATGTGGCGCCCGCGGTGCAAGCCGATGCGCCCTTGGCCGCGCCGCTGCGTACTGCCGGTGCGCAGGTGGTGGCCGGTGGCAGCACGTTCCGTGTGCTGGTGGGAACAGACGCCACGCTTTCGTCGCGTGACGCGACCTGGCGATCCATCGCCGGTGATCCCGGTGGTCACCATCTTGCGGGCGGCATTGCCAATGGCGCGGTGGTGCTCATCCCGCCCGGCGGCGGCCCCCCGGTGCCCGTGGCCAGTGCGAGTGCGGTGGCCGTGCTGGTGCCGGTGGGTACCCGGGCTGCCGATGGTGCGGTGTTCGCCGTGGCAGGGCTCACCCCAGCGGCAGCCCGGGCTGCGGCCACCACCATTGCCCGCAATCCGGGTGTGCTGGCGCAGCGGTTCGCCGTGGCGTTCAATGCCATGGGGGTGCCGGTGCAGAGCGCGGGCAGGGCAGCGGCATGAGCACGGCTGCCGACGAGCGCTGGATGCGCCGGGCGCTCGACGAGGCCCGCCGCGCGCCTGAGCACGGTGATGTGCCGGTGGGGTGCGTGATTGTGCGCGACGGCGAGGCAATCGCCACAGCGCGCAACGAGCGCGAACTGCGGCAGGACCCGACGGCGCACGCAGAGGTGCTGGCCATCCGTGATGCCGCCCTCACCCTCGGCGGCTGGCGGCTGGTGGGGTGCACCATCTACGTCACCCTCGAGCCCTGCACCATGTGTGCCGGGGCCATTCTTCAGGCGCGCCCCGAACGGGTGGTGTGGGGTGCTCCGGAGCCCTCAACCGGCGCGTCGGGTAGTGCGATTGACGTATTTCGCGATCCGCGGTTGCCCACGCGGGTTCCTGTGGACGATGGCGTGCTGGCAGGCGAATCGGCCGCACTCCTGCGGTCGTTCTTCGCAGAACGGCGGGGTGGTTGATACGCGAGACCCAGATACGTGGACGCAGCGGGGGTCGTTGCTAGCCTCGCCTCGATCCCGAGACTTGGAGTGTTCGCACGTGAGAGCCCCCATCACCGGCCTTGTGACGGCCGCGCTCATCGTCGCTGTCCCTGTGGCATCCGCTTTTGGCGCCGCCGCCGGTGTGCAGGACGACCGCATGCCGGTGACGCCAGCGGCCGATCTGCCGGCGCGCGTGGCGCTACTGCAGCAGACCGGCGCCCGCGTCACCCGTGTTGATCTCTACTGGTCAACGGCCGCGCCGACGCGCCCCACCAATGCGAAGGACCCCAACGACCCGGCGTACAACTGGGCGTGGGCCGACGCCATGTTCAGCCAGTTGCAGACGGCCAAGATCACGCCGATCGTCACCACCTGGAACGCGCCGGGCTGGGCCACTGGCGGGGCACAGGGCATCAACGGCGTGGGCTGGAATTCCAAGGCCCCCACCAGCGCGCAGGACTTCGCCGACTTCATGCAGGCCGTGGCCACCCGCTACAACGGCAAGACCAACATCCCGGGTATCGGGCCGGTGATGGTCAAGTTCTACGAGGTGTGGAACGAGCCGAACCTGCAGATCTACATGTACCCGCAGTACCAGGGCGGCAACCTGAAGAAGCCGGTGGCCGGCAAGCTGTACGCCCAGATGGTGAACAAGACCACCCCGGTGGTGAGGGCGGCCAACCCGCAGGCCGTGGTCATCGCCGGTGTCACCGGACCCAAGGGTGGCAACGACAAGAGTGGTCGGGGCACCATCCAGTGGTACGACGATCTGAAGAAGGCCGGCATGAAGCAGTTCACGGCCGTGTCGCAGCACATCTACCCGGCTGCGCCGCCGCTGAAGAAGACCCCGGCCGTGCCGTCGTGGTCGACGCTCGACAAGGTGGAGGCCGCAGTCAACACGCTGCCAGGTGGCCGCAACAAGAAGATCTACATCACCGAGTCGTCGTACACCACGGCCAAGACCCCGTATCGCGCGGTGGCCTTCACACCGGCGGCGCAGGCCACCTACCTGAAGCAGATCTGGTCGCTGCCGCAGGTGAAGAGCAGCCGCATCCCGCTGGTCATGTGGTTCCAGGTACAGGACAACCCCAGCTGGCCCGGTGGCCTCTTCCTCAACGACGGCGGCAGCAAGCCGTCGCTTGCGGCCTTCAAGCAGGTGGCCAAGGCCAATCCGCCCAAGGGCAACCTGATTACGAACTAGTGCTGTGCGCGTGACCTCACGGCGCCACCTCGCGCCGTGAGGTCACAAGCAGCGCAAGCGCGCTGGCCACGATGGCCACGCCGCCAAGCACCAACCACGTTGAGGCTGGTGCGGAACCGTCACCCAGGATGTCGGCGGGTCGGTACCAGTGCATCACCGACAGCGGTCCGAGCGGCTCGGCAAGGGTCCAGATCTGCGACAGGTAGTCGATGGCGTAGGCCACCAGCGCAAATGCCGTTCCCCAGCCGATGGCCTTGGCACCCGTGCGTGAGAACGATGACGCCAGCACGGTGACCGCGCCGATGCCGACGAACATCAGCCAGAGCGGAATGATCGTGATGACCAGCGACGTGAGGGACACGGGGGCGAGGGAGTCAACGCTGGCCACGGCGATGGTGGCGCCCAGCAGGCCGAGCACCGCGACGATGGTCACCTGCACGACCATGGCGGCGATCTCCGCACCGAGCCAGGAGGTACGCCGAAGCGGCCGCGACAGCATCAGTTCGGCCACGCCGGTTTCAACGTCACGTGCAGATGTGGCACCGGCGGCGATTGCCGTGGCAGCCATGAGCGCGAGGGTGATGGGGTGGACGAACCCCGACCCGAGGTAGCCCGCCGGGCTCGCGACATCAGACCCCTTGACGAAGGCCCGGATCGCCGGCGGAAGCGACTCGACCAGAATGCGGATCTGGTTCTCGTCAACGGTGGCGTACGAGAGGCCGACGAGAAAAAGGAATGCGCCGAGGGCCACGCCCAGCAGCACTGTGCGGCGAAGCGAGCGGCGAAGCGCGAGGGAGAGCACGACGTTCATGCGTCGCCTTCCAGGTACAGCGCCCGGAAGACATCCTCGAGGCGCGCGGCCTCGATGGTGATGTCGGCTGGGGCAAGTGCTCCAAGGCGGGCCAGAAGCGGCCCCGGGTCGCCGGCCAGCGTGAAGTGGTGCACGTGGCCCTCCACGCGAAAGTCGGCCACGCCATCCACCACGTAGGCGGATGGATCGACGGGCGACGTGAAGAGCACCTCAACTGTGCGCACCCGGGCCCGGCGCAGTTCGTCCACGTCGCGCACCAGTAGCAACTTGCCCTTCCGCACCATCGCCACGCGGTCACACAGTTCATCCACCTCACCAAGCACGTGGCTCGAGAAGAACACGGTGCGCCCATGCCGGGCGCGGTCTTCCAGTACCTCGAGCAGGCGCGCCTGCATCACGGGGTCGAGCCCCGAGGTGGGCTCGTCGAGAATGATGACCGGTGGGTCGTGCTGCAGCGCAGCCACCAGACCGAGCTTCTGGCGCATGCCGGTGGAGTACTCGCGAATGCGCTTGCGCAGCGCCACGTCATTCAGGTCGAGCGCTTTCAGCAGATGGTCGCGCAGCGCCGGCGGCCGGGGATGCAACTTGCCGAGCGCATCAAGCATGCGCGCACCCGTGACCTGCTTGATCATTCCCAGGTCGCCCGGCACGTAGCCAACGTCGGTGAGCGCGGCCAGGCGGTCGCTGGTGATGTCGTGGCCGTTGATGGCCACGGTGCCGGCGGTGGGCCTGAGAATGCCAAGCGCAAGCCGGATGAAGGTGGTCTTCCCGGCCCCGTTGGGCCCGAGGAACCCGAGGCGCTCGCCGTGTCCGACCTCGAGGTCAACGCCCTCAAGAGCCATCACCCCGTGGCCGTACGACTTGCCGAGCCCCTCGGCGCGGATGGCTGCGCTGCTGCTCACGTGCACCAGCCTAGGTGCGGGATCCAGCGAATCACCAGACCATCGGTCGTACGGCCGTGCGCGCGGAGCGCACACGGCCGTACGACCGACAACAGGGTTAGTGCGACTCGATCACCTTGTCGACGAGCCCGTACTCCATGGCCTCCTGCGCGGTGAAGAAGCGGTCGCGCTCGGAGTCGATGTGGATCTGCTCTTCGGTCTTGCCGGTGTGCTGGGCAAGGATCTGGTCGAGGCGGGCACGCAGGTTGAGCGTCTCGCGTGCGTGGATCTCGATGTCGGTGGCCTGACCCTGGAAGCCCGAGAGCACCTGGTGGATGAGGATTCGGCTGTTCGGCAGCGCCATGCGCTTGCCGGCTGCGCCACCGGCCAGCAGCAGTGCGCCCATGCTCATGGCGATGCCGCAGCAGATGGTCTGCACGTCGGGCTTGATGAAGTTCATCGTGTCGTAGATGGCGAGGCCGGCGTACACCGAGCCACCCGGCGAGTTGATGTAGATCGAGATGTCCTTGTCGGGGTCCTCGCTCTCGAGGTGCAAGAGCTGGGCCACGATGAGGTTGGCGATCTGGTCATCCACCGGGGTGCCCAGGAAGATGATGCGCTCGTTGAGCAGGCGCGAGTAGATGTCGAACGAACGCTCGCC
>Ga0114966_10004233_pt1 | contig 12355 bp, 11 predicted proteins | sample M_130207_XF_Meta_FD_87029 | JGI IMG/M metagenome (GOLD analysis project Ga0114966, IMG submission 87029) | Freshwater microbial communities from Lake Montjoie, Canada to study carbon cycling - M_130207_XF_MetaG | ecosystem: Environmental > Aquatic > Freshwater > Lake | place: Lake Montjoie...
AGAGCCGCCGTGTACGATGAGTTTTTCCATGCTGTAGGCTTTGTGCTGCGGAATGGCGCACTCGCAAGCGCTTCTTCGTTTTCGAGAGCAGAGAATCGTCGTGAGAAAAATGATTTGCCAACATGGATTACATGCGTAATCCGTGGATCACGTTTGTAATCCAAGTCATGTCACGCACTCCAAAAAATCCGACCGCCCCCAAAATATCCGACGCCGAATGGACAGTGATGAAGGTGCTATGGGAGCGTGGCAGCAGCACGCTGGCTGAGGTCGTGAAGGATCTAGAAGGCCGCCTGCACTGGAAGCCGCGCACAGTGCAGTCGCTCATTCGCAGGCTCACGGACAAAGGTGCGCTCGCCGTGGAGGCTATCGGTCGTGAGTTCCGTTACTCGCCTGCAGTGGCTCAGGACCAGTGCCAGCATGAGGAGAGCCGCAGCTTTCTCGACCGAGTCTTTAATGGCCGCCTCACGCCCTTCGTCGCCGGAATGATGGAGCGTGACGATGTCTCGAAAGATGATCTCGCCGCGCTTCGTGAAATGCTCAACCAAGCCGAGAAGAAGCTCAAAAAATAGCCCGCTATGAATACCGACACCCTTCTCCATTGGCTCCTGCGCACCTCTATCGAGGCCAGCGCGCTCATTCTCGCAGTGCTTGGACTGCGTCTCATGCTCGGCACGCGCCTCAGCCCTGCGTGGCGCATTGGTTTGTGGATGCTCGTCGGCATGAAACTCATACTCCCCGCTTTCATTCCGGCTGGGTTTGGACTTGGTGGCTGGCTTCAGCCCAACGACACCGCGCCTCGGAGCGCGAGTATGGCTTTAGCCTACTCGCCTCTTTTTCCCAGCGCTCAGCATACCGAATCACCCACCTTAACTCCCATCAAACAGGTGAGTGGTCTGCCTTCCCACTCGCGTTCCGTTCTTCCACAAGCCCTTCTTACTCTCTGGCTCGTCGGAGCCATTGCCGTTCTAGCAGGTGCACTCATCCGTCAGCGTCGTTTCGAGTCATTCCTTCGCCGTCGTCCTCGCTCATGCGATCCAATTCTCACTTCTCACCTTTCACGACTCACTTCACTTCTCAGCATTCCTGCGCCACAGATCATTCTCATGCCTGCATGCAGCACGCCAGCCATGGTCGGTGTCCGTCAGCCCAAGCTGCTGCTGCCGGAGGATTGGGAGACGCGTTTCGATGACCGCAGCCTACGCCATGTCGTGCTGCATGAGCTGCTGCATGTGAAGCAGCGTGATCTGCTGTGGAACTGGGCCGCCATCGCCGTGCAGGCACTGCATTGGTTCAATCCGCTCGTTTGGTTCGTCGTGTCGCGCTTCCAGGCCGACCGTGAGCTGCGTTGCGATGCCGGAGCGCTCGCGCTGCTCTCACCCGCCGAGCGTCTGGACTACGGGCACACGCTCCTCCGCATTCAGGAGACCTTTTTCGCACCACCGGCCATTGCAGGGTTGGCTCCATGTGTGCGCAACCATCCCACCCTGCGCCAACGCATCCTCATGATCACACACCCAACCACCCGCCAGCCCTGGCTCCACGCGCTGCTCGCTCTCACGCTTAGCGTCTTCGTTTGTTATTCATTCACCACCGCCCGTGCGCAGGAAAAAGAAGTCCCCGCCAAAGTCCGCGAAGGTGAAACCGTTAAAAGGCCCGCAAGTGATGCGGATACTCCTGTCCGCAAAGGTGAAGGCGAAAGCGGCATGAAAAAAACCAGTGACGGCGAGCGCGATGGCGGCACCAAGAAGCCTGGCTCACTTGATGGTGAAGGCGGCGTCAAAAAGCCCGGCACAGGTGACGCTGAAGGTGGCAAGAAGCCATCAGGATCTCGCGATGGTGAAGGCGGCGTCAAGAAGCCTGGTAGCGGTGATGGCGAAGGTGGCAAGAAGCCATCAGGAGCACGTGATGGCGAAGGCGGCGTCAAAAAGCCCGGCATGCGCGATGGCGAAGGCGGCGCAAAGAAACCCGGTACTCGCGATGGTTACAAGACCACATCTTCTGGCGAAGTCATCACCCTCAAAGTCATCAAAAACGGGGACGCCGTTATGATCGGCGACGAAGAAATCTCCATGGACCGCCTTCGCGGCCACCTCAGCAACTTCCTCCCCAACCATCCCGGAGTCAAAGTCATCGTCACCGGCAACGACAACATCCCCCTCGGTGCCCTCCACAACACCGTCGATGCCGTGCGCGACAACGGGAACAAGAATGTCGGGATCAAGGCGGAGTGAGGTTTGGCGTCATGCTTGCACTCAGGGCAAAGCTACCTTTTGAAAGCCGCGTGCCTTTGAAAATGACGAATGAGTAAATCCGAATGACGAAAGAATCCCCAATGAAGAATGCGCCAAGCACCTCGCTCTCCACGTCCCCTTCGTCATTTGGCCTTCGCCATTATTTCGTCATTCTGGCTTACGCATTCGTCATTCCGCCGCTAGCTAAAGCTACGACGCCTGCCGAAGTCTCCGCAGCGGCGATCAAAGCCGTCAGCTTCTACCACGCCAAAGCGGCAGCCCACGGTGGTTATGTCTATCGCTACAGCGCTGACTTCACCCTTCGTGAAGCCGAGGGCATCCCTGGTCCGGATACGATCTGGATTCAGCCGCCGGGGACGCCGGCGGTCGCGATGGCGATGCTGGATGCTTATGAGGCCACGAAGGATGAAAAGTGCCTCGCCGCCGCCGTGGAGGCTGCGCGGTGTGTTTCGCGCACGCAGCTTGCTTCGGGTGGTTGGGACTACTCGGGGCACTTCGATGACACAAATCGTTCCAAGATGCTTTATCGACGCGGCCCACAAGGCGGTCTTTTAGACCGGAGAAGTGAACCACAAGCCGAGGCCGGATGGCACAACTGGCGTCAGCATAAGAACAAAAACAACTACGCCACCTTTGACGACGATGTCTCACAGGCTGCCACGCGTTTACTTGTGCGCGTCGATCACGCGCTCGGCGGGAAAGACGCCGAAATCAAAGAAGCTGCCGACTTCGCGCTGGAGACCATCCTGCTCACGCAATACCCCGCCGGAGGTTGGAGCGCGAACTTCGACTCTCATCCCACCGCACCACCGCCAGCCGATAAGTATCCGATCAAACCCGGCAACTACCCTCAAGATTGGCCGCGCAAGTGGCCGAAGGATTTTACGGGATGCTATGTGCTCAATGACAACACACACGCCACGCTGATGAGCACGCTGCTGCTCGCCTGGGAGCTTCGCGGCGATCCAAAATACCTCGATGCGGCGAAGCGAGGCGGCGATTTCCTCGTCACGGCCCAGATGCCCGATCCGCAGCCCGCCTGGGGTCAGCAATACAACGCCGAGATGCAGCCCGTGTGGAGCCGCGCCTTTGAACCGACCTCGATTTGTGGTCGTGAATCTCAATCCGCGATGTGGGCTTTGTTAAAACTTGCCGCAGCCGCGGGCGACAAAAAATACCTGCCGCCCGTCGCCAAAGCCATCACCTACCTCCGCACCGTGCTGCTGCCCGGCAACCAGCTTGCCCGCTTCTACGAGTTGAACACGAACAAGCCCCTCTACTTCGAGCGCGGCCCCGGCGGCAAAGGTTTCGAGCTGACCTACTCCGACAAAAAAGCCTCCTCCAACTACGGCTGGGTCTGGGACAGCGAACTCGACGCCCTCCAAGCCGCAGGCAGCCGGATCGCCAAAGGGGAGACCATGGAGTTTCCGCGAGTCGAAAAAGAACGCTGGTCCTCTCCACCCACAGATGCCGACATCGCCACCATCCTCGCCGAACAAAACCCCAACGGCTCCTGGACCGCCACCGACGACGAACGCGGCATCATGCGTGATGCTAGCGGCAAGAAAACCAAGCCCGCAGGTGGTGTGATCTACAGTCTCGATTTCGTGCAAAATGTGAAAGCACTCAGCACCTGGCTGAAAGCGAAAGGAGGCGCGAAATGAATTTAAAGCATCCAGAGTTTCGACAGAAGAATGGGGACAGAAGATTGGGGCTGGTATTCTCTTGTCCCCATTCTCTTGTCTATTTCTGGTTCCTTTTCATCACAGTCGGTTTATTCGCCGCCGAGAAATACGACAACCCCACGCCGTGGTCTTATCAGCGCATTTTTCGCCATCCGATTCCTGCAACCAAAGACACTTCGTGGCCCAAAGACGACATCGACCGCTTCATCCTGGCACGACTCGAAAAGGAAAACCTCAGTCCCATCGGCGATGCACCTCGCGCCATCCTCATCCGTCGTGCGTCCTTCGACTTGCGCGGCCTGCCGCCTTCTCAAACCGAGATCGACACCTTCCTGCGCGATCCTTCTCCCGACGACGCTGCCTTCGCCAAAGTCGTGGACGCCTTCCTCCAATCCGAACGCTTCGGCGAGCGCTGGGCGCGGCATTGGCTCGATGTCGTTCGTTATGCCGACAGCGTGGGTCGCGTGTGGAATGCGCCGTTCCTGTATGCCGCGCGTTATCGCGACTGGGTCATTGATTCGCTCAACGCCGACAAGCCCTACAACCGCTTTGTCGCCGAGCAGATCGCCGGAGATCTGATTCCTGCGAAGACCGTGCTGCAGCGTCGCGATCAAATCGTCGGCACCGGCATGTTGGCGCTCGGCAGCATGAACGTCCAGGAGGGCAGCTACGAGCAGTACATCCTCGATCAGGTCGATGACCAGATCGACGTCGTCTCCCGCGCCTTCCTCGGCATCACCATCGCCTGCGCGCGCTGTCACGATCACAAAACGGAGCCTGTTAGCCAAAAGGACTACTATGCGCTCGCGGGCATCTTTTACAGCAGCCGCACACTCAGCGGCACGCCGAACCGCAACGAAGGTGTCGCGGGTGGCTACGTCAGCCCCGAGGCGCTCGTCGATCTCCCCACCGCACTCGACGAACCCGTCGGCCCGCCGCAAAAACTGCCTGCCGGTCTGCATTCGATGGATGACCTCCGCGAACTCGGTAATCCGAAGGAAACCATCCGCTACGACCACGATCCGCACTTCTGCATGGGCGTCATTGAGGGCGAGATCAAAGACTGCGAACTCGCCGTCGGCGGCGATCCCTTTGAGCGCGAAGCCGCACCAGATCGCGGCAAAATGACCATGCCCTCGCTGCCACCGATGCCTGTCATTCCGCCGAAATCCTCCGGCCGCATGGAACTCGCGCAATGGATGACGCAGCCCACGCATCCGCTCACTTCCCGCGTCATGGTGAACCGCCTCTGGCAGCATCTTTTCGGCGAAGGCCTCGTGCGCACGCCGGATGACTTCGGCATCACCGGCGCTGATCCCACGCATCCCGAGCTGCTCGATCATCTCGCCATTCGCTTTGTCGAAGGCGGCTGGAGCGTGAAGAAAATGATCCGCACGCTGATGCTCAGTCGCACCTATCGGCTCGCCACCACCGGCAACCCCGAGCATCCCGACGCCGGGAACAAACTCCGCTGGCGACAGAACCCCAAGCGACTCGAACTCGAGCCGCTGCGCGACACGCTGCTGCAACTCGCCGGAAAACTCACCTTCGACCGCCCCGAAGGCATCCAAGTCGTCGGCACCGGCGGCAAAGGCCGTCACGGCGTCACGCGCGGCCTGCTCAGCGTCGAAGACCCGTATCGCACCATCTTCCTCCCCGTCGTCCGCGACAACATCCCCGAACTCTTCAGCACCTTCGACTTCCCCGGCCCCACGCAAATCAAAGGCCAGCGCGATGTCACAACCGTCGCTCCGCAGGCACTGTTCTTCATGAACAATCCGCTCGTCGAGGAACTGGCCGCCGAGATCGCCGACAAAGCGGGGAAGGACACCAAAGCCATTTACAAGCTCATCCTCGGTCGCGAGCCGACCTCCGAAGAAACCGCCGATGCGCGTGACTTGGACGATCAAACGCTCGTGCAGGCACTTCTCGGCACGGCGGAGTTTAGATATGTGTTTTGAACCATGAATTAAACCACAGAGGCACGATGGACACAGAGATCAGAATTTCAGAATCAGAACCTCTGTGTCCATCGTGCCTCTGTGGTTAAAAAATAATACGCCATGACCACACGCCGCCACATCCTCCAATCCACCAGCGCTGGCTTCGGCTGGCTGGCTTTCAATGCGCTTCATCAGCAATGGGCGAATGCCGCCGCGCCGCCGAAGACGATAAATCCGCTGGCTCCGAAGCCGCCGCATTTTGCCCCGAAGGCCAAGCGGGTGATCTTCATGTTCATGCAGGGCGGGCCGAGTCATCTGGACACGTTTGATTACAAACCAGAGCTGGCGAAGGCCGAGGAACAGAAGATTCAGAAGTACATGGGCTCGGCGTTTGAGTTCAAACCGCGTGGGAAGAGCGGGATCATGATTTCAGAGGCCTTCCCCGAGCTTTCCAAGCACGCGGACGATCTCTGCCTGCTCAACGGCATGCAGACGCGCACGAACGCGCATCAGATGGCCACGGTGGCGCTGCACATCGGCAGCGAGACGTTTGTGCGGCCTTCGATGGGCGCGTGGATCGTGTATGGACTCGGCACCGAGGCGGAAGACCTGCCCGGCTTTGTCACGATCAATCCTGTGGCTGACACCGGCGGCGCGATGAACTACGGCTCGGCCTTCCTGCCCGCCAGTTTCCAAGGCACACGGCTGAGCAGCGGCGGCGGTGGCGTTCCCGATCTCTCGAATGGCCGCCTGAGCGACGCACAGCAGCGGAGGCAGATCGAATTCATCCAAAAAGCCAATCGCCGCCTCCTCGCGGGCGATCCAGGCAATCCCGAACTCGAAGGTGTCATTCAGAGCTACGAACTCGCCTACAAGATGCAGACCAGCGTGCCCGACGTGCTCGATCTCGACAAGGAACCGCAGCACATCCGCGACATGTACGGCCTCGACGACGGCGAAACCGAGCGCTTCGGCACCCAATGCCTCATGGCCCGCCGCATGGCCGAGAAAGGCGTGCGCTTCATCCAGCTCACCAGCACCGGCTGGGATCATCATCAACAGCTCCGCGAAGGCATCACGCGCCAGGCCGGCAGCATCGACAAACCCATCGCCGGTCTCATCGCCGACCTGAAGCAGCGCGACATGCTCAAAGACACGCTGATCCTCTGGGGCGGCGAGTTTGGTCGCGGCAGCGGTTACGACAACGAACCCTACAACGGTCGCGGTCACAACGGCGGCGGCTACACGATGTGGATGGCCGGTGGCGGCGTGAAAGGCGGCTTCACCTACGGCAGCACGAACGACATGGGCGACACCGCCGAAACCGGCATTATCACCACCCATGACCTCCACGCCACGGTGCTCCACCTACTCGGCCTCAACCACGAACGCCTGACGTACCGCTATTCGGGAAGAAACTTCCGACTCACGGATGTCGCTGGCGTGGTGGCGAAGGACATTCTCAGCTAATTACCTGAGTTATGCTTAATCTGCTCATGCCAATGCTCGATGTAGTTGAGCATTGGCATGAATGAAATCGATAGGCAGGCTCGAATCATGCAAACTTGGTCATGCCTGGAATTGGCATCGGACTTGGCTCAAACTTGTCGCCATATTGGAGGTTGTCTGGTGCAAGGTCCTGTTTGGAGGACAAGATAGCTAAAGCGACTCGCTCGGGAATCTTGGTCTTCTTAGCTTCCTTCTCCTTAGCTTCAGCGGCAGGTGGCGGAGCCGGAGGTGCGTCGTCCTTCCAGAGAATTTTTTGACCCGTGTAGGCTGCTTCACGGCCCATGATGGCGATGAGTGTGGAACTCATCATGCGATCACCATCATTGATGACCTCGCCTTTACGGATGGCGTTGAAGAGCGCCTGATGCTCGAGGTCGTACATGTTTTTTTCCTCACCACGCCAGCGCCAGCGCTTCTCGCCGTCAATGAAAGGCGCGGGACCTTTGCCGATGACCAGACGGCCCTTGGTGCCCTGAATGTTGTCAAAAACCTCATTGTGGCAGCCGGTGATCTGGCGGTTGGTGAGGTGGCACAAAAGGCCGCCATCCCATTCATAGGCGACGTGGAAGTGGTCGAAGATGTTGCCACCTTCGGCTTTGATCTGGCGGCCACCGGTGCCCATGGCGCTTACCGGCGGTTGGTCCTTCATGGCCCAGCAAATTTTGTCGAGACTATGTACGGCTTGCTCAACGATGCTGTCGCCACTGAGCCAAGAGAAATTGTACCAGTTGCGCACTTGCCATTCGACATCGCCCATTCCTGGGATACGGCCCGAGGCTGGCGGCATGGGTTTCACGGGGCCGGCATAATAGGTGGCCAGGATGCCAGTGATGTCGCCGATCTGGCCTTCATGAAGGCGTTTGTAGCATTCGATGCGGCTGGTCGAATAGCGCCAACAGAAGCCGGCCACGAGATTGAGTTTCTTTTGTTTCGCTTTCTCGACCGCGGCCTGCGCGACTCGATATCCGGCGGCATCCACGGCCATCGGCTTCTCGCAGAAGATGTGCTTACCGGCTTCAACCGCTGCGGTGAGGTGCAGCGGACGGAATCCCGGCGGTGTGGCTAGCAGCACGACATCCACGCCACAATCAATGAGCTTCTGATAAGCGTCGAGGCCCGTGAATTTTTTATCTGGCTTCACATCGACACGATCTGGAAACTGCGTGGAGAGGTTCTTGATGCTGCTCTCAATCTGTGTGTCGAACGCATCCGCCATGGCGACGATCTTCGAATTGTAGTCCGCTCCAAGAGCCTGTGCAGCCGCGCCGGTGCCACGTCCGCCACAGCCGATGAGACCGATCTTCAGCGTCTCATTCGAGTCTGCTTTCTGCTGAGCCTGCAGGGTGCCGGTAGCGGTGAGAATGGCGGGAGTGAGGATAGCTCCGCCACTGGCATTGATGAAACGACGGCGGGAGAATGCGGATACGGCGGGATCAGACATGATATGGGTGAAGGATGGGAGTCAATGTGAGCTGAAATTTCGCCACGAACGTGCCAAACCTTTCAGTGAAAGGACTGATTGAGAAAAGACGACGGTGCGGACGAGTCGCGTCAGGCATGACGCGGAATGACCTTCGTCGGCCCGGATGACTGCGGCGGCAGACCATCGACGCCGGGTTCACCCAGCGGCTGCGTTTCATCACGACTCGTTTCATCATCTGGAGACGGCTGTAGCAGTGCCTGCACGAGGAGCTGTGTGTCATCCAGGAAAGTCAGGCCCACGCGGCGCAAAAAATCCACCTCCGACGCATGCGTGTGCAGAGTAATGAGCAGGTGCTCACCTTGAAACAAAGCCAGCACGAACACGCCCTCGTAGCCGAACCAGAAGGTCGCCACATCACGGTCGCCGCCGCTGGCGAAATGCGCTCGCGCATCATGCACCGCTTGTAACAGGCGCTCAGAGCGGAATTCTTCAAAGGGCAGAAGGTTGATGAGAATCTGACGCCGCCAGCACAGCAGCATGCCGTTCACCGAACCAGCGTGCTTCAGGCGTTCGAGGGCGGAGCGAAGGGAGGGAGTGATGGATGCAGCAATAAGATTATTCCTCCATTGAGTTGACGCGTGTGAGCAATTCGAACAACGGGATGCGCTCGCCGATGAGGGCACCTGCGCCGGGATCTTGCGCATCGGTGCCAGCGTCAAAATAAGCGAAGTTCAGGGTGAAATCCTCCTCCTGGAGCGTGCCGCACCAAGGCGGCCCTAGTTCGAGACACTCGCCGATCTTCAAACCAAAGTGCCGCAGCCCTTGGAAGTCAGCAGCGTAGTTGTTCACGGCCTCCTGACCGCTGTCACTGGCCACATGGCCGTCTTTCAGGGTGAAAAGTTGCAGGGGAAGAGGTAAAACCTCGGAATCGCTCATGAGAAAATAGGGTTGTAGCTCTTTCGTCTCAAAAAACGGCTGGCTAGGCAAGCATATTCCACGCCGTTGCCAAAAAAGGCCGCCCATCCGACCAATGTTCCATGTTCAAGGTTCCCTTTCTGCGCTATCTCTTCCCTGCCCATGACTGCAACCGCCCCTAGCTTCAAAATTGGCAACGAAAAACTCATCAAGGTGCTGCCCAACGCCGCGAACCGCCTCCTCGGCTTGCTCAAGAAGCAAGGGCGGGCAGATAATGGTGCTCTGCGTGTCGCTGTCGTCGGCGGTGGCTGCTCTGGACTGCAATACAAGATGGATCTCGTCGATGGCCCCGCCAATCGCGACATCATGGTCACCTCTAGCGACGTACGCGTCGTCATTGACCCGAAGAGCGCCCTGTTCGTCTCCGGTTCCGAGCTGGATTACAGTGACGACATGCAGAGCGGCGGCTTCAAGGTGAAAAACCCCAACGCCGTCGTCACCTGCTCCTGCGGCGAAAGCTTCTCCGCTTGATCCAAGATGTCGAACGCCTTCGCCCTTCTCGGTCTGCCGCGTGTGGCGGCGCTCGATGCTGAAGCCCTACAGCAGGCCTGGCTTACCGCCAGCCGCAGTGCGCATCCCGACCAGCCCGGAGGCGATGCCACCCGCTCTGCTGAAATCAACGCCGCTTACGAAACGCTGCAAACGCCCGAGAAACGCCTCAAACACCTGCTGGAGCTCCATCAAGTCCCCTGGCGCGCCGTGCCTATCGACGATGCAATGATGGCTCTCTTCGGCCAACTTGGTCCCGTGCTGCAAAACATCGCCGCCTTCCTCAAACGCCGACAGGCCGCCAGCTCTGCCCTCGCCAAAGCCTTACTCACCCCCGAGGAAATGCACCTGCGCGAGCAGTTGGAAGCACTCGGCACCACCCTCGATGCCGAAAGAAGCGCTTTGCTCGAAACTTTGCCCACCTTCGACGCTCACCTTAACTCCGGCGACACCGACGTCTTAGCCGAGCTGCAAATCCTGCAAGCGCGACTCTCCTACCTCGGCAAATGGCAGGCTCAGGTGCGTGAGGCACTGCTGAGCTTAATGTGAAGCCTTGAGCGTGAAGAAAACGACTACTTCACGACATGGTCATTCCCGACTTCACGATCCTGACTCTGTGCCGCCTTGGCACGGCGCACTTCTCGCATGCGTCGATAACCCACAAGCTTCTTGTGCTGCTCATCCCACAGGCGGAATGCCAGTGATTTGAGACTTACACGAATGGTGATGGGTTTGACCTGCTGGAAGATGGGATGGGAGTTATGGCAGCGCTCCAAGTGGTAGTTCGGGATGCGTGAGCTGAGATGATGAATGTGATGGAAGCCAATGTTGCCTGAAAACCATTGGAGCACACGTGGCAGCTTGTAGTAGGAGGAGCCTTGCAGTGCGGCGGCGGTGTAATCCCACTCGTCATGCCGCTCCCAGTAGGCGTCTTCAAACTGATGCTGGATGTAGAACAGCCAGACTCCTGAGATACCGGCCACACCGGTGATGATAGATTGAACGATGAGATAGTGCAGTGGCCCGAAGATCCACGACATACCCAGCACCATGCCCAGCAGAGCGAGGTTCATATACCAAACAGACCATTTTTCACGACTGTCACCACGTCGGTTGGGGATGCGCTGTAGGACCACGAAGAGAACAAAGGGAGCAATGACAAACAGCACCACGGGATTCCGCGCGAGTTTGTAGGCAAAGCGCTTCCAGCGTGAGGATTCGATATACTCCTGGATCGTCATCGTCCACACATCGCCGATGCCACGGCGATCGAGATCTCCCGTGGTGGCGTGATGCAACGAGTGTTCCCAGCGCCACTGATAGTAGGGTGTGAAGGTCAGCATGCCGGTGATGAAGCCGGTAATGTCATTGGCTAGACGTGATTTAAAAAACGAACCATGGCCGCAGTCATGAAAGATGATGAATACACGCACCACCAGTGCTCCCGCCAGCACTGCCAGTCCAACCACCAGCCACCAGGAAACGCTAAAAGCGAAATAAATTCCGAACCACAGTACAACGAAAGGCACGAGCGTATTGACCAACTGCCAAACAGCCCGATTCATGGAAGGCTTTTGAAACTCAGCGACAATGGCTTTCCATTCCGTGACGGAAGGAAACAGCAAAGGAGGAGTCAAAATCGAGGCGTCGTTGTGCATGGTTGGTTCAAAGAGGAACGCTGGGTGGGTTGGAAAGGTCGCAAATAGCTTACCCAAACAGCAGGCCTTATCCAACACTATCCAATCACCCAACCAACACTCTCACTACTAGCCAGTGCAAACAATCTATCACAACTCTGGAAAGCAATCGGGAGCAGTCCTAAACCAAGTTGCGCGATGATTTGTGCGGCAACGATGCGCAGCAGCATCGTCAACGGATATACCGCGGCGTAGGCGACGGCTGGTGAGTCGCACCGGGCCATGGTGGTGGCAAAAGCGAGGGCGGGTGGATCCGTCATCCCGCCGGAAAGCATGCCGCACAAGGTCATGAAATTCACGCGATGCACTTTGCGCGCAATGTAACCAACCACGAGCAGCGGCAGCATGGTGACGAGAATACCAAGCAGCACCCATTCCA
>Ga0114966_10004236_pt1 | contig 12353 bp, 10 predicted proteins | sample M_130207_XF_Meta_FD_87029 | JGI IMG/M metagenome (GOLD analysis project Ga0114966, IMG submission 87029) | Freshwater microbial communities from Lake Montjoie, Canada to study carbon cycling - M_130207_XF_MetaG | ecosystem: Environmental > Aquatic > Freshwater > Lake | place: Lake Montjoie...
GACATTTATAAATGTCCAAAATCAATTTCCCGAAATACTTTTGGGAATTTTTAATTCATGTTTTTATATAATAAATTCTCAAAGTAACTTAAAGAACTCATTTTTCAATAGTAACTTCTTTTGCTATATTTTTAATGATTTTATCTTCTTTTTCTGCATCATTGTCTCCTTTGCCTCCCAAAGCTTCAAATACTAATTTATTATATTGATCTGAAACCTTAGAGGTACTTTTTAAACAATCGGGATGTTTTGCTCTAAACTCACTTAACATCTTTGAATTTTTATGTGCAACATTTTTAATCGCCTTTCTGAGCTTCACACTCGTTTCATTTTCTTTTTCCCATTTATTCTCATCTTTTACATACATTACTTCTCTCTTTGAATCAGTACAATGAACTGGTCTTTTATTTTCGTCTAATAAATTTAAATTTTTAACAATAATACTAGAAATACCTTCAACAAAGCCAATTTTCCCAACTTTCTCCAAATCCGAAAGCTGTATTTTTATTGAATCCACAAAATCCATTATATTCATTGCATCTTTGCAAGTCTCATTTAAAAAGAATTGCAAATTAAATGTTTTATTATGTGAATTCGTATTTGTATTTGTATTCGTAATATTATTGGTTGTTATTGTATCTTTTTTCACAATTTCTAATATTAAGTTTTTAAACTCTTGGTTTTCTTTTATTAAATAATTTATTAATTCATCCTTTTTATCAAAATTTTCAATATTTTCTTCAATATTATATTGATTACATTTTTTTTTATGTATTGACAAACTTTGCCTATGTGTGTATTTTTTACCACAGTAACACGTGTGGACCTTTTTTGGACCTAAAATGTCAACATTTGTCAACAAAATGTCAACATTTTTATGTTTACATGTGCTAATATGTCTATCCCATTGGCTTTGTTTGCTGCATTTATAGTCACAATTTTCACATGCGAACTTTATAGGATTTTTCTGCGCAATCACCATTGAATAATCCTTTTCTTTATTTACTATGGGTTTAAACTTTGGTTTTGGCATTGGTTCAATGCTATTTAGTGTGGCATTTAATGAAACAAAATATTCATGTTCTTTTTTTCTTGCTTCATAATGGTCATTACAATTAAAAAAATTTATTATTTCCATATTCCAATTATTCCAACCACCATTATTTCGTATTGTTTCATATAATTTACATTTGTAATTGTGTGATTTATTATTTGTGCAACTCTGTTTATGTGCATGTTTTCTTTGCACAAAGTTAGTTGTGTGACCTACATACAGGTCATTTACATTAGAATCTTTACAAGTTATTTTATAAATAATTGTGTTTGAATAATCTATTTCTGTTTTTGGCATACTATTATATATATCTTATTTTTATATTATAATGTTTAACATTTTTTTAAGATATTTATAATATCTCCTTAATTTTTTATTGTATAAAATAAATTAAAATAAAAAAATTACAGTCACAAAATTAAAAATATTTTTTCAAAGGTGTGACGCTAAAAATTTTTATGGTCTCACAGATTTTTGCATTTTTCATTTTTCAAGAATTATTTCTATATTTCAAATTTGGACATTTATAAATGTCCATTTTCAATTTTCGGAAAAAACTTTTGGAAAAAAAAACATAACATTTATCTTCACAAGTAGGGAACTATTTTAAAGGTATTTTTAGGTTTTTCTTTACATAATGTAGTGAAACCCAAATAATACAAAAATATAAATTAAAATTATAAAATTTAAGTTGTTTTTTAATTTATATATATTAAAAATAAAATTGAAATACTTTTTTAATACATATATAAAGTATTTCAATATAATAAACTGTTTAAACAAACTAGCAAACAAAGTGTTCAATATCAATTAATAAAAGCGACTAACAAAAATGCAATCAAACAATAATATTATTAAACGCGAATTAATGTCCAAACCAGTAAGTGAGCTAATAGACAAAGATGTCTTTGAACCATACAAGCCACAAAAACAAAAAAATTGCGGTCAAACAAGTGACAAAGAGTATCGCATCCCTGAACATCAACGCTTCTACAAATGGGATGAAGAAATGCAAAGAAGGTTGGTCGAATCAGTAATGTGGGACTTGCCTCTAGACGCACTGATGTTTTCCAAACATAAAGACGACCAAAATGATGACTATTATATGATTCAAAATGGTCAACAGCGAATGACAACCCTTCACAACTTTAGGGAGGGGAAATGCGATCCAAGTGTGCAATATGAAGGGAAAAGTTATGCTCAATTTACCGAGAATGAAAGAGCCAGTTTTAACAACTACCAAGTTCCTTGTCAGTTTATCTCTAAAAAATCAGGAAGGGTTTCTGACGAAGCGTATAACACAACATTAACGTGTATTTTCGAACGCCTAAATAGTGGCAAACCGTTAACAGATTGTGAAAAGTATCATGCTCGTCGAAATTCTCCAGTAGTGAATTTTGCAACCAAGGAGATAATCGAAGATCCTGAATTGAACGTAGGGTTTGACACATTTGTGGGGCCCATTGGCACAGGTAAAACATTCAAACAGATGGGAGACATGGTTGGTGCTGTATTGTCTATTGCAAATGGAACAGGACAATATATTACTACATCTTTTATGAATAACTGTGTTAAAATCAATGACGAGCTTACAGAGGAAAAAAAAGAAAATGTCAAAAATGTTTTAAAACATTGGTTCCGTCTGCTAAACCTAACATTTACAAATACAAATGCTGTGCCAACAGAGCTTAGACGTCTTCGCAATGTAAAAAAACAATATGGTAAACTTAGTGGTCCATTTGGACTCTTTATTGTAAATAAAATACTGCAGACAAAAGGCGAAGTTGATTTGGACGACCAATGTTGGGTTTGGGCAATCCAAAATTGGAGCACATCCGAATTTAATAACGAAGCATTTAGTAGTTTATCAGCAGGTGACCGACGCAACTTGGGACTACTTGGTGACGCAGGGTTAAAACGTAAATTGCAAGCATTAATCGATTGCTTTGATATAAAACAACAGATTTCAAACTCTGACTTGCATGAAGAAGACAATATCAATGTCTCTGAAGATAATGAGAGTATAATGTCGGAAATGTTGTTTCCAAGCGACGATGAAGATGATAGCGATAATTAAATTAAAAAATAGTTAGGAGCTAGGATATAATAGATTATAGTTAGAAAGCTAGTATTATAATAATTAGGAGCTAGTATTAGAATAATTAGGAGCTAGGATAGAATATAGTTAAAAAGCTAAAATAGAATATAATAGTTAGAAAAAAGGGTTCCCATAAGGACCGGTAAAACTTATCCCATAAGGGAAAGAGTAATCCCTTTTTTAATTATTTTTTTTTACAAAATCTTCCAGTTCTTTAATATCTATATCAGGAAGCAAAACATGTGATTCCCAAAAATATCTACAGTATGCCCATACAAAATCACAATCAATACTATACCAATCACTGTGTTCTTTAATTAATTCATCATATAAATTTTCAGGTAATAATTTCAAACTTTGTTTTGGTAAAACATAACACAATTGAACTAACTCTGAGACGGGAGCTGGCTTTTTATTTTCAATAAACTCTGTATCAAAAAAAGGTATATAATGCATTAGATCTGAAAACAATGGTGGATAATTATAATTATAACACCATCTCCAATCAGCACACCCTGTTGTATAATATTTCATTGTCCATTCAAGTCCCTCCAAATAATTAGTGCATATTTGTTTTTTTCGTGTATCATCAATTTCAATGTTAAATAAAGATTTATAATAACGATATTGCCAATTTGTTTTATATGGATTAATGTATTTTTCTATTTCTCTTTTATACACAGGTAGTGAATCAAATTTTGTTAATTTGTCTTCCGGTGTTGTATCAGGCAAAAATTGTTTCTCTCTTCTATCCCTAATTTTAGTTTCCATTTTTATATTTTCTTCTTCTAAATTAGCTAAGAATTGCACTAGTTTTCTAACATTTTTCCAATATATTTTTTTACCATCAGTTAGATTTTCATTTGTATTTCCAATAGTAGCTTTATACGCATTCATCATTTTATCAACGCCGCCTGTTCGAATGTTAACAGATGGAAAATGTGGCATAAAATCATTGCCAAGAAAGAAACACAAAAAGATATAATCATAAATTCTATTTTTTTGTTGTTCTGTTGTTAGCTCATGACCATTATTCATATCTAATGTAATAATTTTTGCTAATTCCGGAATATCAATAATATAGGAAGCATCCGGTTCTAACTCGGCATTAATAGATTTAATAAAATGAGGCGTCTCTCTAAAAAGAAAAATATTGTTTGAAATTGGTAAATGATTGATAGAAAGCATAATAAGATCGGCATCTAGACCATAAATTACTGTATTTTGATCCCTATGCATTTCAGGGAATTGTCTAATAAATTCAAACAATTTGTGTTCACCTTCACCATATTTATCACTGGGAGACAGAATAAAAGTTTGAATATTATATTTAGTTACATCATTATATTTTTTTCTGATATTTTCATTTAATTTATTCATAAATAATGTGCCAGGTGTAATTGCAGTGGTATTCCAAGGATCCGGTTTCTTATCCTTAAATATGTTTTTCAATACATTATTTTGATATAAAGATTTATATCTTCTTGAACGCTGTTGTTCTAATTTAGCAACTGGTGCGACACCATCAAATGCAATATATACAATATTATTTGGTTTTATTTGAAAAATATATTCATCGATTTTATTACAAACAATTTTAATAATAGTATTCACATCAGAGTCAACTAGTTTGGTGAAATCAATATTATGCACTGCATCATAAATAATTGAATTACAATCTAAATAAAGATTATTTATTGGGATTGTATTAAGTGTTAATTTTTTAATAATATTAGAATGATTTCTTACGATATATGTATAAAAACTAGGTATGCCCATTTATTATTATATATATATAATATTAACATCCTTTTAAATAATAACAAAATATATTAAAATTAGTATATGATATATACAGTATAATAACTTATTTAAAATTTAAATAGTTTACGTAACAAAATTTAAATATAAAAATAATATAATATATAAGAATAGAATGACAGAAAAAAATAGTATTAATAAAAAAGAAAATAAAACTGCACACGATGTGAATATTTTAGTCGATAAAAAGCTAGACTTTTTTAAAGATATTATTCAAAAAACAATAATACATGTTCAACAAAATAAAATATTAGATATTTTAGGAATTAGTGATGTAAGTACGTGTATTGACAGATTAAATGAACTAAATAAAAAAATAAAGGAAATAGGTAATAAAAATATAACAAATACAGATATATTAATAAATGATTTACAATTTATTAATAATGAATTATCTGGATTATTTAAAAATTATGGAACTGAAAGTTTGGAAGATTTGCTTATAATATGCTTTGGTAATAATAGTAAAATAACAAATGATGAAACTGAAGAACAAAAACTTGATTTACTTAAAAAATATTTTCATCCAACGAGTTACAAGGTTATAAATAAAAAGGATGAAAAGTCTAAAAAGGGGGAAGAATCATTTGATGATTTTAAGAATTTAGATTGTAACGATATTGTAACGAGTTATAAACAGTTGCATATGAAAGTTTACGGGATTAAATTATTTGTTCATTGTGCTATTTTAAAAAAAAGCCTAATAATTTATGGAATAGTGGATGATGTTATTATAGACTTTTTAAATAATAAATATATTTTAAATAAACAAAAAAATATTATATTAAATATACCAAAAGAAGAAGCTTTTAAAGAAAATAATTTCAATATATATTTATCATCTTTATCATTAAAAGATTATTTAATATATGATGGTCATATAGATATATATAATAAATTTGCAGGGTTATTAAATCAAAATAAAATTATCCACCAAAAACAAATATCACAAATAGTAAAAGAATTCATATCTGATGATATGTATAATAAAAGAAATACATTAATAACACTTTTGATAAAATCTACGAATTATGAAAATCAATATTTATCTTATTTATTATATGATCTTCTCTCTAATGACACAAATGGAACTGTAGATACTCAAGAACAAATAATAATATTTGATAGTTTTCCCTGGACGATAAAGCAATCTTTTAAACAAGCGATGAAAAAAACGATACAATATACGAATGAATTGTCAAATTTTGATATAAATAAAATTCCACTAGAACAACAAATATGTCTATTAAAAGCAAATGATATGATTAAAGAAAAAGCTATGATGAAATTAAAAGAAGTGAAAGCTAAATCAGAGGATTCGGGATCAAAGGCGAGACAATACTTGGATGGGTTGTTAAAAATCCCTTTTAGTGTTTATAAGAGAGAACCGATATTAAATATTATGAACACAATGAGAGAACAATTTAAAAATTTATATAAAAAATATAATATTGAAAGTTCATTTCCTGAAATTCCAAATAAAGAAAAATATACAAGTATAGAAATATTAAAGTATATAAAAAAAATACAGGGTGAAACGGTTACAAATGATAAAAATGAATCATTAAATAAAATACATAATTATTTAATTGTAGGTGATAAAAAGAAACTAAGTAATAATATTGTTTTAATAAATGATCTATATATTAAACATAATTTTAAACAATACAAGATAAAATATCACACAATGAATAAGGATCAATTAAAGGATGAAATAGTCAAATTTACAGAATTTTGTAAAAAACCTGAAAATAATATTTTATTAAATGATACAATTGAACAGTTTATTATTTTATGCAATGTAAATCAAAATTTGGGAAATTCATCAAACTTAAATATAAAAAATGATATATCAAATTTAAATAATAATATGAAACAAATAACAAATTATATGACAGATGTTAAAACGACATTAGATAAGGCAGTCCATGGTCATGATAAAGCAAAAAAACAAATAGAGAGAATAATTGGTCAATGGATAAATGGTGAACAAGATGGTTATTGTTTTGGGTTTGAAGGTCCTCCTGGTGTTGGTAAAACTTCATTATCAAAACGAGGTTTATCAGATTGTTTAAAAGATGAAAAAGGTAATAGTCGACCATTTGCTATGATACAAATGGGTGGAGATAGTAATGGTAGCACTCTTCATGGTCATAATTACACATATGTAGGTTCTACATGGGGATCAATTGTGCAAATATTGATTGACAAAAAATGTATGAATCCTATTATTTATATTGATGAGGTAGATAAAATTAGTCGCACAGAACATGGTAAAGAAATAGTAGGTATTTTAACACACTTATTAGATCCTGCGCAAAATGATAGTTTTCAAGATAAATATTTTTCAGGAATAGATTTAGATTTATCAAAAGCCTTATTTATATTGTCTTATAATGACCCAGATGCAATTGATAGAATTTTATTAGATCGTGTGCATAGAATTAAATTTAGTAATCTCTCTTTGGATGATAAATTAATAATATGCAATACACACATTTTGCCTGATGTGTATAAAAAAATGGGTTTAGAAGATATGATATATTTTTCAGATGAGGTTTTAAAATTTATAATAGATGAATATACATTAGAATCGGGAGTTAGAAAATTAAAAGAGATATTATTTGAAATAATTGGAGAGATTAATTTAAATATATTAAAAAATAATGATAATGATTTTATTTTACCATTACAAATTACAATTGAAAATATTAAAAATGAATATTTTAAAGATAAACACGAAATTAAATATAAAAAAATTCATAATGAGAGTAAAATAGGTGTAATAAATGGATTATGGGCAAATGCATTAGGAAAAGGTGGTGTAATACCAATTCAGGTAAATTGGCGTCCAAGTGAAAAATTTTTAAATCTTCATTTGACTGGTATGCAAGGAGATGTTATGAAAGAATCGATGAATGTAGCTTTAACTTTGGCATGGAATTTAACTAGTATAGAGAGAAGAAATTTAATTTGGAATGAACAAAATCATAGTTTAAATGGTGTTCATATACATTGTCCTGAAGGTAGTGTGCCTAAAGATGGACCCAGTGCTGGAACAGCTATTACAACAGCTATTTACAGTATTTTTAATAATAAAAAAATTAAATATAATATAGCGATAACGGGAGAAATAAGTTTAGATGGTTTTGTTACTGAAATTGGAGGTTTAGATTTAAAAATTATTGGTGCAATAAAAGCTGGTGTTAAGAATATTTTATATCCTGTTGAAAATACAAAAGATTATAATAATTTTATGAATAAATATAAAGAATCTTATTTAATTGAAGGTATTAAATTTTATCCGGTTAACACTATACAAGAAGTATTTGATTTAGTTTTTGAAGAAGAATAAATATAATAATAAAATAATATAGATTATTATTATATATGAATAGTCCAAATAATCCGAGTTCAATAATGAAAACAGGTGGTGTGCAAGATGCGCCATTATTGTTATTTCAACCATTTAACCTGGTTGTATTTTTATCCTTTTATTCTCCTATCATACTTGCTATAAGTGTAGTAGGAATGTCATTTGTATTTCAAAATTTTAAAGGATTTATTTATTTAGGATTTTTATTAGGATGTTGTGCTGTGAGAGAATATATTTATAAGTATAGTGGTTCTATGCCAAGCACAAGCGATAGAACAATTTGCACAAGTATACAATATAGTAAATATGGAAATCCAACATTTAGTGCATTTGTTTTTGCTTTTACAATAATGTATCTTTCCTTACCAATGTTTAGTAATGATGCTGTTAATTTTTGGATATTTTCAGTCCTTTTAGCTTATTTCTTTATGGACATGTTTATTAAAATATATAAAAAGTGTGTTATGAAAATGGGAGATTTATTTTTAAATGTATTATTAGGGTTGTGTTCATCTGCTTTTTTAGTAACAATGATGTATGTTGGTGGTTCAGGTAAATATCTATTTTTTAATGAGATTTCTAGTGATAAAGAAATGTGTTATCAACCTAAGGAACAGACATTTAAATGCAACTTATTTAAGGATGGGACACTAGTTGGCAGCATTTAAGCATTCTTTTTCTTTCTGCCTTTTTTTGATTTTGAGGGTTCAATAACATTTTTTATGATAACTTCAGAAACAGATTCCGCAGTAGGAACAACTTCGGATTCCACAGTAGGAACAACTTCGGATTCCGCAGTGGGAGCAACTTCAGTTTCCACAGTAGGAGCAACTTCAGTTTCCACAGTAGGAGCAACTTCGGATTCCACAGTAGGAGCAACTTCAGTTTCCGCAGTAGGAGCAACTTCAGTTTCCGCAGTAGGAGCAACTTCAGAAACAGATTCCGCAGTGGGAGCAACTTCAGATTCCGCAGTGGGAGCAACTTCAGAAACAGATTCCACAGTAGGAGCACTTACAATATTATTTTCAACAATAATATAATTATTATCCATTACAATATTTGTTTCATTTGACATACTCGGGTTTTGATTAATATTAGGAGTGGGACTGGGTGTAAATATTTGAAAATTTCTACTAAACCAATTTTTTACATTTTTTATTATTAATTGTCTTTGAAAAGATTCTGCTAAAAGTTTCATATTTCCTCTTGTATGGTAAACAGATATAAATTTATTAAAGACAATTATAATATTATATTTTTTATAAATTTCTAAATTAGAATAATTATATAAAGGCTTTCTTTTTTTAGCATTTACATAGTTATGAAATAAATAAATCATATTTTTAAAATGTTCTTTTGTTTTTAAATCTTGTAATTTTACTTTTCCTAAAAAAACACTCGCATCTTGAGTACATTCTGGACAAGGTAAAGCACTACAAATCATTTTAATTACATGAAATAATTGCCCCATAAAATAAGGATATGCATTTTCATTTATTTTTTCTGCTAAAACATGAAATAATGTCCATATTGGTGGACCCCAAACTTCTGGAGGCGACATAGATATAATTTATTTAAATATAATAAATATAAAGATATATCACAAAATATAATATATAATGAAAAAATATAACATAGAAGGAGATATAGATTTTTTTGCCGAATTATATAAATCATTAGATAATGAAGAAAATAATTCCAAGACAGAAGAAGATGACAATTTATGTTTAATTTCAAATCAAATATTGATAGATAAATTTGTAAAAATGGAATGTGGACATAAATTTAATTACATACCTCTATTTAATGATTTGGTAAATCACAAAAAAAAATTTAACAATATGGAAAGCACTTCTACTCATTTAAAAATGAATGAAATAAGATGTCCATATTGTAGAAAAAAATCCATAGGTGTATTACCATATTATGAAGAATTAGGGTTAGCTAAAATAAATGGTGTTAATTATATTGACATAAATTATAATCCGTCTGTTGATTTATACGAAATGCACAATAATTGCCATAGTTTTTGTGAATTTTTAATACCAAATGTTTACTTTGATCCAAATAGTAAAAATATTATAGAATTTTATAAACCTAATTTAAATATTACTGATTGTAAGTTCATAAAATGTAAATATATGGGAACAAAAATAAATAATGAATACAATTATTTTGCAGAAAATTATGGAGATGAAAAATATTATTGTTGGAATCATAAAAAAATAATAATAAAACAATACAAAAAAGATATATCTGACAAGGCTAAAGAAGAAAATAAAATCTTAAAATTGAAAGAAAGAGAGAAGACAAAACAAATAAAAGAAGATATTAAACAAAAAGAAAAAGAAGAATTGAAAAAGGCTGTTAAATTAGCAAAAATGAATAAAAAACAAAAAATAAATGATATTAATGTTGTAACAGATAATATTATAACCGATAATGTAGTAATAGGTGTTTCAGATGTTATTATAACTGAAAATATAGTATTATGCACAGAAATTTTAAAAACTGGGCAAAAAAAAGGACTACAATGCGGAACAAAAATATTTCAAAATAATTTATGTAAAAGACATTATAATTTACACACTTGAACATTTTACACCTTTTCTCATTTCAAACGCTCAATAAATTTATCTAATTTATCATTATGAATTGTTTTTGTTTCACTAAACCATTTTTTTAAATCTTCTTCAAATTGTTTATCTGTATAAGGATTCATTTTATTTGGTTCATTACTCATTTTTAACATATCATTAAAATACGATAATTTTTTATAAGAATATGTTTTATTTTCCATAATATTAAGATATGATAAATTATCTTTATATTATTAAATGTTTAAAAATCGGCGTTTGAAATGAAAAAAGGTGTAAAATCTCTCGAAACAACCTAAAGATATTTTATATATTTATATAGTTATAATGAATATAAATCAGGTTTCATACATAAAAACAGATGATAATAATATAATTACTTTTTATTTCTCTAACTATGTAATGAAAACATGTAAATAATTTAGGCACCAAATTTATTTATTATATAATTTAATTATATAATAATGCCCAAGAGTTATAAACGCAAAAATATTCGTAATAAAACTAATAAAAAATATTATAAGGTTGGCGGCGTTGAACCTGCGACAGCGACAACCACAAATAGCACTTCAAAAATTAGTGAATTTGAAGCCAGAATAACTGATTTAGAAATGAATATGCCTGTGTGTATCGGAATTAAAAGTGGTGAAATTCCTATTTGGGTTAAAAGAGATATAACTGTGGCTCAATTTTGGGCTTTTATACACGCGGCGAGAGACATTGATTTGGATGCACTATGTTTGTTACCAAATGTAAGAGGATTATCATTCGAAAGATGTAGACATCTTCACTGGAAAAATTATGAAGACCAAAAACTATTTCAAAAAGAAAATATAGCAAAATTAAACGAAAGATGTCCTGGTTTAATTGTTGCGTAAATAATATTTATATTTTTATTTAACAATATAAATATAAAATATTATAACTAATTAATGGAAACCAAAGAACAACTGGTGAATAATATTAAAGAGTGGATAAAAATGGATACTGAGATAACAGAATTAAAAGCGGAAATAAAAGAACGAAATAATAAAAAGAAAGCTTTAACAGAAGGTTTAGTAACAACAATGAAAAGCAATCAAATTGATTGTTTTGATATAAATGGTGGTGCTTTGGTTTATAAAAAAAATAAGGTAAAAAAACCAATAAATGGAAAAACCCTTTTATCTGCTTTGCAAAATTATTATAAAAATGAACCACAAAAAGCAGAGGATTTAACAAAACACGTTTTAAATAGTCGTGAAGAACAAATAAAAGAAACAATTAAAAGAAAAATAGATAAATAAATTGAAATTAGTTAAAAAAATAACAATATTATAATTATAAATGGAAAACTCAGAACCAAACTTTTATAATTATGAAGCTCTACATTTATTAATAGATAATATTGATGAATATTTAATTGAA
>Ga0114966_10004237_pt1 | contig 12352 bp, 6 predicted proteins | sample M_130207_XF_Meta_FD_87029 | JGI IMG/M metagenome (GOLD analysis project Ga0114966, IMG submission 87029) | Freshwater microbial communities from Lake Montjoie, Canada to study carbon cycling - M_130207_XF_MetaG | ecosystem: Environmental > Aquatic > Freshwater > Lake | place: Lake Montjoie...
AGCAGGTGTCCAAGGAATAGCGGGCTCACAAGGTTCTGCGGGTGCTCAAGGAACTTCTGGTGCCCAAGGAACAGCTGGTGCCCAAGGAGCTGCAGGTGCCCAAGGAGTAGCTGGTTCTGCAGGTGTACAAGGAGCTGCGGGTTCACAAGGAACAGCAGGTGTCCAAGGAACAGCGGGCTCACAAGGTTCTGCGGGTGCTCAAGGAGCCGCTGGAGCAACTGGATCTGCCGGAGCAACAGGGGTCCAGGGTGCAACTGGAGTAGGATCTACCGGACCTCAAGGTCTCCAAGGTCTCCAAGGTCCTAAAGGAACTTGTGAAGATTGTTCTGTGTATTATCAGACATTTTCTTTAACTGAACCTTTTACGGTTTTAGGTACATCTATTAATGATGATGAAATAGGTATTGTAGATTTTGGACCAATAGGGACACAAAATAATATTAATTTTGCTAAATATGAAAATGGAAAATTAACTAATAAGACTTCCAGATTACTTAATGTTCAATTATCAGGAAGTATTGCAACAGAAGATGCATCTGTGTTAATTATTATGGTATGTGTAGGAAGTCCTACGGGATCTACCGAAACTATAATTTCATCATCTTTAAATGTATGTTATTCAAGTTTTTTTAATGCATCTATTCAATTAGGAGCCGGTGAATATATTACTATAAAAGCTTCAAATTATATAGGATCTGATATTAAAGAAGGTTCAAATATAACATTTGTACAATCATATAGTAATTTTAGCGGAAGCTTTAGCAATGTAGGTACTGCAAAGTACTATAATAATGGAGTAGTATATGATATTGAAATATCCCTTTTTGTATTTACAGCTTCATTAACACAAAGTTCATTTAGTTCAGCTACTGGAACACTAGGTACATCACAATTCACTACAACTACATTAAAGACTTATATAAATGCAAATTGTAATTATACCATAGATTATATATTAAATATATCTGATATAAATGGAAACAGCACATTACCATCTAATAAATATGAAGCGAAAATAACTGCTACTCCAACAAATGCTATCCCTAGAACAGTTTATTTGAGATGGTATGAATATATTGCCCCTGTTTGTCCTTCGTCGGGATTTACAGCTGTATTAACAACAACTGAATTTGATTCAGTTATTTGGCAAAAATATAGTTCTAATAAGGATTATCTAAGAAATTATATAAATGCAAGTTGTCCTTATACTATTGGAGATATATATGAAGCACCTATTTGCTTTTCACAAAAATATTCTAGCATGTTTACAACAACAGTAACTGCAATTCCAGAAAATGCTTCCCCTAAAACAGTTTCCTTAAGATGGTATACTATTGTTCCAATTTTATTACATCCAACTTTTTGTGGATATTTGCCAACTATATTCATTAACTCTGCGGGAGTTATAGCAAATGGAAAAGGTGATCGTATAACATCAGGTACACAAATTACACCATTTATTCCCGAAAATAGTACATACGATAGTACGGCATCTGTATCTTCAGGTACAACTACTGTACCTATACCAACAACATTTTTGACTTCTCCAACTACACCTATTCCAACAACATTTAATGAATATAAGACAGTTTTTACATCAAGTAATAATCAAACACAAACATTCACTGAAGTATGGAATCTTGTTCCAGAACAATTAAAACCTCTTCTTGAAGCAGAGATGAATGGACGTGAAAAAACAGTTAAACTCCTTGTTGATGAAGTAGAAAAATTATTAAATGATTATATAGATAATAAGATGATAGAATGGGAAGGAGGTCGAGATTGGGGTGGTAAATTGATGTATAATGAAAATTATTCGGGAGATTTAGATGTGTTTAGAGTTTGGAAGACTATGGAAATAAATGAGGATCGACCCTACAATCGTGTTGTTGTAGCACATTCAATATATGTAAGAACAATAAAAAGAAAAAGACCAAGCCCATCACCATCACCATCCCCAACACCATCCCCAACACCATCCCCAACACCATCCCCAACACCATCCCCAACACCAACACCAACACCAACACCAACACCAACACCAACACCTTCTCCAACACCTTCTCCAACACCTTCTCCAACACCCTCACCAACACCAACACCAACACCAACACCAACACCAACACCAACACCAACACCAACACCAACACCCTCACCAACACCTTCTCCAACACCTTCTCCAACACCATCCCCGTCATCCCCAACTCCAAGCGCAACACCCTCACCCTCTCCAACACCCTCACCTACTCCATCACCAAGCCCAACACAGATATCTCCAGTCACAATTAGTGGTATGACCGGTTCAAATCAGTATGGATTGGATCAGTCAGTATTGGGTAGTGATAGTATGAACCCACCAACAACTATAGACCCAAATTACAAAATTGTTCCTACAGAACCAGATCCAACTGACTCAGATAGACGAAAAATAATAACCCCAGACACACTTAAAGATATGGTCAAAAATGGAAAAATGACGAATGCTACTCTAGCTGATTTTCTTGAGTCATCATATAAGACTACAGAAGATGCTAGATCTAAGATGGCACTTAGAGGGTATGAACTTGACGAAACATTATCTGGAGATAACGTAAGAGTTTTTGTAAAATATGCTAAGGTTGATGTAGATAATGCCGATGGTGGTACTGAAAAAACAAATTTATTAGTTTCTGGAACAGGAACAAATATGAGAGTTGATCCAACTGGTCACCCAATCATTTTAGATACAACTTTAATTGATAGAGGTACAGAATGGAATGAAGGAGTTCCTAAAACTATATCCGATTTACTAACAGATCTATTGGTTGTTGCTGGAGTAAATAAAATAAATCCAAGAGAAATATCAGAAGCTTTAACAGCATCTCATGCTGAAGAAAAATATGGTCCTATAAATGCAGTAGGTCATTCTCTTGCAGGAAAATTGATTTCTGATAATACTAATATATCTGGCACAAAATATATATTCAATGATGGAACATCATATGATTCATTATTATTTAAAAATGGGGCTAATAGTGCCGAGTTTAGAACAATACATGATCCAGCAAGTTTTCTAGGAACATTTAATCCAGGGGATACGGTGATAGGTATCGCACATGGCGCTCAGAATGGTGTACACGATGCGAAAAATTTTACAGATTATTTAAGAACATTGCCTCCTAATACAACACCACCTTATAAAAAATAAATTCTAAATAAATCATATTATTTTATATAATATCAAAGCCTAAATCTAGAAGATGGTGAATATGCTACTAAAAAACTAACGTTAATTTTTAATAATACATGTGTATTATTAAAAAATTTATAATATATTTATACAATAGAAAAATTAAATATTTTCATTTGATCAATATAAACTAATGATGGTGATTCTGATGGTAATACTGTCAGTGTTGGTATAGTTCTTACAATATAATCACCTTTTTGTAATGAATTTAAAATACCTGTATCATTGATAAAAGTGTTATTATCTTCTGAAAATATTGCATACAAGTTATGTGTAAAGTTTGTCTTTAGAATATCTTTAATATGATTGAATTGGTTTAATGTAATTTTATTAGTAGTTAATTCAACATCAAAAACTGGATTTAATTTAATAAGATTACAAACAACCACAGTCCATGACAAATTGATAGATTTATACTTGGTTGCGCTACTATCAATACTACTTGTAGATTCTAATTGTATTGTGTAAGTACCTGTTTGTTTTTGTGCGGAGCTATCATAAGATACTATATTATAATTTAATCCTCTATTTGTCCTTATATAATTTTTTATGTCGAAAGATGTATTTTGGAAGTCAGACAAATTAAAAACATATTGTGACAATTCTGCAAAAAACGGGTAAGGTTTAGGAATTATAGGTTTTGTATTATCAATTTTTATGTCTATATCATAATAAGTTGTTTCTAATGAATCAGGTTTTAATGATATAATTCTAAATGTATGTTCTGGATTTATATAAGATAATCCCGAGGTTGTTTTTATATAGTTTTTAATATTAAATGAGAGATTGTCCAATTGAGATGAGTTAAAAACTGACTGAGATAATTCAACATTAAAATAATAAGGTGTTGTGTCATAAGGTGTTGTATCGTCGACAATAAGAACACTCCATGAAATAGATTCTTCGCCAGTAATAACAATGCTAGTTGATGTTATTTTAGCAGTATATTCTAAAGTGTTTGGATTTGTAATAGATATTCTTGCTGTTGCATTTGAAATATAATAATTTAAAGAAGCATTTGTTTTTATGTAGTTTTTAATGTTAAAATTATGGTTAAAAAAATCTTTAGAATTAAAAGTATTTTTTGTAAGACTTACAACAAAATTATATCTTTTATATCTTATAGGATAATTTTTATATTGATATAAATCTTCTGGTTTTACAATAGAAGGATTTAAATTGGATATAGATTGTAGATGTGTATAAGAAGACATTTATTAAATAATATTATTTAAATAATATTTAAATAATATTTAAATAATATAAAATGACTGAACCTGATATAAAAATTTTAGACAATTTTTTAACTCAAGCAGAGTGTGACTATTTAATTGATAAATATAAAGATCAAGTAACAAGAAGTACTGTAGTCGAAGATAATCATGTTAAAGGAGGACATCTACACAACTCTAGAACATCATCATCTTTTTTTACATCTGATAATGATAATATTATAAAAGCTATTAAGCAAAGAGCTGCTGATTATGTAAAATTACCTGTATCTCATCTTGAAGGTATACAATTTTTAAGATATAAACAAGGAGAGAAATACGGATTTCATTATGATGCATTTTCAAATCCTGAAAATGGAATTCAACGTATTCATACTCTATTAGTATATTTGAATGATTTATCTTTTGATGATGGAGGATCAACAAGTTTTTGGCAATATAAAATTAGAGTATTTCCTAAGACTGGTAGAGCTGTTTGGTTTAGAAATGCAAATGACGAAGGTACCAAAAGAGAAGATAATTCTATGCATTCAGGAGATCCAATATTAAAAGATGTAACAAAATACGCGTTAAACATATGGATTAGAAATAAACCATTTTAGATTGATTTATATTTTTAATTTTAGATTGAAATATATCTAAAATTATAATTTTATTATTTACTTTGGAAGTTCAGGTTTTTTCCAATGGAAAAAGAGCTGGATTATATATTCATCTGGACCACATACGAGATGATCTCTCCAATGTTCCATTTCTCTTCCAACTATTAATAATCCATCTCCAACACCTGTGTCTGTATTTATTGGATTACCTTTTTTATCTATAGCATATAGAGGCCACGATTTATTTAGTTTATTATCTAATGTTATAGACAATGTATAATCTAATCCAGGTCTATCTACATGTTTTCCAAGCATTCCACCATTATAGTAAATTCTACAGTATGTATGTGACGATTGCCAGTCTACATTTAATTTTCGTACTATAGGCTCAGTTACTCGTTTAAGATATGCTTCAAACTTGGGAATATTTCCAACTCCAAATGAAGATCTAAAGTTATTAATTTCATCAACAGTTGGATTGTGAAGTGCTAAATTGCATAATTTTTCTTTAGTTAACATATCTGCTTCTTTAAGATATAACATTTCTTTGGCAAAAAAGTCGCATGTTTGTTTATCAATAATATTAGTTAGATATGTATAACCAAGTTCTTGAAATTCTTCTGGTGTTTTAGATGAAGTAAAATCTGGTATTCCGTTCATTTTTAATAATAAATATTAAAATTTTAAATAGGAAATAAATTATGTTTACATATAATAAAATGAACTTGATTAAAATTAATAATGTTGATTGTTTTCCTGGTAGGAATTTTAAAATACAAACTTTTACTGATACTGATACTAATGATTGTATTAAACAATTGATATCAATGAACATAAATGTTTTTATAGTTTCAAACAACACTGTTTATTATAGAAATAATACTATAAAAGATTGTGTTATGAATATTATTAAAAAAGATAATTGCGATATGTATATTTATACTGATTATAAGTATTATTTTAATACGAAGGAACGACTTGAGATTTATACAAAAGGTATACAAGATATTACATATATAAATAATGAAAAAAAGAATTTATTTAATAAAAATATGATTATAGAGGGTATAGAATCTAATACTTTACGAGAATTAGATTTAAAATTTTATAAAAAAATTCTTTCTTACATTAAAGATTATGATAGTTTTTCTTTTTATATGAATATATATGATATAGATTGGGGATGTCTATTCCCTACATTTACTAAATGTAGACCAAAAAATGATATAAAAAAAAGTATATTATTACCACTAGAAGATCTTTATATACCAAATTATCATATTAATATTTTAAAAGATGATATACCATTTCAAACTAAAATAAAGTCGTGTATATGGAGAGGATCAGATTCTGGTCCATTTTATTATGATTCTAAACCAGATAAATTTGGAATAAAAAGATCATCTAGAAAAGATTTGTTAGTAAAATATTTTGATAAATATAATATAGGTTTGTCATCTAATCAATATAAAAAAAACTATCATAATTTTGAATCCAAAAAATATGTTAAAGGGCCTTTAAGTATAAAAGAACATTTGAAATATATGTTCATAATCAGTGTTGAAGGTAATGATTTTGCAACAAACTTAAATTGGATATTATTATCAAATTCTGTTCCACTTTTAGCAGAACCATATATTGAAACGTGGTCACTTGAAAGTAAACTTGTACCATTTATTCATTATGTTCCATTAAATACCGACTTTAGTGATCTAGACGAAAAAATTGAATGGTGTATTAATAATCTAGAAAAATGCGAAGATATAGTATATAATTCAAAACTATTTGCATTACAATTTTTTGATATTGATAAAGAGTATAAACTTATTAATAGTGTGATTAATATTTATAAGAATAATATTATAATTTAAAGTATAATTTAAATAATATAAATGGAAATACAAATTGGAATATTATCATATTGGACAGAAAACATTGGAGATTGGTATCAAACTGCTTCTGTATTATATTTATGGTGGTGTTATTTTAAAAAGATAGGGACTTTTAAGGAGTTTTTAAATAATGCAATTACAAATTCAAAAATCAACAATTATTCTATATGTTGGATTTATAGAGATAAAATAAGTGAAATACCTAAGCCAAAAAATTGCGATTATGTTATTTTAGTATGTAGTGGCTGGTTTATATGGAAACAAAATAATAGATTTCATTTACCCCCACCATCTTGGATAAAGCCAATATATACAAGTTTTCATATAAATGATCCTGAACTTTTAAAAGATACATTAGTAACAGATAATCTCAGATTACATCAGCCAATTGGTTGTCGAGATATGTCAACTGTTTCATTATTACGAGAATACAATATAGAAGCATATTTTTCAGGTTGTTTAACAATGACATTTAATTTAAGAGATTCTAATCTAGGATTTACTGTATCCGAAAATTTTATAGATATTAATGTATTTGTAGATTGGGATACAAAAAACGAATGTAATAAAACTCAATCGATAAAATATAGTTGCGAAAAGGCAAATATAAATATTTCTGTACAAAATATGTATAATTATATGTTTGCTAATAATGTTACCACGAGTAGACTTCATGTATGGCTTCCTCTTTTTTGTAATAATGCTAATACAACTATAATAAATACTTATACTAGAAAAGAATTTGTTGTTGGAGATAAAGATTTTAATAAAATGAATAGATTTTCTGGAATAATACAAATTTGTCGGGGAAATAAAGAAGATTTAGAGCAGTTTAAATTAGTTTTATTCAATGATACACTTTTAAAAATAGAAAGGAGTTTCAAATATATGGATTCACAAGTAACTGATATATTACAGGCACATATTCGTATGCAGACACAACCTACAAAATATTACATTCAACCATGGAATGGTACTTATCCATATCAGTATGTTAGAGATAGAAATGGTAAAATAGTAGATAATGTATTATTAGTTTTAGCTCCTGTACTTGAGAAAGAGAAATCCGTTTTCTGGGATGCAAAAAAAGCTGGTAAGATATGTATTGGTATAATGTCATGCTGGACATGGCCTTATTATAATATAGAAGCTGCAAAAACTAGTCATTTATGTAAATATATATCATCGTCTTATCTAAATGATATAGTAAATTCAATAGATGGATGGCTTATATGTGAAAGAAATTCAATATTTTCAAAAAGTATACTATTTAGTGAATCTGATGTAAATAGTCTATCTACAACTATTGGTATAAAACCTTTACGTGAAAGAGACATAGACATAGTTTATTGTGGTGGTCCAAATAATGATAATTATCATAAAATATGTAAAAATACACCTCTTGCTATAGATTGTTTAAAAGCGATAAAATGTTTAGACTCTACAAAAATATATAAAACATTTTTTGTAGGTCAGACATCGGATTCGGATATAACTGATAAATGTGAATATATGAAAAATGGTGATTGGCTGTCATTATTAGGAAATTGTAAAATTTTATTAGTATCTGCAATATATGATGCATCTCCTCGTATAATAACAGACGCATTAAGTAGAGGATGTGCTGTTATTATAAACGAACAAATATTTGGTGGTTGGAAATATGTTGTTCCTGAAACAGGTGAATATTTTACTGATGTTGATACGTGTATTCTAGCATTTAATAAGATTATTGATAAAATACATAATGATATAGATTTTAATCCTAGTGTGTGGTACTCTAAATATTTTGGAAGAGAAAAATCAGCAGAAAGATTAGGAACTTTTGTAAATTTAATAAAAAAAGATAAAGAAATTATAGAACAGACTATAGATGGAAAAGAATATCATATTAAATGTATTCAAAAAACATGGACTGATACTATAAAAATAAATTCAATAGAATATATAAGAAACGATACAAGCTGTTCCGGTATTTACTACTTGTATGAAAATAATTTACATCTATTATGGTATAATTATAATAAAGAAACTTTTATAAATAATGATATTAATGCTATTCATAAATGTATATTATCTGAAGAAGATAAAGAAAAATTAAATAACAACTTTTTGATTGATATTAGTAATCGTATAAATAAAGTATATACAACAAATAAATATGATATATATGTTATTAATTTAAAAGATAGAGATGATAAAAAAACAACTTTTTTAAATAATATCAAAAATTATGAATCATTATTTAATCTACATTTCTATGATGCTTATAAACATAAAAAGGGATGGTATGGATGTGGAATGTCTCATATAGCTATTATTAAATATGCTAAAACTAATAATTTACCTTATGTTATTGTGTGCGAAGATGATAATAAGTTTGTAGCTGAAATAGATACTGTAAAAGAGATATTAGATTGGTTAGTTGACAATTTAGATAAATGGGTTATTTTTAATGGGAATCCTTCACTTCATGATAAATTAAATTATAAAGAATATATATGCAAATATAAGTCTGAAAATAATAAACTATTTTATTCATCTTGGGGTCAAATGACCAATTTTATAGTTTATAATAGTTCTTGTTATGATACTATTTTAAAATATTCATTTAATGAACATATAGATCAATATATATCATCAAAATTTATACAGTTATATTCAGATAATTTCATTACAACACAATACGAATCATTTTCTGATATAATACAACAACAAATAAATAATGATATTTATATAAAAGGGCAAGAAAAAATATTAAAGAAAATTGATATAAAGCAAAAATTATATGATTCCTTAATTAAAAAATAAAATATATATTATAAAATAATATGGAATACCATAATCTATATCATAAATACACAGGAAATTCTGCATCAAGTGATATTATAATAAATAAACCACCTCTAGATATTTTAGAAAAGGAATTAGAAGGTAGTCTTGAACATCAAATATATAAAAGAAAAATAAATTATTTGTCTAATATACATGATCCATTTTATAATTACATTTTTAAAACTTATATATATGAAACAGGACTCGTTCCTAAACTTGATAAACTAAAAATATATCATTCATTGGAAGACAATGAAAATTATGAGACTAAAATATTAAACTATGTACGAGATACTAATGATTATTTATACGCAGAAAGATGCAGAAAACACTTTTATTCTATAGGAAAAAGAAAATTGAATGATTTTAAACGCATAAAATACTATGGTCCTATAGGTACAAGTGGATATGCCAAATCAACCAAAGAAATATACAATATAATAAAAGATCAGATAGATTTTTCTCCTATACAATTCCACTATTATAATTTTGTCAGCGAAGAATATAAAGATTTTGAATATGTTGTCAATAATGACGATGATATTAAATATGATTATATTATTATACATTCTATACCAGATATATGGCCTGTTATTTCAAAACACGAAAGATCTAAAAATCCAAATGTCGTTATATATGGCATTACTGTATGGGAAACACCAGAAATACCATTTGAATGGATTTACTATATTCAACATGTAGATAAAATATCTACTCCTTCTGAATTCAGTTCAAAAGCATTTAGAAAATACTTTGACACTGTAGATAATGTACATCATCCAGTATCATGTCCTAAAAATGTAGATAAAATATGCTCTTTATCTAAAATTACAAATTATGATTATGTTTTTTATAATATTTCAGAATGGAATAATAGAAAAGGTCTTTGTGAGTTAATATCAATTTATCTACAAACATTTAAACACGAAAATGTTGTATTATATATTAAATCTTTTGGAGATGTTACTGAAAAACAGGCCATAGATTATATCTTATCGGTTAGAAAAAAGAATGATGATTCAAAATGTAAAATAATATTAGATTATAAACATGTTTCAGATGATTATATAGATTGTTTACATAACTGTGCCGATTGTTATGTTTCCGCTTCTAAATCAGAAGGACATGGAATAGGTGTATGTCAAGCGGCTTTAGTAGGAAACCATGTTATCGCAACTAATTTTGGTGGGCAAATAGAATATTTAAAACATATAAATTCAGTTGATTTGATATCATATAATTTAGAACCTGCTACATTTTGCACAACTTGGTCAAAACGTCATCAAAATTGCAAAAATCTACCATATTGTCAATATACTAAACTATTCATTCCATCTCAAGAAAAATGGGCTACAGTTAATCAACAAGAATTTGGACAAAAAATGATTGAATCATTTAATAATAGAAAAACATGTAATATATCTGATAAAAATATATTAAAAAGTAATTTTTCAGATTCTTTTTTTAAATCTATTTTTTCTACTAAACAAAAAATATTTAATATACCACAAAAATTACCAATATTAAATTTAATTCCTCAAATAAATATTATTAATTTTGATTCGATTTAATTTTTTATTTAAAAAATTAAATTTAAACTGAAGATGTATTTGGATCTCCGCCACCGCCTTCTTCACCTCCACCTTCTCCTGTTGGAGAAGGTGGAGGTGTTGGGCTTGGAGTAGGTGTTGGTGAGGGTGTTGGGGAGGGTGTTGGGGAGGGTGTTGGGGATGGTGTTGGACTTGGCGTTGGACTTGGCGTTGGACTTGGCGTTGGACTTGGTGAAGGTGTTGGTGAAGGTGTTGGTGAGGGTGTTGGTGAGGGTGTTGGGGAGGGTGTTGGACTTGGTGTTGGACTTGGTGTTGGACTTGGTGTTGGGGATGGTGTTGGGGATGGTGTCGGGGAAGGTGTTGGAGAAGGTGTTGGGCTTGGAGTAGGTGAGGGTGTCGGGGAAGGTGTTGGGCTTGGTGTTGGAGAAGGTGTTGGGCTTGGAGTAGGTGAGGGTGTCGGGGAAGGTGTTGGAGAAGGTGTTGGAGAAGGTGTTGGGGATGGTGTTGGGCTTGGAGTAGGTGAGGGTGTAGGAGAAGGTGTAGGAGAAGGTGTTGGGGATGGTGTTGGGCTTGGTGTTGGCGAGGGTGTCGGAGAAGGAGTTGGGGATGGTGTAGGAGAGGGTGTTGGTGAGGGTGTAGGGCTAGGTGTTGGAGAAGGTGTTGGGGATGGTGTTGGGGATGGTGTTGGGGATGGTGTTGGAGAAGGTGTTGGAGAAGGTGTTGGGGATGGTGTTGGGGATGGTGTCGGAGAAGGTGTTGGAGAAGGTGTTGGGCTTGGAGTAGGTGAGGGTGTCGGGGAAGGTGTTGGCGAGGGTGTTGGGGATGGTGTTGGGGATGGTGTTGGGGATGGTGTTGGGGAAGGTGTTGGCGAGGGTGTTGGGCTTGGAGTAGGTGAGGGTGTCGGGGAAGGTGTTGGCGAGGGTGTTGGGCTTGGAGTAGGTGAGGGTGTTGGCGAGGGTGTTGGGCTTGGTGTTGGAGAAGGTGTCGGAGAAGGAGTTGGGGATGGTGTAGG
>Ga0114966_10004240_pt1 | contig 12348 bp, 10 predicted proteins | sample M_130207_XF_Meta_FD_87029 | JGI IMG/M metagenome (GOLD analysis project Ga0114966, IMG submission 87029) | Freshwater microbial communities from Lake Montjoie, Canada to study carbon cycling - M_130207_XF_MetaG | ecosystem: Environmental > Aquatic > Freshwater > Lake | place: Lake Montjoie...
CGTTCTCTCCCACGGCGTAGCCCTTGAATGGTAGGCCGCTCGAGACTCACTCCCGCATCGATCTGTCGCATGCCGAACGGTCTCCTATCGGTCCTCGAATGGAGTCACGCATTCGCCGCCCGACGTATTTTCGATTCGTCGTTACGGCCATTCGATCGGCGACAATAGGACGAGGAATCCTTGTGAACGCCGAGAGGGCGTCGATGACGATGTGGGCCCGTCATCCGCACGGACGCGACTTGCCGAGGAGGACCCTGATGCCGACGAAGCCAAGGAATTTGGGGGGGCAATCGGGTTGGCGAAACAGGTCATCACGTCGCTCCAGATCGGGATTTGTATCGGCTTCTGTCCGTTATCGACTCCAGAGTGGGCGGTGCATCACAACCGTGAAGAGGTCGCTCGGTTGGCCGGTTATAAATCGGGGCTGAGCGGCCACTCGGATTCCTCGAGGGTCAAGACGATTCGGTCCTGCTCTGGCGACGTGTTGTGAACAGAGGACTTGTCGGAGGCAGCCTGCGGTGGAGTGATTCGAAAACCAAGGTCTTCGAACCGCGTAAGTTTTTCGGCATCACACCGTGCGACCTCCACTTCGCAGCGACGATGGTGTGACACGCACCACGACACGCAGACTCGTATGAGCATATCCCACGCTCGGTGAAAATGAGGATGGACGAAACCGTCGATCCGCGCCCCGTCGGCATCGTTGAGCTGTACGGTTGCCAGTCCGATGGTCCGACCGGCGATCTCGTGAGCTGCGAAGCCGATGCCCCGATTATGGCTGAAGACTTGTGAATACTTCCCGTAGAGTCCCATGCAGGATTTCTGGGCGATGGATGGCGTTGAATAGAGATTCAGATTGGCATCGAGCAGACGCTCAACGTGCGGGTACAGGATCAGCGGGATCATGGCCACCCGTTCGCTGGCATCGAGCACCGCAATATCGATCGGCGTCACGCCCTCAGGAACTCCGCGCGGTTGAAAATAGTCATTGAAAAATGCCTCAGGTGAAGCGTGTTCCGACAGCAGGACCATGACCTGCGACCCAGGGATCAGCTGCCAACCCAGACGTTGGTAGACCCGTTGGGCAGCGGGGTTCACCGTTCCCAGAAACAGAGCTTTGCCCCCTTGGGCCAGAAACGTTTCCTTGGCTCGCAGGCAGAGGTCACTGGCGAAACCTCGTCCTCGGCTTTCTGACGCGGTGGCCACTTCCCCCAGTCCACCGAGTATCGGACGACGACGATCGATCGTGAGATGACACGTTGCCTGCGGTCGATCATCGCTCCAGATTGACCAGAAAAGGTCTCGCTGAACGGTCTCTTCGTCGCCGGACATGATCGGTCTTATTTCAGCAAATGAGCCGCCGAAAAGTGTTTGCCAGAAAGTGATCATCGGCTCGCAAAACTCTGCGGCGATCGGCACGCGTAGCATCGATCCGTGATGATCCCCTTCGACGCCGACAGGGAAAAAATCGGAAGACATGTGAGACTTTATATGTGTCCAGAGTTCAGGGGATTGTTGAATTCGATATTTGCCGTGATCACATCGCGGCGTATATGTTGACAATGGTTATCGAGAGACCCACGCGAGATCCGGGCGGGGAGCCAGATCCCCCACTCTCGGCCACGCGAACGGCGAAAGATCGATTTCGCTTTCCCCGTGCAGAATTTGTGCGGCTAAATGACGGCCGACGATCGGACCGCTGGCGAATCCATTGCCGCTCCAACCGCAATTGCACCAGAAACCTGCCACATCTCCGATGGGGCCGACGATCGGATGGGCATCGGGCGTCATGTCGTAGATGGCCGCGAATCCACCCGCTGAGGGAGTTTTGCGCATGGCCGTGCAACGCCGATCGACCAGCGTGCGCAAGCTGTCGTGTTGCTTGCGCGAAATCGTCTCGTCGTAGAGATCGGGATCGACAGGATCGTGTGACCAGCCGAAAGCGGCAGCACGCAGAAAAGAATCGCCCGACGCACGGACGTAAACCTGATTCACACCATCGGAAAGAATCGGCCCTTCGTCACGCAGGCTTAACGGCCTGTGATACAATGTGGTCGGAATGCGATGAATGGCGATCGGCAAGGTCACGCCGACCATCGCCGCGACGCGGTCACTCCACGCGCCGGCACAATTGACGATCAGTTTTGTGGCGATGCGACCGGCGTCGGTTGTTACCGCCTGCACCTGGCCACCGCAGACTTCGATCCCCGTGACGCGGACTCCTTCCTTGATCACGACCCCGCACCGGATCGCTGCAGCGGCCAGCGAGTTGGTCGTTTTGATGGGGTCGGCATATCCCGATTTCGTGAGCAACAGACCGGTCTCGTCCCCGCGAAATTCGCTGCTGGGAGAATACAGAGACAGATCGTTGTGCGGGACCCGCTGAAAGGGGACTCCGAGTCGCTGCATGAGTTGCAGATCTCCGCCGAGTCGATCGACGTCGAGCGTGTCGGTGATTCGGAAGAATCCTTTCTGCACGAATCCCGGGTCTCCCCCGTAAACGTGGTCCCAATGTTCAAACGCTCGAGTCGCTTCTAGGACCAGTCGAATGTAGATCTCTTGCGAGAACAGCGGACGAATCATCGCTCCGGACTTGGCTGTTGGGCCGGCGGCGACGTGCTTTTTCTCCAGCACGACGATCGAACCGGCACCGGCTTTAGCCAGATGAAAGGCGAGTCCGATGCCCTGTACGCCGGCTCCGATGATGATTACGTCTGCCGTTGATGTCATGTCGGTGATGTCTATTTTTGTTGGAAAAGGATGAGGGGGCTTTCCGTCAGCCGAGCCAGAGAAATTTTTTGCTCGAGAGTCACGTAAGCGCTGCTGTATCGCTTGTAAATCTTCAGATCGATTTCATCCGGCAGCGGTGCAACCGCCGACCAGTGAAAAAAACCGATGGCATCGGTATGCGTATGCCACGCATCGAGGACCACACACGCCCCGGCGACGGGGGCACCCGTTTCGTCCGTCACTTGACCGCGGATTCGCCGCCCCGGATGAAGCGAAAAATTTGCGGCTGCCGGTTTCGGATTGATGGTGATCAGTCGTTGTTGGGGGGCGAAGTGGTCTGCTTCGACAGTGAGTATGGTTTCCCCAAGGGGAACGTCATCAAACAAAAAATGTCCGGTTCCGTTCGTTTGAACGGTGGGACCAGTATCCGTTTCATCAATGGCACGAAACGACAACGCGGGTGTCGAGCAGACGCGTGGGGGATCGAACAGCGGTTCTGCGAACCGTGGCTTCGCGGGGTTGGTCGGCAAAACGGCACTCCAGTCGTGAGCGTCATACCGCGGGGGACGTCGCTGAACCCACGCACCTGGAATCGGCTGGCCACGATCATCGACGATGAGACCGGATAACGTGACCCGTGACTCCTCGACCTCAATCCGCTCGACATGAATCGGCCAGACATGTGTTCCAGTCGCATCGCTTCCGATCGCGGCTAACTGGTTGGGCCCCGCTTTGACCATGTCGAATTGTCCGGTAATGATCGGTTCTGGCAGATCTGAAAAACTGACTCGCCGACTCCACGTATGGCCATGATCCGTGCTGAAAGCAACGTGAAAACCGGGTCGGCCGTATTGGCAGGCAACAATACCGTTTTCCAGAACGGCCAGCGTCGGAGAAATATTCATCAGGTGTGGCTGTGTCGGTTCTGGCACGCTCCAGGTCTGGCCCAGATCGTTCGACCAAGAGGCATAAATCGGACGATACTCATTCGGAATTTCCTGACCCTGCGTACGCATCACGCACAAGAGTTGTCCGTTGGCAAGAAGGGCGAGACTCGGTTCACAGTAACCGCAGAAACTCCCGACCAAATCCGGATCGGGATCGTCAGGCCGGTAGGCTACACTGGCATGATCGTTCCAAGAACGGCCCTGATCGGTCGAACGGATGAGCATCGTACGATAGTGATGGTCCCCTTGGTGATCGCCATACAGGGACGCCAGCAGATCGCCGTTGGGGAGGCGGACGATTTTTCCTTTCGCGAACGGAGGCCAAAATCTTGCCCAGCGGGTGTGCAGGGTCACCTTGGGCAGCGTGACCCGAACACGAGTTGTTTCGTACTGCAGGAAATCATCCGTGAAACGGACGACGGTGCCTTCCTGGTCACCCGGTTGGCCACCGGCGATCGGTGTCGCGGTTCCTGTCAGGAACAGAACTCCCCCTTCTGGCAGAGGAACAGACATCGGTCCGGGATTTCCCGGTGGATATTCCCTTTCTTGGCCCCACGACAGGCCTTGATCGATCGATGTCCGATAGTATTGGGCTCCCCCTTCCGGTTTCGGATAGAACGCCGCGATCACTCCTTGTCGTGATACAGCGAGGCTGGCAGTGTTTTGATAGGCGATGTCGCTCAGTTTTGTCGGCTCGCCCACAGTGATTTCGAGGGTCTCGCGGTGTTCCTCGGCCCGGACGTCGATGTGGCTTTGAACGCCGCCCAGAGCAAGCCACAAACAGGCAAATAACGGGCATAAGCGGCACACGACACGACTCCGACAATTCGCGGATGAGTTGAACTCGGAACCATTCTCGACGAGGCGAAATTTCTGGCCGAAGTCCCGATTCCCTCACATCCACGTGCTCGGACTGAGCACACGCTGCCCACGGCAGATGAAACGCAGATCAGCCTCTGCGACTATGAGTGTTTTCCTGAAGGGATGCAACGGTGACGATGATTCTCATCTCACGACGGAGGTGGCCGCCGCCGAATGGGCGGAGACAGTATTGAGCAACAAAAAGGGGGGCCTCAGCCATGCTGTTTAAGCATTCATTGATCGGACGCAGTTGGAATCCGGGCCACGAAGAGTTTCGGTCGCTGAACGAGGGTTGCGCGCCGTCTGGTTGCGTGAGACGACACCGCGGACTGGCGTGCGAGTGAGTGCGCCGTACCCACTCGCACAGACCGTGTTCGCGCGGAGATCCTCCGAAGACGTGTGAACGGAGGTCCGGATCGACGCGGGTATTTCGTGATCGTCTCAATACGCTGCCGAGAGACCGTGTGTTTGACACGTGACTCGAACGCGGAATCGTTCACGAATTTTGTTGACACGGGCCCGCCCACTTCCGGTGGCTTGCCCTGTCGGCCCAAAACAAAGGTCCCCGTGATTTCTGGGCCATTCGATTGAAACTCGATGATGCGTCTACGATAATCAGAATCCTTTTCTACCGAAAGCAACCGCGTGAAGGGTCGAGCGACGCGGAAAATCACCAATTTTTTTGTTATAGGAATTTTTTCACGTGACTGAATCGAGCCACGTTCTGGTTACGGGTGGCACCGGCTGTATCGGAACTCAGACCGTGAAGTGGCTCTTGGCGAACACCCGTGCCACGGTCGTTGTCGGCAGTCGCGAAGTCAGCCGACAGCAAACACGAGACCTTTTTGAAGAGGATGACTGCACAAGACTGAAGTCTATTCGCATCGACATCCGAAATCAGCGGCAGCTTGAGGAAGCACTCACATCACATGCGATCACGCATGTGATCCACCTTGCAGCAATGCAAACCCCTGATTGTAACGCAGACCGCGATCTCGGCCTGCAGGTCAACCTGGCAGGAACTCAAAACTTGATTGAGGCGATCAAAGCCTGTCGCCCCTCTCTGCATCGCTTTGTGTTTGCGAGTTCCATTGCTGTGTACGGACCGCGTCATTCATATCCCGGTCTAAAAGTTCCGATGTTGGCCGAACCGGCACCGGTAAATGTCTACGGAACATGGAAATTGGCTGGGGAACATCTCTCACGGTTGTTCTGCCTAGAAACGGGCATTCCGACAGTCAGCATTCGTCCGGGTGTTCTGTTTGGTCCGGGACGCGATGCCGGGCTGACTGCCGCAACCACAACGGCGATGAAATGTGTGGCTCTCGAGCGAGCCTACGAAATCCCGTTTCGTAGTCGTCAAGATTACTTGTACGCACCGGATGTCGGTGCGGCATTTGGCAATGCCGCGATGGCACCATTTCGGGGCTATGGTCTGTTTACACTTCCTAGCCATACGGTCGATACAGCGGAAATCATCGCACTCATACGCCGTGCAGCATCTGAAACGGGACTGGATGCAAACTTCGCGATCACGGCGGGGACGACAGAGGTCCCTTTCATCTGTGATCTCCAATACGGACCGTTCCTGCTGGCATTCCCTGAGACACCTCACACGCCGCTTGCCATGGCCATTCAAGATTCGCTGAAGTTTTTCCGCATGCAGAGAGAACGCGACGGTCTTAAACTCTAGAACAACATCAATCATCCGTTCCGCATCAACACCGGCCTGTGGTGGAACACCCCAACGGTTCGGCGATTGACGCCCGGCTGTCGCGATCAATCTGAGTTCACAGTTTTGGTTCGGGCATCTTGGGCAGTCCGTGTTCGACCGCCCCGGCAATCGCGACCAGTCGACCCGTCGATCTCGATTCCCAGTGGCATACCGGCCCTCGTCATGGCTGCGGGGAGGCTAATGCTTGGGATGCCAGCGACGCTGGCGGGGCAGCAATTGCGAATGAAGATCGGGAAGACCGGCACAGGCGTGCCATTGAGAAGTACCGTCTCGTCTTCGCCGATTCGCGCCGCGGGCAGCGGTGTCGTTGGCAACAGCACCGCAGAAACCTCGTGACGCCGGAAATACGGACTGTCAGAAGCCTACAACGCCGGGCGTTTGATCACGAGTGCCGTCCGATACACGGCCTCGGGAACGGCGTTCTCGCCCAGCAGCCTTTCCAAAAAATGTTTCACGTCCGGGCTCGCCACTTGCGCCATGATGTCGGCATAACGCAGCGGTGAACCCGCTTTGGCGAGATAGTTGTTGAGGTCCTCGATCGTCTCGTACAACGCAATCGGGAAACCCGCTTCGTTATCCAAACGCATGGCGTCTGGGACGTCGGCCTCGATCAGCACAACGCCGGCATCTTTAAGCGTCACCAGCACGCCTTCCATGAGCGTCGCGACTTCCGCCTCAAGGCTTTCCCAAAAATGACCGCGCGGCAGACCCGGACCTTTCAGACTCGGCGTCGGCAGTGCGGTGCCGCCGATCACGACGTGGTCCAGTCGCGCGCAATCGGCGAAGGAGCGCGCGATCCGCACGGCGCCGATCACGCGCGATCCCCGCAATCCCCGACTGCGACCAACGCAACGTCGTTGGCCGAAACCCGACGACCCCGCAAAGGGCTGCGGGCATTCGCACTGAGCCACCGGTATCCGAGCCAATGCCACCCGGCACGATGCGTGCCCCCACGGCCGCCGCGCCGCAATGGCGAGCGACACCAGCGTCCCGCCCACGGCTTCGAACTCCCTATCTCAGTCAGCGCCATATGTTCCGCCTTTAGCGTCGTCATGAACAGGAAGAACTGCCCGCTGACGCCCTTCCCGATCGACGCCTTGGTGATTGACTCGGAACGCTCCGCCAACTGATCCGCAAGTCGTCAAAGGGATCGTCAGTCGCTTGGTCGTCTGGCGTCGCCGGAGCATCTGAGGCGGCGGTACTCGTTCGGCAACCCAGACGGCACCGGAGACTGAGGTCGTGTCCGTGTTTGCCTGTCCACGAAACTTGGGTCAGGGGCGACGCGAGGATCAGCCGCGACGACTTGGGGAGCCACCCATGGGATGCATGCTCAACGTCAAGTTGAGGAACAACGATCTCAGGGAGATCGCCGACGGCCTGTATCAGGTGAACCCGAATCGATCACCGAGATCGCGCAAGCAAGTGGCGTGTTCAAAGGCAAAGGCGAAAGCAAATTGCACTCGCATGGTTTCATCTCGGCAATTGTCGAAATAGATTTGGCCGTTCACAGATTAAAAGTGCGTTGCTAGTCTTTGCCGTTCCAAAAAACGTCAGTCGAATCATTTAAAACTATCGATTGCTTATGCGAGTCAGCGGAGAATATCGATGCGGGCAGCGTCAATGAATCCGCCGAGACTCGCAGAAAACTCAAACACTCATGACCCGATCTCCTTTTCAATCGACTTGGCTCTCTACAAGGCAACCGATTCATGTCACAGCAACAACGACGCGACTTTGTCAAACAAATGGGTTCCATCGGTATAGCGGCCGCCGCTGCTCGTAGCATGTCTAAATTGGCAATGCGAACAGCGGATGCCGCAGAAACCACATTACCTGCCGATTCGTTTTGCGCCTTTACCGAGAGCTTCCAGGGTTGGCCAATTCCGAAAGTCTGTGAGAAGTTTCGCGCAATCGGACTGGATGGCCTCGATCTCACAGTCCGCCCGGGCGGCCACATCGCACCGGAGAATGTCGTGACAGAACTCCCCTTGGCTGTTCGGTCGGCGGAGGATCATGGAGTCCGTATTTCCATGTTGAGTACCGCGATCAACGACGCCGATGCGACCGCGGAAAAAATCTTGGCGGTGGCGGGTGAGCATGGTATTCGCCGAATCAAGTTGGGATATCGTCGGTATACTCGTTTTGGCCACTTGCTCGAAGAGATGAATGAGTCGCGAAGCCGAATCGAACGCATCGCCAAACTTGCTGCAAAATTTAACGTCTTGCCGTGTGTGCATATTCATTCGGGCGCATTGATTCCGTCGGGTGGAGCGGCGGCCTATCTCTTGTTCCGCGACATCTCGCCGACGGAGGTCGGGGCCTACGTCGACCCGATGCATATGACAATCGAAGGAGGGATTGACGGATGGCGACAAGGCCTCGATCTCCTCCGCCCTTGGATCGCATTATCGTCGCTCAAGAATTGCCTTTGGAGATCCAATGGCTGTGACGAATTCGGCCAACAGAGATGGGCTCCGAAGAAGTGCCCGCTCGCCGACGGTATCGCTCCGATCCCCGATTACTTGCAGCGATTGCGTGAGGGGGGATATCACGGGATTTACACGCTTCACAGCGAATACACGGATAAGAACAGCTGGAAGCAATTGACGATTGACGAGTGTTTGGAACAAACGCGGCTCGACTTCGAGTTCACAAAGCGCTGTCTGAAAGATCGAGGGTGATACGGATCGCCCACATGCTTCGCAGCTTTCGTCCGTGGTTTCGTGGCAACGTGTTCCCGGGTCGAATGTCTAGGCTTGCTGTTCTCGCTGAGTGAAATCAAAAACACACAAGAATGGTCTGCCGCAGTGATTGAATTCCTTCGCCAACAACACCGACACCCTCCCATCCCAGACTGTGGTCGTCTCTCGCGAGAAGAGGACTCACGCACGCTGACGAAAGATAGGGCATGGGCAGGAATTCTCTATGGAACGAGCTCCTCAAGTCCGCGACGAATGCCAGTCGCAGCGTCTCGCCGATTGCCTACAAAACCTCCTGGTTTTGTGCTAAATTCCGCAGTCGAATCGCTTCGGCCCAACAGAATTTTCGGACCATGACGTACCGTCGTATTACAAGAATCTGCTGCCACTCTTTGAGGTTTACCGGATCGTGCAATTTTCTTTCATCTCTCGGGCCGTCCTCAGCATCGCTTGGGTTTTGGCAAGTTGCCGCCTAGGGATAGCCGCTGATCCGCAACGATTTTCCCAAGATCGGTTTGCGATCGGTTTTTGGGTCGATCCGCCGGCGGATCAAAACATGGACCAGCACTACGCAGACATCGCAGCCGCAAATTTCACGATGGTCATTGGAGGATTTGGGGCCGGCACACCTGAAGCGATACGTCGGCAAGTTGAACTCTGCGAACGCTGGGATTTGAAGGCAATTGTGGGGCAAGGTGGCCTGCCGCATGATCAGTTGCCCGCTAGTCCGGCGGTTTGGGGATACAAATTGCGTGACGAACCTCCGTCGCAAGAGTTTCCCAGCCTGCGGGACACGGTGGCACAAATCCGTCAGACGCGGCCAGGTAAACTCACCTATATCAATCTCTTCCCCAACTATGCCAGTGACGAGCAATTGGGGGCAGCAGGCTATGACGATTATGTGGCTCGCTTCATGACGGAAGTCAACCCGGATGTGCTCAGTATGGATCACTACCCGATGATGACCCCCGAAGAAGACGGTCGAAACAAGTACTGCAGCAACCTCGAAGTCATGCGGAAATATGCTCTACCCAATAACATTCCATTCTGGAATTACTTCAATACGATGCCGTTTGGACCCCATGGCGACCCCACCGAAGCGCAGCTCAAGTGGCAAGTCTACACCTCCATTGCCTATGGGGCACAGGGCGTATTGTACTTCTGTTACTGGACTCCTCGGGGCCATGAATTTCCCAAGGGGGGCGCGATCGTAACTGCCGAAGGTCGTAAGACACGCCATTATGATCAAGCCCAACGCATCAACCATGACCTGAAAAATCTGGGAAAAACAGTGATGCAACTCACGAGTACCCAAGTGGTCCGTATCACGCCCGATACAGACCCGGAAGTGTTGCTCCAGCAGAGTCCTATCGCACAAATTACTCGGGGAGATTACCTCGTTGGAGCCTTTGCCCATAAGGACGGCCGGCAAGCTGTTCTACTGAACAACTACAGTTTCGCGTACACGGCTTGGCCCACCGTAAATTTCCGTGTTCCGCACGATCAGGTTCGAGAGATCTCGAAGGCCGACGGTCATGAAATTGACCTGATTGATGACAGCCCCGACATGGATGGACTGCAGCTATCTCTGGATTCCGGCGAGGGACGGCTGTTTCTCTTACCGAAGCCGGGACAATGACCCGCCCATCGAACGCATTGTTCGGCCTTTACTGCGACAAGGAAATGCAAATTGACACATTCGACAGTCAGTGGTCGTCTGATTCAACAGAAAATGTTTTGAACCGACCCTGCCAGACATGACCACTGCCTTGGTCGTGCTGATGATACCGCCTGACATGAGACGTCATGAGCCATTGCATCCAGCGACTCAGTTCTCCATTCTCGTGCCGCCACAGCAGCAAGAGGAAATTGTTTGTCATTAGACAGAAGCCGGTCAACCGCATCGGCACTTTCTCGTGAGCCTCTCGCATCAGGTTCACGAACGCGGCGAGGTCGTCGTCTTTGTGAAAGACGTCGATGAGGCCATTGCCCCTTGTCAGCATATGGTCAACAAAACCACATTGGGCTGCTCTGGATGTTCGTGGCATGAACACACGTGCACGCTAGGTTTAACCCGTGTCAGGTAGCATGTTCCTTTTTTGGCTTATTGGTTTGCCCGATGCCCACCCTGATTCTCCGTGGCGGATGATCGTGTTCCTCAGTCGCTTTCGCGGCCTCCAATCGCCGCCTGTGACACTGGCTCTGGATCGAAGCCATGTTGCCGGGCGGGCCAAAACGGCCAAAGTCATGTCTCCGAAAACGAGTTCCTCATCATTCGGAATCGGAACGCGACACAAAACATGTGGACTCAGTTTAGCAGGACCGGGCTGCTCCCTCGGAGGCACCCGTTCCAAGCGATGAGGAAAACGAGGCCGACGGAGTTGGCCGATGGCTTTCCCGCACACACCGTCTGCCACGGGCAGGACAACGCTGAATTGGTTCCCCGCGAGTTCCATCTCAAGACCACGGACGGATAACACGCCAAGGCAATCCGTGTCGACTATAGGCACTCCTGTATGTGGAATAGCTATCCCAAGCTTAGGAAACGACTCGCAGCGGTTGGAAACAGAAAACAAGAAACCCCGTATATTACCGGGATAGGCTGCAAAACAAGGTGTTTTCGAAGGCAAATCATTGGGCGATACTGGATTCGAACCAGTGACTTCCACCGTGTGAGGATGGCACTCTAGCCGCTGAGTTAATCGCCCTCAGTGTGCGTTCCACAGAGCACCGTAGTTTTGTACCGCCTTTTGGCTGCCCCGGCAAGCCGCCGAAATCAGCACGCGGTTTTCGGAACACAGGCCATGGTTTTCGCCAGCGTACAAATTTCACATCCGGGGGAAATTTGTACGTTGCAGAGGCGGCATCCGCCGATCGCTAGGGAAAACAGGAATCCTCATCACCACGATACTTAAGATGACCTGTAACGCCGCTACGGTGGAACGCTGCGATGCGATCTTCATCAGCAATGCGGCTGCCCCCTAATTTGTCATGGACTCGCCTCCTCTGTTCATCGTGACACATCAACGTCCGAGGTCGGTGAGACGTTGATTCGTGATTTCAGGTTCTGCAGGGATACACAGGACTTGCTCTTGAGAGACAACCGACGAGGATCCACGGAACGGAGATTCGTGTGCCTAACAACTGTCCGGCAAGTCCAAACAGAGCCTCGACACTATTTTGGTTCGATCAATTGTTCGGGCTGCTCCAAAATCAGGTAGTGGCCGTGATCAGCGGTCACGATGAGAAGTGAGTCTCGCCAGTTACTATGCTTTTCAACCCAATCGGTGATTGTTTTGACAGCCGCGTCACCGGAAAGGGTCGCTCCGATTGAATTGTCGATGTTGTTGTCGTGATTTGCCCAGTCAACATCACC
>Ga0114966_10004241_pt1 | contig 12348 bp, 11 predicted proteins | sample M_130207_XF_Meta_FD_87029 | JGI IMG/M metagenome (GOLD analysis project Ga0114966, IMG submission 87029) | Freshwater microbial communities from Lake Montjoie, Canada to study carbon cycling - M_130207_XF_MetaG | ecosystem: Environmental > Aquatic > Freshwater > Lake | place: Lake Montjoie...
ACGAGGTCGGTCCAGAACTCGGGCTGGGGCCGCAGCGGGTCACCCACTGCGAGCCGGCCGCGCGAAGCGTCGAGGTCGGTCATCACGTAGAGCCGGCCGTCGTTTCCGACATGCATCGAGGTTTGGGCGTCGACGCCCACCTGCACCTCGACCAGCGTGGGCGCGTCGGGGGAGCAGGCCAACAGGTCGGCGATCCAGAGATCGTTGCGGGGAGCGGTGCCCTCGGACGCGCTGATCTGCAGCCAGCGGCCGTCGCGGCTGACGCTGACCCCGTAGTAGTTGGTGGGGGTGAGCCCCCCACCGAATACCTCGACATCGTCGTCAGGGTGGGTGCCCAGTGTGTGCAGGTACACGCGACGATGGAACTGTTCCTCGCCCGCGGGGACCAGATCGGGGGAGAGGCGGCGCACGTAGTAGTACCGCTGGGCGCCCGGCAGCCAGGCCACCGGAGAGTAGCGGGCCCGGTCGATCGGGCCATCGACGATCTCGCCGGTGGCGACATTCATCACGCGCAGCACCGATTCCTCGCTGCCTGCCTCGGACATTTGGTAGGCGAGCAGGTCGCCCTCCTTACTCGGCTGCCACGCATCGAGGGTGCTGAGCCCGCTGGGGTCGAGGGCCATCGGGTCGATCAGCACGGTCTCGTCGCCCTCGACGTCAACGGTGATGAGGAGCGCGTGCTCCTGCGTGCCCTCGCGACGCATGAAGAACTGTCGCCCGCCGCGCCAGGCCGGCGCCGACACTCCACCGGCACCGAGCAGGTCGGCCAGCCTTGAGGCCCAGTGGTCGCGCGTCGTCCAGTTGGCCGTCGCCTCGACGAGGAGGGCGGCCTGCTGAGTCGACCACTCGCCGGTGGCCTCGCTAGTCGCGTCCTCGAGCCAGCGGTAGGGATCGGCCACCGCGTGGCCGTGCAGGTTCTCGACGATGTCGTCGCGCGGCGCGGTGGGATAGTTCGGCTTCGATGAGGTCACGCCACGACCCTAGAGCAGCCGGGCGCCAGCCGTGACGAATGGCGGTCCCGACTATCCCTCCCCGCTGATCCATACGAAAGCGTCACACCACCCAGGCGGGATTGACGCTTTCGTATGGATGAGCGGAATGGGGTGAGGGTGCGAGGCTCGAGTCTCGAGTGACGACTCACCTGACTGCGGCCTCTCCCGCTAGGGTCGCACGCATGGCCGATCTCCACGACCTCACCGCACTCGAGCAGGCCGCGGCCATCCGTGGGCGCGAGGTGTCGCCCGTCGAGCTCGCCCAGCACTACCTCGCGCGTTCGGAGCGGCTCAGCGATGAGGTGGGAGCCTTCATCACCCTCACCCCGGAGCTCGCCCTCGACCAGGCCCGCGCTGCCGAGCGTGCCGTGCTCGACGCCACTGATTTAGCAGACCTGCCGACGCTTCACGGCGTGGTGGTTCCCGTGAAGGACCTCACCTTCGTGGCCGGGGTCCGCTGCACCCTCGGCTCACTCGCCTACGACATCGTTCCCCTGAGCGACGACAACGTGGTGGCGCGGCTGAAGCAGTCGAACGTCGTCATCACCGGGAAGACCAACACCCCCGAGTTCGGGCTTCCGTGCTACACCGAAAACGCTGTCGCGCCGTCGGCCCGCAACCCGTGGGACCTCGCGCACTCGGCAGGTGGCTCAAGCGGCGGCGCCGCGGCCGCGGTATCGGCGGGGCTCGCGCCCGTCGCCCACGGCTCCGACGGCGGCGGCTCAATTCGCATCCCGGCCAGCGTGTGTGGGCTCGTCGGCATCAAGCCGTCGCGCGGCCGCATCAGCAACGGCCCGCTGCGCGACCCGGTGGGCGACCTCGTGACCAGCGGACCCCTTGCCCGCACGGTGGGCGACGCCGCGGCTCTGCTCGACGCGATGTGCGGTTCATTTCCGGGCGATCCCTACTCCGCGGGTCCGCTGTCCACTGGCGAGACGTTCCTGGCTCACGCAAGCCGAGAGCCGGGCCGCCTGCGCATCGGCCGCTACCTCACGCCTCCGGTGGCTCACAGTGACGTGCACCCCGACTGCGTGGCCGCGTACGACCACGCGAGCGCACTGCTCGAGTCACTGGGTCACACTGTCGAAGACGTCGCCCCACCGTTCACGCCCGACGTGGTGGTGCACTTCGAAACCCTCTGGTCGGTGCTCGCACTGCTCACCCCCGTGATGCCTGCCGATGAAGCCAGACTGCAGCCGCTCACCCGCTGGCTGCGCGAGCGTGGAACCAGGGTCTCCGGCATCGAACTCGCGGGCGCGGTGTCGATGCTGCGACTCATCGCCCGGGCGGCCGTCAGCGCCACTGCTCACCTCGACGCGGTGCTGACGCCCACCCTCGCCCAGCCGCCCGTGCCGGTGGGTGGCCTGCGTGACGACGGCGACCCCGCGGCCGACTTCGAGGCGCAGAAGCGGTTCACCCCCTTCACCGCGGCGTACAACATGACAGGCCAACCTGCGGTGTCGATTCCGCTGCACTGGAGCGTTGACGGATTGCCCATCGGGGTGCAGCTGGTGGGCCGGCAGGGCGATGAGGCGACGCTGATCGCCCTCGCCGCGCAGCTCGAGCGGGCCGAACCCTGGGCCCACCGACGCCCGGCGATGTGGTGAGCATCCGATGACCTCAGTGCCTCCCGAACTCGCCGACCTCGCCCGTGCCCTCGGCGTGGCGGTTGACTATGTCGATCAGGGGGGCCAGCTCCGCGAGGTATCGGCCGAGAGCGTGCTCGATGTGCTCGCTGCGCTGGGCGTCGACGCGTCGACTGCCGAGGCTAGGGCGACCGCCTGGGACGAGCTTCGACTGCGCGACTGGCGCCGGGCTTTACCGCCGGTATTTATCGCGCGCGAGGGAGCTTCGGGCCGGGTGTGGGCCCATGTGCAACACGGCTGGCCCCTTACCCTCGAGGTCGAGCTGGAAGACGGGTTCCGCTCAGTATTGCAGCAGCTGACACACGACGTGGCCCCCGTCGAGGTCGACGGGGTACTGGTTGGCGAGGCCGCATTCGAGGTTCCCGATCACCTGCCAACGGGCTACCACCGCATCGAGGCGCTCGACTCCGACGGCTCGGTGTTCGGCGTCTGCTCGCTCATCGTCGTCCCCCAGCGTCTGACGCTGCCCACAGCGCTCGCCGAGCACCCGGTCTGGGGCCTGATGGCCCAGCTGTACTCGGTGCGGTCGTCGGGCTCGTGGGGCGTGGGCGACCTCGCCGACCTCGCCGATCTCGGCAGCTGGGCGGCACTCGAGCAGGGGGCGGCCTTCCTCCTCGTCAATCCGCTGCACGCCTCGTCGCCACTCACCCCGATGGCGCCCTCGCCCTATCTTCCCGTCGCGCGGCGCTTCTTCGCCCCCTGGTACCTGCGGGTCGAGGACATCCCTGAGTTCGATGACCTCGCGCGCGTCGACGAGGAGGCCGTCGAGGCGCTGGCTCTTCCGCTGCGCGCGCTCGACACCGACCCGGCACTGCTCGACCGCGACGCCGCGTGGGAGGCCAAGCGTGCCGCCCTCGAGTTGATCCGCAGGGTGTCGCTTTCCACTGAGCGCGAGGCTGAATTCGCGGCGTATCGCGCCCACGAGGGCCCTGGCCTGACCGACTTCGCCGTGTGGTGCGCGCTGGTCGAGGAGAACGGCTTCGGCGACGGCGAGTGGCCCGAGGAATTGCGACACCCGGGCGGCGTCGCCGTGGCTGAGGCAGCGACGCGGCTCTCTGACCGGGTGGAATTCCACATCTGGCTGCAGTGGTTGGTCGACCAGCAACTGTCAGAGGCGAAGCGAGCGCTCGAGGAGGCAGGAATGCCCCTGGGGGTCATCCACGACCTCGCGGTGGGCGTTCACCCCGAGGGCGCCGACGCGTGGGCCTTGCAGGACGTGCTCGCGCAGGGTATCGAGGTGGGCTGCCCGCCCGATATGTACAACCAGATGGGTCAGAACTGGTCGCAGCCGCCGTGGCACCCGTGGGCCCTCGCTGACGCGGGGTTCGTACCCTTCCGAGACATGCTGCGCACGATTCTCCGGCACGCTGGGGGCATCCGCGTCGACCACATGCTGGGTCTGTTCCGGCTGTGGTGGATTCCGGCGGGCCGACCTCCCTACGAGGGCACTTACGTCACCTACGACCACGAGGCGCTGGTCGGCATCCTCTGCCTCGAGGCGCAGCGCGCGGGCGCACTCGTGATCGGCGAAGACCTCGGAACGGTCGAGCCGTGGGTGCAGGAGTTTCTCGCCTCGCGCGGGGTGCTCGGAACGTCCATCCTGTGGTTCGAGCGTCGGCCCGACGGGTCGAGGATCGAGCCCGAGGAGTGGCGCTCGGCCTGCCTGTCGTCGGTGTCGGTGCACGATCTTCCGCCAACCGCCGGCTACATCGAGGGCGTGCACGTCGACCTGCGTGAACGACTCGGTCTGCTGAGCAGGCCGGTTGAGGAAGAGCGTGCTGCGCACGACGCGGAGATCGCAGAGTGGCGCGACCTGCTGGTGGCGCGGGGGCTGCTCGAACCAGGGGCCCTCAACGGCATCAATGACGTCGACGCCATGGTGGTGGCGCTCCACCGCTGCCTGGCGCTGTCGCCGTCGCTGCTGCAGGGCGTGGCTCTGGTCGACCTCGTGGGCGACGTCGTGCCGCAGAACCAGCCGGGTACCGACCAGGAGCACCCGAACTGGCGGATTCCGCTGCGTGACCGCTCGGGCCGGCCGGTGCAGATCGATGACCTCCGCAGCGACCCCCTACTGCGGGCACGGGTTGCCCGGATCATCGACGCGGTGCGTCGGTAGGGTGAGGAGGTGATGGAAACCACGACCACCGCCCTCTCCACCGCCGACTGGCTGGTGCGATTCCTGCTGCTGCCCGCGGCGGTCATCGCTGTGATCTGGTTCCTGTGGGCGCTGCCCCAGTGGCTGCGGCGCAGCTCGTTCCGTCCCGGAGAGCCCTGGGTGGGCGAGCCGCTCTGGGTGGGGGCCCCGCGCGAACTTGCTGCTGCGGGTCGCGTGGCCATCGCGGGCTCGGGCGAACTGAGCCTGTCCGACACACCCGACGACCGAGGAGGCGCAAGTGCTCGCTGGTGACTCACTGACCACCGATGACGTCGAGCGCATCGAGGTTACGGTGGCGCGCGAGCGAGCCCGCTGCGGAGTCGACTTCAGCGTCTACGTGGGTGCCCTCGAGCAGGGGCGTGACACCGCGCTCGCTCTGCACGCCGAGCTGGGCGAGGCCGCCGACGAGGCGGTGCTGATCGCGGTCGACCCGGGGGGCCGTTCCACCGAAATCGTTACCGGAGCGAAGGCGCGTCGCTGGGTCGACGACCGCGCGTGCGCCCTCGCGGCCCTGGCGATGATCTCGTCGCTCTCGGGTGGCGACCTCGTGGGGGGTATCTGTCACGGACTCACCACCCTGGGCGACCAGGCGCGGCACCCCCAGGCACTGCACACCGACCAGCCGTAGTCGCGCGACCAGCCGCAGTTAGTCCTCGTCGGCCAGGCGCGCCCGCAGTGCGCGGCGGACGCCGTCGGAGCCCTCGGCCACCAGACGCCGCGCGCCGAAGGCGAGGCTGGGGTTTTCGGCGAGGAATCGCTCGGTGCGCTCAACCGTGGCGGCATCGACCAGTAGCGCCGGGTAGAGGCCCTGCACGATCGACTGGGCGACCTCGCTCGTGCGCCCCGCCCACACGCCGGGCACGGCGTCGAAGTACCTCTCGGTGAACTGTGCCTGCAGCTCTCGCTGGTCGGCGTTCACGAAGCCGCCCAGGGTCGCCTCGAGTAGGGAGTTGGGCAGCGCGTCGGGCGTCATCATGGCGGTCCAGGCGATCTCCTTCGCCTCGATCGTCGGAATGGAGGCGCGCGCGAAGGCCGCCTGCCGCTGACCGGTGGCGGTGTGGTCGCGCCGGCTCTCGGCGTCGATGGCGTCGGTGTCGCGGTTGCCCGTGGCGACGAGGCGCTGCAGCATCGACCAGCGCAGGTCGGCGTCAACGACAAGTCCGTGGAGCACGTCCTTGCCGTCGAGCAGGTCGCCGAGCTGCCCGAGGTGATCGGGGGTCGACGCTGACGCAATCCAGCCGCGCACGAAGGCGAGCTGGTGGTCGGAGCCCGGTGCGTCGGCCCGCGCCAGCGAGCGGAGCGCACCGGCGAGTCGAATGAGGTATCCCGCCCGATTGTCGGGGCGCGCGTACATGTCGAGCGAGGCCTTCACCTGGCGCAGCACCTGCTGCACCACGCCCACGTCACCCTCGTGCTGCAGCCCCGCAATGGCGAGGGTCAGAAACGCGCCGGTCGACAGCTCGGCATCGCGGGTCATATCCCAGGCCGAGCCCCAGATGAGGGCGCGCGGCAGGCTGTCGGTCAGGTCACCGATGTGCGCAATTGCAGTGCGAAGCGACCGCTCGTCGAGCCGGGTTTTGGCAAAGGTCAGGTCGTCGTCGTTGAGCAGCAGCAGGTCGGGCTGAGTGAGTCCGGCGAGCTCGGACACCTCGGTGCGCGCGCCCACCACGTCGATCTCGACCCGCGCGGTGCGCACGACTGACCCGCCGGTGAGCGTGTAGGCCCCGATCGCCACGCGGTGCGACCGGAGAACCGGTTCGAGGCCCGGGGGCTCGCTGGGGGGCTCTTGCACGATCACCACCGAGGTCATCACCCCCGACTCGTCGAGGATGATTTCGGGGCGCAGCAGGTTGACCCCCGACGTCTGTAACCACTGCTGGGTCCAGGTGGAGAGGTCGCGGCCGCTGGCGGCCTCAAGCTTGCCCAGCAGGTCGGGCAGCGAGGTGTTGCCCCAGCCGTGCTCGATGAAGTAGTCGTGCACGCCGGCGAAGAAGTGCTCCTCACCAACCCACGCCACCAGCTGACGTAGTGCGGCAGCCCCCTTCGCGTAGGTGATGCCATCGAAGTTAACCGCCACGGCGTCGAGGTCGACCATGTCGGCTGCAATGGGGTGGGTCGACGGCAGCTGGTCCTGACGGTAGGCCCAGGCCTTGCGCAGGTTCAGGAACGTGGTCCAGGCATCGCTGAAGCGCGTGGCCTCGACGTTGGCCTGGTGGGCGGCCCACTCGGCGAAAGACTCATTGAGCCAGAGGTCGTCCCACCAGCGCATCGTGACGAGGTCGCCGAACCACATGTGCGCGAGCTCGTGCAGAATCGTGTTGGCGCGCTGCTCGTAGGCGGCGTCGGTGACCCTCGACCGGAAGACGTAGTCCTCGAGAATCGTTACGGCCGCTGCGTTCTCCATGGCGCCGGCGTTGAACTCGGGCACGAACACCTGGTCGTACTTGCCGAACGGGTAGCCCACCGCGAAGACCCGCTCGAAGTACTCGAAGCCCTGCTTGGTCACGGTGAGGATCTCGTCGGCGTCGAGGTGCTCGGCGAGCGACGAGCGGCAGTGCACGCCCAGCGGATAGGTGCCGTAGAGGCCGGTGTACTCGTCGGTCACGGAGTGGTAGGGCCCGGCGATGAGGGCGGTGATGTAGGTGGAGATCCGGTGCGAGGCGGGGAACTCCCACCGGGCCACGCCGTGGCGGACGGTCTCGGGCTCGGGCGTGGCGGTGTTCGACACGATGGTCCAGTGAGCGGGGGCGTTCACGCTGAGCTGGAAGTGTCCCTTGAGGTCGGGCTGCTCAAAGCAGGCGTACACACGCCGCGCGTCGGCTGGCTCGAACTGGGTGTAGAGGTAGGTCTCGGAGTCGACCGGGTCGACAAAGCGGTGAAGCCCCTCGCCTGAGGTCATGTAGCGGGCGTCGGCCTCGACGAGGAGTTCGTTGTAGGCCTCGAGCCCGGTGACCTGCAGCCGCGTGCCGTCGAAGGCGCTTGCGACGTCGAGCTCGACCCCGTTGAGCACGGCGCGGTTGACACGTTCGGCCACGACGTCGACCCAGGTCGACGCCCCGGGCTCGCGGCACTCGAAGGTAAGGCGCGTCGTGCTGGGATAGGTGGACTCGTCGGCCGTGCCGGTGAGGTCGAGCTCGACCGCGATGGAGATCACCGAGACGAGGAGAGACCGGGCCGCGGTCTCCTCACGGGTGAGGTTCAGTGCTGCTGACACGTGATCAACCTTCCATCTGCGGGATGCCTCGATGCTGTCACGAGTAGTGACCCCCTCAAACCACCCTAGGCTGAGCCCATGACTTCTGCTGCGGCGCCTGAACCCACCCTCGTTGACATGTACGTCGACCCCGCCTGCCCGTACGCGTGGCAGACCAGCCGCTGGCTGCGTGAGGTTGAGCAGGTGCGGCCCGTGGTGGTGCGCTGGGGCATCATGAGCCTCGCGGTGCTGAACGAGGGCAACGACATTCCCCCGGAGTGGCAGGAGGCGTTCGCCCAGTCGATCCGCACCCTGCGCGTGCTCGTTGCCGCTGAGCGCGAAGGTGGCGAGGCCGCGCTCGTGCGCACCTATGAGGCGCTCGGACGCCGCAACCACCCCGAGGGTCGCGGGGGCGAGTTCGACGCCGTGCGGGCCGAGTCGGTCGAGGAGGCAGGATTGTCAGCGGCGGTACTCGAGGCAGCCGACGACCTCACCCTCGACGACGCTGTGCGCTCAGCCCACGCGCGTGCCATGGCGGCCTATGGCGAAGACATGGGCACACCACTGCTCGCGGTCGACGGCGTTGGCTGGCTCGGCCCGGTGATCGGCCGGGTGCCGCGGGGCGAGGACGCTGGTGTGCTGTGGGACGCCGTACGCGTGCTGATGGGCACCCCTGCTTTCTACGAACTCAAGCGTCGCCGCGACGAGGGCCCGGTCTTCGGCTGACTCGGCCGTGCCACGAACGCCCGCGCTGTGTCGCTGTGTCGCGGTGTCGCTGTGTCGCGGTGTCGCGGTGAGCGCTGACCTGACACACTGCTGCCCATGCGCGTACACCTCGGAAGCGACCACGCCGGATTTGAGTTAAAGAACGCCATCGCGGCGCACCTCACCACTCAGGGCCATGAGGTCGTCGACCACGGCGCCCTCACGTACGACGCCGACGACGACTATCCGGGTCCGTGCATCGCTGCTGCCGAGGCCGTGGTCGCCGACGCTGGCAGCCTCGGCTTCGTCGTTGGCGGCTCGGGCAATGGTGAGCAGATTGCCGCAAACTGCGTGCGGGGGGTGCGTGCCGCGCTCATCTGGAGCGAGGAGACCGCAGCACTCGCGCGCGAGCACAACGACGCGAATGTGGCCGGCATCGGCGGGCGCATGCACGATGAGGCCACGGCACTGCGCCTGGTCGACGTGTTCGTCGCCACGGCCTTCAGCGGGGGAGAGCGGCATAGCCGACGCATCGCCAAGCTGGCTTCGTACGAGGCCACCGGCGTCATTCCGCCGCTGGCCTGACGTGCCCGAGGGACACGTCCTGCACCGACTCGCCCACGAGTTCGATGAGGCCTTCCCCGGAGGCCCGGTGCGGGTCAGCAGCCCCCAGGGTCGGTTCGCTGAGTCGGCCGCACTTCTCGATGGCTCGACTGTTCTCACGGCCAATGCCTTCGGCAAGCACCTGTTTCTGCAGTTCGATGGAGATCGAGCGGTGCACGTGCACCTCGGTTTATACGGGAAGGTCACCTTCGGCACGGGCCCTGCGCCCGTGCCGGTTGGCATGATCCGCCTGCGGCTTGAGGGGTCGGGCCGATACTCCGACCTTCGTGGTCCCACTGCCTGTCGTATCGTCACGGCCGATGAGGCCGCCGTGATTCTCGCCCGTCTCGGCCCCGACCCCATTCGCGACGACGCCGACCCCGACCGCGCGTGGCGCCGGGTGAGTTCAACACGCACCACCATCGGCGCACTCCTGATGGACCAGTCGGTGTTCGCGGGGGTGGGCAACATCTACCGGGCCGAGGTGCTGTTCCGGGCTCGGGTCAATCCCTATCGCGAGGCCCGCGCCGTGACCAGGCGTTCATTCCAGACGATCTGGGCCGATCTGGTCGATCTGATGCGGCTCGGAGTTACGGCAGGCCGCATCGACACCGTGCGGCCCGAGCACGGGCCCGAGGCGATGGGGCGAGATGCGCGCGAGGAAAGGCACGGCGGAGAGGTCTACGTATACGGGCGCTCGGGCCTGCCCTGCCTGGTGTGCGGCACGCGCGTGCGTCAGGCCGACCTCCAGGGCAGATCGCTGTACTGGTGCGCGAGGTGCCAGCGCCGCTAGCCGTGCCACGATAAGGAGGTGATCGGATTGCGGCTCGTGATTCTCGTGGTGGGCTTCGTCGCGCTCGGCGCCATGGTGGTGTGGGCCGTGAGTGCTCTGCGCTCAATGCGCTCGGGCGGGCCGGCTGTCTCGAGCACGGCCGGACTTCCCTACCTGGCGATCCCCAACCCGCTGCCCGAGGCCACGCGTCGCGAGCCGGTGGTGTGCCTCGGCCACAATGACCTCGACCAACCTCCGGTCGAGGGTAACGGTGGGCTCTGGATGAGTCCCTCGAACGTGATGTTTCATTCAGCCGCTGGCACGTTGTCGATGCCGCGGCCTCTGCTGTTCGCGGAGTCCACCACGGAGGTGCCCGACCTGGCGGTGAGTGTCGGCCCCTCCGAGCCGGTGCTGTCGATCGGCTGGACCACGCGGTCCGGAATTCCCGCGGTCGCGGCGTTTCGAACGCCGGATGCCACGGGTTGGGCGATCGCCCTGCGATCATGATGGAATGAAGGATGTCGGCGGCTCGTCGACCGTAGGAAGGCGCACACGGCGCACCCGCATGATCGAACCGGAGGACACGTGACCATCAGCTCCAGAACCCGAATCGTTCGCAGCATTGCCCTCTGCGGGGTGGTGGCACTGACAGTTGTCACTCTGGCCGCCTGCTCGAGTTCCTCGTCGAGCTCATCAACCTCGAGCGCTGCCGCGAGCAGCTCGGGAGTCGGAGGAAATGTGCTGCCGCCCATCATGGTCGAGCCCGGTCAGGACTCTGCAACCGCGAAGGTCGGTGACTTCGTGGTGTTCAAGCAGCCTGACCCCGCCAAGACCAAGATCAGCACCGACAACACTGCGGTGCTGGAGGTTTCGCAAGGTTCAGACGACGGCAGCGCCACGTTCAATCCCGGGGCCAAGGCGCTCTCGCCCGGCACCGCCGTGGTGACCATCGTGGCCGCCGACGGAAGTACCTCGACCGTTACCGTGACCGTCACCGCCTAGCTCGGCTGGCGATCACGTCGGCCGGGTGTGGCCTCGTTCACCATCGTGAAGCGAAGGTCGGTGACCCCTCGGTCAGGGTGGCCGACGGGTAGTGACTGGCAGAATTGAGCGTGGTTCAGGTGGAGAAGGACGTTGAACGACAACTCGCCCTCGCCGAGGACGAGTCAGTGATGTTCGACGTGCGGTTTGCGGCGTGGCGACAGGCCTGGGCGTGGCTCGAGGTGAGCAACCGGCTCGATCGGGCGCTCCCGCTGGCGAGCCGAATGCGAGTGCTCGCCGAGGAGGAGGGCCGAGTCGCCGATGCGATCCGGGCCGACATTGTGGTGGCCGACCTCATGGTGCTGTCCCCCGGACCCAAGGGCGAGGCGATGCGGCTCGCTGAAGATGCTCAGGTGGAGGCTGCCGGGCTCGGGTTTCCCGAACTCGAGGCGCGGGCCATGGTGGTGCTGGGCTACGCGCTGGCATCGGTGGGGTCCTTTCACGCCGGCATCGACTGCCTGCTGAGCGCCAAGACTCTGCTGCGCGAGATGCGCGACGAGAGCATGCTCGCGTGGACCGACCTGCGGCTCAGCAGGGTGCTGAACTGGGCCGACGATGCCAGCGGCAGCGCCCGTACCGCCGAGCGGGTGCTGCGCTGGGCTCTCTCGCGGGGTGACCTCGCGCTGGTGGCTGGTGCCAGTGTGCAGAGGGCGCAGGCGCTCGTCGAACTCGGCGACCTCGAGACCGCGCGGCTTTCGGCGGAGGAGGGTTTGATGCTGTCGCAGCAGCACGGGTTCGCGCTGTTCGAGGGCGAGGCGCTCGTGAGTCTGGGTGATTGCGCCTCGGCCGAGGGACAGCTCGACTCCGCGCTGGCCCGATACACCCAGGCGTTGGAGTCGTTCGGCGAGGTCCCCCGGCTGCTGCTGCGCCTGGGGTCGGTGCGACATCGCCTCGGTGACAGCGACGGCGCCCAGACCTCACTCGAGCGAGTGGTCGAGATGACCGTCAATCAGGGGTACACCGACATCGAATACGCCGCGCGCGACCTGCTGGCCGTGATCTTCGAGGAAAGGGGTGACGCCGCCCAGGCTCTCGAGCAGACTCAGCTAGCCCGCAGCGGCGAGGCGCACCACCGCGCCACCGCATTCGACCGCAGGGTGTCCGAACTGCTGGCCGGCTTCGACGTGGAGAGGCTGGCCCGCGAGGCCGCCGAGGTGCGCGACCGTCGGTCGTAGGCCCGCAGTAGGCATTCAGCGGCTGAGCAGCAGCGCGAGTGGCATTGTCACGAATTGGTAGCCCAG
>Ga0114966_10004243_pt1 | contig 12348 bp, 4 predicted proteins | sample M_130207_XF_Meta_FD_87029 | JGI IMG/M metagenome (GOLD analysis project Ga0114966, IMG submission 87029) | Freshwater microbial communities from Lake Montjoie, Canada to study carbon cycling - M_130207_XF_MetaG | ecosystem: Environmental > Aquatic > Freshwater > Lake | place: Lake Montjoie...
GATTGCTGCCATGGGCAGTGGCTATACCATATGGTGCGCTAAAGACTTTAGCCAACAATGGAATGTCTATCGTGTAACTGAAACTAATAATTTTGTAACACAGGTCGCTAATGCTCTGAATGGTTATATAACATTTACCACACAAGATCCTCACAAGTTTATCGCAGGCAGTGTATTCTTAGTTAAAGACTTTGATCCAGCATTTGATGGATTCTATCAAGTATATCGGGTAATGACAGCTTCTAGTGTCATGGTAACCTATGCAGGCAGCACCGCTAACCTAACTACTCAAGACGGTCTAGGCGTATTATTCCGTATGGATAGCATGCGATTTGCCTACATGGAAGACAGTCGCAGATACGGGTTACTAAATCCACCTAATGGTTGGAAAGTTGGTGACAAGATTTGGATTGATGATGACGCCGCCACAAATGCAGTGCAAGGTCAACCATATGGATCACAACCAAGTGGCACCTGGAAAGTCTATGCTAAACAACATCCGTGGACAATACAACAACAGTTAACTAAACAATCAGGTGAATACAGTGCCGGTGATGGATTTGGTTCAAGCGTGAAAATGTCTGGTGATGGATTGATAGTAGTCACTGGCGCACCAAACTCTAACAGTAATGTCGGTGTAGTCAATACATTCTTAAAAGACTATGAGGGGGCTTTCCAAGAAAGTTTCGGCATTAGTCCATTGAGCGCAAATACTCGCGCATTTGGTCACGCTGTTGATCTCGGCACAGATCCATCCTCTAATACAGTATTAGCAGTTGGAGCTCCAAAGAGCTACGGCAATATAGGGTATGTCTACGTCTATAATAAATCAGAATTTGCTACTGCATTTGACCGTAGCCAAATCATTGTAGGTAATGTATTATCTCAAGGACAGTTTGGACATAGCCTGGCATTTAGTCAAAATGGTGATTGGTTATACGTAGGTGCGCCTGGCGATACTGCGATATCTAGCGGTAACGTGCATGTCTATGGTCTTAACCGATACATTCCTGTTGCAGAACAAATCACATCAGTTAGTAGTTTATACACGTTAACTCTAAGTTCAGCCTTAGGTACTACTGCTAATGTTGGGGATATAATCACACAAGCAGCCACTGGTGCGACTGCTACGATCACTTATGTTGAAAGTGCTAGTTCTTACCAAGTTAACAACGTGATTAATTTTGTTTACGATGCAAACGTGGTTGTTGGCAACGCTAACATATCAGCAAAACTTAGTATTACCACAGGCGGATTCTTATCTAATGTAAATGCATATCCATTGACTTCAAATACCTATGCTGTAACCAGCAACATATTCTTAACAGCATTTACTCCAGCAGTTACTAATGATCCTAGTTCACTGTTGATTACTAATGCGACCAAAACGTTTATTCCAAATCTTGACTATTATCTAAATGGTACAACGATTAATTTTGTTAATAACAGTAACATTGCAAACCCACAAAAACTTGATGCTGGCACTATCAGTATCAAACAAAAACCTTACTATCAATTATTAAAAACATTAACACTGCCAACCAGTAACACTGGAGCACAATTTGGCTTTGCATTGTCGAGTAGCTTCGATGGTGCACAACTGGCAGTTGGTACTCCTAATGACAACGTCGTTGGCACTGGCGGTGATCTTAAGATTGGTGCAGGATCAGTTTATGTATATGACCGTGTGATTGAAGCATTTAACACAGTTATAGATGCTGATGCCAGCACCGGCGGTCAAGACTATACCACAGAAAACCCTATTGCATCAGTCCACAAAGTAACTATAGACAATGTTGAGGTTACTAACTATACAGTTGTTGGTACTAACAAGATTAGATTTATAACTCCACCGCCAATTGGCCGTGTTCTATACGTTGAAGTTAATCAATTTAATCTATTAGAAAGATTGATCGGAGTAGACAGCTTAGAAGGTGGACTTGCCGCTATCCAAAGTAATGCGGCATTCGGTACCAGCTTAACGATCTGTTCAAACAACTGTGCGATCTATGTAGGCGCACCCAACTATGACAATGGCACAGAATATAATTCAGGCGCTGTATGGAAATTCCACAACAGAGGTCGACTATATGGTACCAACACTGGCTATACAATAAATCCAGTGTTTATGCCTGGCGATAAGATACGCTTAGACAACTTTGAGATCACTGTCAGTGGTCGTTGGATGCCCGCTACCGTCGGTAATATCCTAACATTGAGCGGTAATGTCCGTGCTAATGTTGGTGATTATATCACCCAGACCGTATCTGGGGCTAATATAGCTAATGTAACGGTATTAACATCTACAACTGCAACGGGTAGTAAATTTATTACAGTCAGTGATTATAATAATGCTAACGTGTTTAGCTGGTCATCAGGCAATGTTGTTAGCGTAAATGGTACAACTACCACAGCACAGTTAAGAGCCAGCTTAGATAGTTTAGTCAAAGACATCAACGACGCCAACCTATTAGGTATTTCGGCAGTTAACTCTGCAGGTAGATTAAGATTAAATTCTGACAGTACCAAAGCTAAAAACTTACTACGTATTCTGTCAGGTGCTAATCAACCTAACAGTCCAGGTGTGTATGCTGATGCTGATTTGATTATATTTGCATTCATGCAGATCATCGTCAATCCATATGGTGCGCCAGGTGAATACTTTGGTAATAAAGTTAAACTGGCAGCAAATGCATATATGTTGGTCATCGGCAGTGCTCGCGGAACTACAAAAGAATTTACCACATTTGATGTGTCTACTACTCCACTTGGCACTACCATGGACCAACGCACTACAAGATTGTATGACAGTATATATGGCAGTGGCAGTGTTTATGTATATGAACTATACGATGATCCGCGTAATGCTGTAGAAGATCCAGGTCGTTATAGTTTTGCACAACAGATAGATCCGGGTAGCTTGATCCCAGGTGCACAGTTTGGCTACAGCCTAGACATTGAAGGAACATTCATCACAGTAAGTGCGCCAGGCACTACACTTAGTGGTAAACCTGCACAGTCTGGAACAGTTTATATATTTGCCAATCCAATCATGACACGTGGCTGGGAACTTATCCGCTATCAACAATCTAAGGTAGACCTTGACAGTATCAGCCGTGGATATCTATACGATAACACGACCAGCTTGATCAAATATAATCTACAGTTTGTTGATCCCGCTAAAGGTCGCATACTCGGACAAGCTGAACAAGAAATTTCATTTAAAACAGAATATGATCCTGCTATCTATAATAGGGGAACCAATCCTAGAGCAGATATCAATCAAAATGTCTATTGGGGCAATAATCAAATTGGCCAAGTATGGTGGAATCTTTCTAAACTCAGATACATTGATTATGAACAAGATACTTTAACCTATCGTAGTTTATATTGGGGACAATTATTCCCAGGGTCAACAGTCGAAGTCCTTGAGTGGGTTAGAAGCAATTATCTACCAAGCCAATATGTGGCTAATGGCGGAGACGGTATACCTGAATACGCAGATGACAGTGCCTATGTAGAAGAAATCTTTGTAGATCCAGTGACCAGCATTATCATCACACGTTACTACTATTGGGTTAAGAATAAAACCAGCGTTGATCCTAACGACCCAAGTAGGAATATACCAGTCAGTGCTATCACAGACTATATATTAAATCCTAAAAATCAAAACATCGCTTTTGCCGCAGTGATACGCAATGATGCCTTGGCATTCTACAATGTCAGCAATTATCTATCAGCCGACAATACTATCATGCACCTTGATCATCAATTGATGATCAACACTGATATCATACACAGCGAATATGAGCTAGTGCAAAAAGGTAATCCAACTAATCTCATACCTACCAAGATAATTAATAAATTAATCGACAGTTTAAGCGGTATTGATCAGTCTGGTGCAACTGTTCCAGATCCAAGATTAAGCCAAGCTGACAGATATGGGATCAGCTTTAGACCAAGACAGAACATGTTTGTTGATAGACTGCAGGCTGTCAATGAGATGGTAAGTTTTGTCAATGATATATTCGCTGTTAATCCTATAACTGAACAATTTGATCTCACAGGGTTAAATGCACAGGAACCAACACCTAGTTTTAAGAAAGGTGAATATGATCAAGGTGTAACAACAGAAATAGAATTATCATATATCAATACAGACGAACTAGCTCCTGGATACCGAGTATTAGTAAACACCGATACGGCCCAGAACGGTCTTTGGGTGTTGTATCAATTGTCAGAATCTAAAACTTGGGAGATCATCAAAGTCCAAAGTTACAAGACCAGCTTGTATTGGAACTATGTTGATTGGTATGCCGACGGATACACTTCGGCAACTAAACCGGACTTCAGCGTTACCACTACCAATGACGCATTGAAATTGCGTGCGGTTGGTGGAGAGATTATCTATATCAGCAATGCCACTGGTGCAGGCACTTGGCAGTTGGTAGTAGTCCAAGACGACGGAACATTGCAGGTAGTAGGTATACAAAATGGCACCATACAGCTCAATACGTCATTGGGTGATTTTGCAGGTAACAGTCTTGGCTTTAGTAATCAAGACTTTGACAGCAACAGATTTGATCAAAATCCCAACAATGAAATACGTGCTATCGTAGAATCGCTGAACAATGAATTGTTTACCAACACCTTAGAAGGTGAATTTAATAATATGTTCTTTGTTCTAGTTAACTATCTATTAACAGAACAAAATTACGTTGACTGGTTGTTTAAATCCAGCTTTATCAGCGTCACACATAAATTAAGATCATTGGCACAATACCCAAGCTATGTGGTTGATAATCAAACCTACTATCAAGACTATATCAATGAAGTTAAACCTTATAGAACTAAGATACGTGAATACTTGATTGACTATACCGGTAACGATACCTATAACGGCAGTGTCACAGACTTTGATTTACCAGCTTACTACGATACCTCAACAGGTTACGGTATATTCCGTAGTCCAAGCGGTGAAGTTCCTTACGTTGAAGTAGATTCTGCAACTTGGCAGACATTTCCATACAACCAATGGTATGCAAATAGAAATCTAGTAGTATCAAGTATACAATTAGAAAGCAGTGGTGCCAACTATACTACTCCACCTACAGTGACTATCTCTAGCGTAGATGGTAATGGCACGGGCGCCACCGCCACAGCAGTTATTAATAGTAACACAGGTGCTATACTGTCAATCACTTTAACTAGTGCAGGCTTTGGATATACCACGACACCAAGGGTGACGATCAATGGTAGTTCTACTACACAAGCCAATGCCTATGCAGTGATGAAGAGTCCATTTGCTCGTAGCTTTGATACTAAGATGAAATTTGACCGTATCAGTTATGACAGCACAGTGCAACGTTGGGCGGCTAATACGACCTATACAGCAGGACAGATCGTTAGCTATGCATTCCAAGATGGCAACGTGATGATACGTAAGGCCTACAGTGTAACATCAAACATTATCACAGGAAATACATTTATTCCAAGTGACTATACTGAATATTCAGCAAATGCATTTAGCAATGCCAATGATCGTATAGTTGGATTCTATGAGCCAACTGATATGATGCCGGCTATTGACAAGATAAATGTTCCAGTGACATTGGCCAATACTGCGACTAATACAAATACAATCTATATATTCAATGCTCCAGCGTTACTACCGGGTATGTATATCACCAGTAACGGTGTTGACGCAGGTTATATAGCCAACATAGTATCTAATGTCATATTGATGGTTAACAGTCGTGGCACTATCACTGCTAATGTTGCTAACAACAGCACAGCGATTTCAGGCATTACCGGCAATATCCATCCATCATATGAAGCGTCACCACAAGTCGGCGAATATGTCAGCGGGATCGGCATACCATTTGAAACCACTATACTAACTAACAGTTGGTTTGCTAATAGTTTAAATTTAAGCAATCCTGCTACAACCACAGCCAATGCTGACCCGATCAGCTATGGTGGTATACCAATCAAAGTTACACAGATCAAACTCACAGTAAATGTCACGCTTAACACAGATGATACGATAACAGCAAACTATGATAATCTAAGCCCGTTGATCACAGGTATCGATTATCCGCAACTACCTGTGACAGGTGCTGATTTTAGTCTAAGTCCATTGTATGGACGTAGATATGATGTTGCATCATATGATGCTGTCCAATACAGCAGTGACGGGCTAGCATTATTATCTACTAGAAGTATAGATGTAGCCATGTATAGTCTATATAGCCAACTCAGCTTAGGAACAGCTCCAGAAGACATCATCACTGATGGCGGTGCTTATGTTGATACGAATTATAGCCATGCTCCAGAAGAACTAGTGCCAGGCAGGACCTATGATACTTTAGACATGCGAGTCTATACCAAGATCGATGCGAATGCTAACGTTGTAGCATATCGTGTGTTTGATAACATGATGGATGAAACTAACTATCTACGTATATCAAGTGCGGCTACTACAACATTACAAATACCTTTAGAGTTGACAGACAGCGAAATTTTTGTAGCTAATGTAAGTGTATTACCAACACCTAGCACATTATATGCACGTCCTGGTGTGGTATTCATCAACGGTGAACGCATAACTTATTATACTAAAACCTTATATAGTCCAGTTGCGTGGACTGCTAATACCAGCTATGCAATTGGCACAGCTATCAGCAACAATGGAACTAACTATAGGACCACAGGCAATGTTAATGCGCCTGACGATTTTGGTAATGCCAGCATACAAGCAAATATTTCTGTATTACCGGGATTAAATGTCCTAGGCCAGCTACGTAGAGGCACACAAGGGACAGGCGCTTATATGGAACATGGTGCAGGTGCACAGGTCATTGATGCTAGTTCAGCACAGACTATACCTGGTACCTTTGCTGGAAATCTAATGATATTTGCTAATGTATTATACAATAGCGGATCAGGAACTGCTATAGATGGAACAGGATTAACTGGATCAATCACTGCCGGTGCATTGTTCTTAAAAGCCAATGTAGCACCGGAAATTAATGTATCTCAAGGCCTGGGCACTGAAGATGCGATAAATACATTAACCACTGAAGGTAATGTAGAAATTTATACTGAGGAATTATAATGACAATTAAGATTAGCCAACTTGGAAACTTAACTGCGGTACAGGGCAATGCCCAACTACCAATAGTAAGCAACATCACTGGCACATTTACCACTGTGAAATCAAATATAGATCAAATTGGTCAGTATATTAACAGCGGAGTATATACCTACGGTAATCTTATACCTTCGGCCAATGTTGCTTACGACATAGGTAGTTTAGCCAGGCAATGGAGACACTTGTATCTCAGCGGCACCACTATATTTTTAGGCAATACCACGATCAAGGCAGCCAGCGGTAGTATTACCGTCGCTTCAGCACCGATCATCCTGTGGAACAACGCGATTACCACAAACAATGTAGTTCCGGGCAACGTGCAGGTTTATGGTGGGCAGGCCAACGGATCCGGAACACTATCAGCTACACTAACCTATAGGATAGGTGACGGTAGTTATAATATCTACAATATGACCTACGGCACTGATTATGTGATCAATCCTTGGGTTAGCGGACTAGGTAACCTGCAGATTTTATTAACTAGTACCTACTTATATTCTACATTAGGTTGGTTAGGCTTCGGTAATGTTTATATTACAGAAACAAGCCCGACATCAGCTACACTCAGCAACGTTGGGGTCACCACAGGTAATATTTCAACCCCTTCAGGTAATTTGTCTATCACAGGTAACGTATCTACCACAGGTAATATCACAGGCCCAACGATCTCAGACTTATATGCAAATATCATTTCAGCTAATACAGGTATGAAAGGATATGTTGATGCACAAAACACCAGTGATAACAGCGCGATAACAGCAGCCAATGTAGGTTTAAAAGGTTATGTTGATCAAGCTAATACTATACAATCGGGACAAATTGGCGCAGCTAATTTGGCAATTACTTCGGCTAACATTGGTATCATTGGTTATATTGATCAAGCTAACACTATACAATCAGCTCAAATAGGTGCAGCTAATCTAGCCATTACTTCAGCCAACGTGGGCATGAAAGGCTATGTTGATAATCAAACATACAGTAATGTAAACGTGACTTCTTATCTACCAACCTACAGTGGTAATATTGCTAGTGTAACATTATCTGGAGCAATAGCTGTTTTTGGCAATGTGTTTGTAGCTAACACTTATACTCCTGCTCTGGCAAATTCTACAGGTGCAGCAGGGCAGATAGTTTGGAATACAAATTACATTTATATTTGCGTAGCCAGCAACACCTGGAAGCGTGCTAATATAGCAACCTGGTAAGAAAAATCTATGGATAATATAGCGATAAATAAGAATATGACTACTACAACACAAGATATCCAACCAAAAAAACAACCTGATGAAAAGGGCGGTATACACCTACAGGGTCATATCAAGATATTTGATCCTGTGACCAAAGAAGTGTTTGTTAATAAACGCAATGCTATCCACTATGAAAACTTCTCGGTGGCTCTGGCAGAAAATGTTGCTAATAAAGGCACTAAGTTTATCACAGAAATGCACTTTGGCAACGGTGGAACCACGGTTGACCCCACAGGTGTTATTACATACTTGCCTACGAATACCAACGTGGCCAATGCTGATTTGTATAATCCTACATACTTTAAAATCGTAGATGATACGAATGCAGCTAATACTGATCCAGTGAACAACAAGATGATCGTTAATCATACCCCTGGACTAAAATACACAGATATAGTAGTAAGTTGTTTACTTGACTACGGTGAGCCAAGTGGACAAGCAGTGTTTGACAACAGCCAGACCCTAAACGGTGATTTTGTATTCGACGAATTAGGATTATTTGGTTACTTGAATGGTGCGTCAGGGTTAGGTGCAGGATTACCACTGTTGACACACGTGATTTTCAGCCCAGTGCAGAAGGCATTGAATAGGCTTATTCAAATAGAATATACAGTGAGAGTTCAAACATTAACAAACTTGACAGCATAACTAGGATAACGAAAAATGTCGTACGTAATTAACTTACCCAATGGCGGAACACTTTGCACTATACTTGATGGTACGGTGAACAATACTGCTTCCAGCTTGACTCTAGTAGGACGTAACTATGCAGGTTACGGGGAAATCATCGCCGAGGACCTTGTAGCATTATTAGTAAACTTCTCTAATAGTGTGAGCCCAACTGCTCCTAACGTTGGACAATTATGGTATGATACCAGCAATAAGACATTAAAAGTGTGGACAGCCGCTGGTGCCTGGAAAAACGTAGGTAGTTGCACAAGTCAAGCAACAGCACCCAGCACAACTGTCGCAGGCGACCTATGGTGGGACAGCGCAAATAAACAACTATACTGCTATGACGGTACTAGTCCATTCGCAGCCACTGGTTGGATCTTAGTAGGGCCAGGATACAGCGTAATCTACGGCAAGAGTGGAGCGATCTGGGAACAGATCAGCAACGGAACGACTACATTTGATGTTGTTTCTATGTATCTTGATGGCACACGCACAGCGATAATCAGCTCATCAGCATTTACTCCAGCGACACCAATCACGGGATTTAGTTCAATACAAGTTGGCTATAACATGAGCACGACCAGCACTGCTGGAACAATTTGGGGAACAGCTAATAATGCTAGTTACCTTGGTGACCAACCAGCAGCTAACTATTTCCGCAATAACATCAACAATAGTGGCACAGGCACACTGACGATTTTAAACAATAGTGGATTGACACTTGGTAATTATCAAGTTGCTACACTATCTACAGCCAGCAATACATTGACGATCACCAATAACATCAACGGTGGTAATATCAGTATCAAAGCCACCACAGCAAGCATCGCCACACAATACCTAAGCATCAATGCAGTTAGTGGTGCAGTTGAAGTTGCAGCAGTGCCAACAACTACATTAGGAATTGCTACTAAAGGGTATGTTGATAATAGATTTATCAATGCTAACCTTTGGGGCATTTCAACAGCAGTAACAGCGGCTGCCGGCACAAGTAATACAATGATCGCTACCACAGAATTTGTATCATCGGGGTTATCTGGATTATTTCCATACAAGATCTATAGTGGCACGAGCCATATATGGGTTAGCAGTGGTAATTCTGCTAATATAGTAATGGGTGGCAATTATGTAGCTAATGCTGATGTATCAGGATTCCACTTGGCTACTGGTGCTACCGTTGATGTTGCTGTCGCAGGTCGCGGTGATTCAGGTGATTCTAGCGTAGCATCAACAGGCTATGTAAGAACAGCAGGACAATGGTGGGGCAATGCGGCACATCGCAGTGCTAAGATTGTCAGCACCTCTGCACCTAATCCAGGTATCAATGACGTGGGTTCACTAGAGGGTGACTTCTGGTTCCAAATAGAAAGTTAATTAAGGCGAAAGAATGGCATATTCAATAACAACAACATCTGGCAGCTTTGTAGCTACCGTTCAAGATGCGACAATCAATACTTCTGCTACTCCACTGACTTTAATTGGTAGAGACTATGCAGGCTATGGTGCTTTCTTAAATGAAAACTTTGTTCACCTCCTAGAAAATTTTGCGGCTAATACAGCCCCTGCCCAGGCAAAAAGACTCACAGGCATGCTTTGGTATGACACTGCTGTAAGCACATTAAAAGTATGGAATATCGGAGCAAACGTTTGGAAACCTGTTGGTAGCAGTATTTCACAAGCAGGAGCACCAGCTAGTGGAACAGCAGGTGATCTATGGTTTGATACTACCAATAATCAACTCTATGCCTGGAGTGAGGTCAGCCTTACCTGGGTATTAATTGGACCTCCTAGCACATTGGCTGGATCTGGAGCTATTGTTACTACGATCAATGACTCTAGTTCTAATCCGCATGTGGTTATAGAACTTAAAGTATCTGATAGTATCGTGGGTATAATCAGCTATGATGCTGCATTTACTCCACAGACAACATTAGCTGGGTTTGCCACGATCAAACCAGGGTTTAATTTAAATAGCACTAGTTCAATTGGTGCACAGTTTACGGGTGATGCTAGTAACGCACTTTATCTAAATGGTGTAGCTTCTAATCAATTCTTGCGTAGTGATCAAAATACCAGCACACCCTATAGCCTAGGCGTAGGTAATTTAATAGTCGCAACAGATTTAACTATCGCATCTCAAGCCAGTGAAGTCAGCGTCCGCGGCACTACTAATAATAAAGACATCACTTTCTACGCGAATATCGGTGGAAACACTGCGATCAAATCCATAGCTATCAGTGGCAGCACTGGTAGTGTGAGTTTTGACAAGTCAGTCAGCGTCACTGAAAATCTATCTGCAGCGGGCACATTATCAGTGACTGGAGCCAGCACATTGACAGGTGCGGTATCTGTGCAAAATGGAATACTGCCAACTAGCGATAATACTATTAAGATTGGTCTTTCTAATCAAAAATTCCAAGAAGTATATGCTAGTTCATTCGTTGGTAACTTGATCAACGGTAACGTAACAGCGACCACAGCGACAGTATCAGGCAATCTAACAGTTAACGGTAATATCTTTATTAATAGCAACGTGGTTGCTACACAGAGTTATGTGACTTCAACTATAGCTACTTCTGGTAAAAATAGCCAAGGTAACAAATACGTGTCCGCATCTCCCCCTAGTGGTGGTAGTAACGGGGATATCTGGTATCAAATATAATGTCAAAATTATATGTATGGGACAGCAACACTCGTTCACAGGTCAAAGAACTCTATGTCAACAATAGCGGTACTTGGGCCAATGTAAGATACGGGTATACCAACGTTAACGGTGTATGGCAACAGTTTTATCCTGACAGTATAACATCAACGACTTACAGCACACCAGGCACTTATACCTATACTATCCCAGCTGGCGTGCATTCTGCTAACTTAACTGTTGCAGGCTCTGGTGGCGGATCTGGTGGCGGCGATGGTGGTAACCCAGCTACTGTTGGCTTCGCTGGTAATGTTGTAACAGCTACTATACAAGTAACTCCGGGAGACGTATTTACGTTTATAGTTGGTAGCGGCGGCCGTGCTGGAGCAGGCGGAGTCCGTGGAACTGGTGGTGGAGCTGGGGGTGTAGATCCAGCTGGAACATACAATGGTGGCCGCGGTGGTAACGCAGGCGGTTCAGGCACATCAGGTGCTGGCGGGGGTGGCGGAGCTGCAACTACCGTAAGACTAGGTGCTACTCAAATCATCGTAGCCGCAGGCGGCGGCGGAGCTGGGGGTGCAGGATTGTATAGTGGCGGATTAGGGCAAGGTGCTACAGCTTATAATGCTATA
>Ga0114966_10004246_pt1 | contig 12345 bp, 12 predicted proteins | sample M_130207_XF_Meta_FD_87029 | JGI IMG/M metagenome (GOLD analysis project Ga0114966, IMG submission 87029) | Freshwater microbial communities from Lake Montjoie, Canada to study carbon cycling - M_130207_XF_MetaG | ecosystem: Environmental > Aquatic > Freshwater > Lake | place: Lake Montjoie...
GCCTAAAAGTGTTGCTAGACCCAAAACATCTGTTAGAAGCGTTCTCGTCTTGGAACTTAACCTATGTCCGACAAAAATTCCTAGCCCTGCTCCACCAATAATTGCAATGACATTGATGAGTGTGCCAATACCTGGGAACATTGTTTAAGAATAGCCTGACAGTATCTACTGCGCTGTATTAGACTCTTAAAATGTCTTCAAATGCATTCATGGAGTTTCTTCGTCCTCACCGAACAGTTCCAGTTACTCCATGGACTGCCAAATCAAAATGGGATCTAGGTTTCACGCGAGTCCTGATCTTGTGGGTAGGTCTTTTCATTTTCGGCCTCGGTGATGCTTTCGTCATACAGAGCAATATTGGAAATGCTCCTTGGTCTGTGTTAGCTCAGGGAATTTCCAGAAATCTAGATATAACGATGGGCTGGTCAACTTTTGGTGTTAGTGCTTTGGTGCTTTTAGGGTGGATCCCTCTTCGTGAAAAACCTGGATTTGGAACTGTCTCCAACATAGTCATTATTGCTTTAGCTATTGAAATAGGCGTGACAAACATTCCTTTGCAGGAAAACTATCTCTTGGGGGTTATTTACGCTCTAGTAGGAATTGGAATGGTCGGAGCCGCCTCCGCTCTCTACATCACATGTGGTCTAGGACCTGGTCCACGCGATGGCTTGATGACCGGAATTCACTTCAAAACTGGAATTCGAGTCGGAAGAGTCCGTATGGCAATAGAGAGCACTGCCTGTGGGCTTGGGTGGCTATTGGGCGGAACCATTGGACTGGGGACCCTGCTTTTTGCGCTCCTCATTGGACAATCCGTCGCTGTTGCCTTAGGTGTCGTGTCCCGAGTTACGAGCAAGTAACTACTACGCTAAAAGCATTCCCTCGGTCTGCGTAGGCCGCTTACTTCGCACGGGGTCGCAAACACCCCCGTTAACAAAATCAGAAAGGCGTTACTCATGCTGGATTCGTATTTTAAAATCTCAGAACGTGGATCAACCGTAGCTCGTGAAATCCGTGGCGGCGTCGTCACATTCTTCACAATGGCATACATCGTGGCTCTAAATCCACTGATCATAGGACTTGCAAAAGATGGCGATGGAAAGTTTCTAGGTGGCGGAGATGCACCAAATCTAGCTGCAGTTGCAGCTATGACGGCTTTAATGGCAGGAGTGCTGACAATCCTGATGGGAGTTGTCGGAAACTATCCGCTTGCACTCGCAACAGGTCTTGGACTCAATACCTTCGTGGCAGTTGGTATTGCCTCAAAGATGTCCTGGGCCGATGCAATGGGCCTTGTTGTTATGGAAGGTCTTATTATTACAGTTCTTGTTCTCACAGGTTTTAGAACCGCTGTCTTTAAAGCCGTTCCTGCGCAGTTAAAGATCGCAGTTTCAGTTGGTATTGGTCTTTTCATCGCACTCATCGGCTTAGTTGATGCAGGATTCGTTCGCAAGACTGGCTCTGGTCCAGTTCCGGTGACTCTCGGCGATAATGGCACTCTCGTTGGGTGGCCAATCGTTGTCTTTGCCTTCGGACTTTTCTTGATGATAATTCTGATGGTTAAAAAAATTAAGGGTGCGCTTCTTATTGGCATTGCAGCGGCAACTGTATTAGCTATCGCAATAGAATCTGCATTCAAGATAGGGCCAAACTTTAACGGTGCTACCGGAGCAGTTAATCCAAAGGGTTGGGGACTCAACGTTCCCGCGATTCCAAGCGATGTTGTTGGTAAGCCTGATTTTGGTCTCTTTGGACAGTTCAACTTACTGGGTTCATTTGATCGCATCTCGCTTATTGCAGGAATACTATTTGTCTTTACCCTACTTCTCTCTGACTTCTTCGACACTGTCGGTACGGTCACTGCAATTGGACACGAAGCAGGTTTGATTGATAAGGATGGAAATATTCCAAATAATGATCGTATTTTACTTGTTGACTCACTAGCGGCAGTCGCTGGTGGTGCTGGAAGCATCTCCTCCAATACCAGTTATATCGAATCAGCTGCAGGTGTTGGTGAAGGTGCTCGTACAGGTCTCGCTTCTGTTGTTACAGGCGTTCTGTTTCTTTTGACTACTTTCCTTGCCCCGCTCGTTGCTGTAATTCCTTATGAGGCTGCAACTCCTGCGCTTGTAATTGTTGGATTCCTAATGATGACTCAAATTAAGAATATCGACTGGAACGATTACGGAATAGCAATTCCCTCGTTCTTAACAATTATCTTAATGCCATTCACTTACAACATCTCAGTAGGAATTGGTGCTGGCTTTGTCTCGCATGTAGTGATTCGTTTAGTACAAGGACGTCGTAAGGATGTTCATCCGTTATTGATCCTTGTATCAGTTCTATTCATGATCTACTTCTTGTCATCACCGATTAATGCTTGGGTTGGCTAACTGCTCAATACTTAGGAAAACGGCCCTACAGATACATCTGTAGGGCCGTTTTCTGCTACCAATCTATTGGGTTATGACCTAATGATGTGAGTAGCTGATTTGATCGTGTAAATGGTTTTGACCCAAAGAAGCCCCGATGAGCTGATAAAGGACTTGGGTGTGGCGATGCAATAATTAAATCGCTCTGAAAATACTGTGAGAGTTCCTGAGCGCTCTTACCCCAGAGAATCGCAACAACTGACCGGGCACCAATTATTCGGGCGACCTGATCGGTGATCTCTTGCCACCCAATATCTTTGTGGGCAAGTGATTCTCCAATCTCTGTGGTTAAAATACGATTGAGAAGTAGAACTCCCTGCTCGGCCCAGCCATGAAGATCCCCGTTGGCGTGATTGCTAGGCCCGAAATCATCGTCAAGCTCTTGAAAGATATTCCTCAAAGAGGCCGGTAACGGGGAGACTCCATTATCGACTGAGAATGCCAGGCCGTGAGCAAATCCGACTCCTGGATATGGATCTTGTCCAACAATAACAACCCGAACATCATCTATTGGCAGAGCAAGTGCACGTAAAATATTCGTGAATTCAGGTGTAATCGCAAGGCCCGTTAACTTGCTTTCAATCAAATCAAAATTTCTTCGCAATCCAACTAGTTCGAGACGCCAACTAGAATGTAACTGGTCGAATAGCGTCATATTAAACTGCGGTACGAGCGAAAAATCTTCCAGCGGCAGAGCCCACTTCTATGGGTGTATCAAAAACCGCCGAGATATGCTCACTAGTGATTACTTGATCTGCGGGTCCGGATACGGCGATTAAGCCCTCTTTCAACAGAAGTGCGTGAGTTGTTCCAATTGGAATCTCTTCTATGTGATGCGTCACCAACACAGTTGCTGGCGCTCCAGGATCAAGTGCAAAACTTCCGAACCTGCGTAGTAAATCCTCTCGTCCACCAACGTCTAACCCTCCAGCTGGTTCATCGAGTAGGAGTAGTTCTGGGTCAGTCATCAACGCTCTGGCGATCTGAACCCGTTTACGTTCACCTTCACTCAGCGTTGAATACGTGCGCTCGCCGAGCTCTCGAACGCCAAAAACCGTGAGCAAGGCTAAGGCACGTGATTCATCCCAAAGATCGTAACTCTCATTCCAACGTCCTAGAACTGCATACGCCGCAGTCAGAACAACATCTTTAACTTTCTCATCCCACGGAATATCCTCTGAAGTCTTTGCAGAGCACAAACCAATTCGAGTGCGAAGCTCAAATAAATCTGACTGACCCATCGTCTTATCCAAAATCTTCACTGTCCCAGTCGTTGGGAAAATCCTGGTAGCAAGAATCTGTAAAAGTGTAGATTTACCCGCTCCATTGGGGCCAAGGACTACCCAGCGCTCACCTGTTCTCACCGTAAAGTTCAAGGGACCAAGGATTGTCTTATCGCCTCGACGTACCAAGATATCGGTAACTTCTAATACAGAGTCAGTGGCCATAGAGCAAAAAGATACTGTGTAAATCTTCTTACCGCTCTCATTATGGGGCCTTCATCCATAGTGATTCGCGATAACCTAGCCTCCTCATGGCCATAGACAAAGAAAAAGAGCAGTTCACTGGCCTCATACTCCTGAGTGGAGTTGATAAAGCCGGAATCACTGAAGCGCTTTTCGACGTATTAGCTCCCTTTTCGATAAGCATTTTAGATATCGAGCAGGTAATAATCAGCAGTAGGCTCATATTGACGGTACTTATAGCTCTCAACCCAGCGCATGAAAAAGCGATCGAGGGCGATCTGGTGGAGTGCGCCCAGAGGTTAGATGTCGATATCGCCACACTCTTTTCTCACACGAGTAGTTCAACCATTGCAATAAAGAAGGGTTTGCTTCACGTAGTTATCATAAGTAGCAGTTTAAAGCCCCAAGCGGTAGCTGCTATTGCTGGAGCAATGACCGCATCTGGTGCCAATATAGAGCGTGTATCACGCACTGCGTCAACACCAGTTACAGCGATTGAGTTTGTGATCTCTGGAGCAGAACAAGAGGTAATTAGCGCCGTACTTTCTCCGGTGGCGACGACTCATACTATAGATATCGCAGTCTCTGCTGGAGGTTTACTTCGCTTTGCAAGGAAACTTGTGCAACTCGATGTCGATTCAACATTGATTACTCAAGAAGTCATTGAACTTTTGGCAGTGAAAGCCGGCGTAGGAGCAGAAGTAACAAGGATTACTGAAGCTGCGATGCTCGGTGAATTGGATTTCGAACAATCACTGCGAGCAAGGGTTCTCTTGCTCAAAGGACTACCAGAATCAGCGATTACCGAAGTAGCAAGTGAAATTCTTCTCACACCTGGCGCTAAAACTCTCATCCGAACGCTACATCGCTTAGGTCATACAGTCTCTGTCGTCTCGGGTGGTTTCTTAGATGTCATATCACCATTGATGGCAGAGCTTGGCATCAAGCACTTTCGTGCCAACAAACTCGAGATATCAGATGGAGTTCTCACTGGTCAGCTCCTGGGGCCGATTATCGATCGCGCCGCAAAAGCACAAGCGCTACGTGACTTCGCGGCGATTGAATCTATTACCATGGCGCAGACTGTCGCTATCGGTGACGGTGCCAATGATTTAGATATGATTGCCGCCGCGGGTCTGGGCGTTGCCTTTAATGCAAAGCCGGCCGTCAAAGCGGCAGCCGATAGCAGCCTTAGCTCTCCATATCTAGATTCGGTGTTATACCTTCTTGGTATCCCACGTGAGGTAGTTGAAGAGGATTAGTTTTCATAGTCTGCATGCGTGAATATCGGTAACTAATATTCCGCGTGCGCCTATGCTCCACAACTCATCCATCAAACGATTAGTATCTTTACGAAGCACCATTGCACGCACAGCAACCCAGTCAGGTTTTTGCAGAGGTGAAATAGTAGGTGACTCTAATCCAGGAGTGATTGCACAGGCCTTATCAACGAAAGCACTGGGAACATCGTAATCTAGTAACACGTATCTTCGAGCCGTCACTACACCTTGAAGGCGTCGAATCAATATCTCTAACTCTGACTCAATTTCAACGTCTCGACGTGAAATCACAATAGCCTCACTCACCAGAATCGGGTCACCAAAGATCTTCAACCCTGCCTGTCGAAGCGTGTTTCCAGTGCTGACTACATCTGCAATTACATCAGCTACTCCTAACCGGATACTACTTTCAACTGCTACATCTAAACGCACGACCTCGGCTGAGATATTCAATGTAGTGAGATAATCTCTCACCAAGCCTGGATAAGCAGTTGCAACGCGCTTTCCATCGATATCTGAAAGCATCCAGTCGTGACTAATGGGCGCGGCAAAACGAAAGGTAGAAGCACCAAAATCTAGAGATAGTCGTTCTGTGGCGTGAGCCCCCGAATCAATCAGTAAATCCCGTCCAGTGATACCGGCTTCAAGCTCCCCCGAGCCGACATAGATAGCAATATCGCGTGGCCGCAAGTAATAAAACTCTACGCCATTGTCGATATCAATCATGATGAGATCACGACTGTCAGTTCTCTGCTTGTATCCTGCCTCTTTCAGGACCTCAATCGAAGCATCGGCAAGTGATCCCTTATTAGGAACAGCAATTCGCAACATTAACGTCAACTTTCTTAGAGGTGCTTATAGATATCTTGAGGCGTTAGCCCGCGTGCCAACATCATTGTCTGCACGTGATAGAGGAGCTGGCTAATCTCCTCTGCAAGTGCATCATCAGACTCATGCTCTGCAGCTAACCACACTTCTCCAGCCTCTTCCAAAATCTTCTTGCCTATGCTGTGAACTCCGGCATCAACTGCAGACACCGTTCCTGATCCCTCTGCGCGATTAACCATCTTTGCAGTCAGTTCGAGCCAGAGGGCGTCAAAGGATTTCATAGCCCTGAGTTTACTACGAACTCCTCACCGGCGTTTGCCCATTAACCTCATTGCGCGATATCGAAGCCATGAGAAGTAGCCCCATACGAGAAGATAGATTGGATATAGCGTGTCTGTTGGTTAGTAGGCATTGTTGTGTGTGAATAGGGTTCCGAGAAAAATCTAGGAAGTAAAAAACTTAAGCATTACTCTGACGCGGAGTTTGCGAGTTCTCGCAATGCGTCAATCATCGCGCCTGGATCTTCGGCGTTAAACACCGCGCTTCCTGCAACAAAGACATCGGCGCCTGCCTCGGCAGCTTCAGATATTGTCTCAAGCGAGACTCCCCCATCAACTTGTAACCAGATGGGGCGTTCACCGATGATGCGTCGGGTTTTCTTCACCTTTTCCATCATCTCATGCTTAAAACTTTGACCACCGAATCCAGGCTCAACAGTCATTATCAAAAACATGTCAATCTCATCCACTAGATCTTCATACTCCTCGATAGAGGTACCGGGCTTGATCCCAAGACCGGCGCGTGCCCCAGCTTTTCTAATCGCGCGAAGAGTTGAGGCAATATCACTCGTTGCCTCGGCATGAATAGTGACACTACTACAGCCAACCTCTGCATATGCTGGCGCGATCGAATCTACATTAGCTACCATCAAATGCGCATCCACTGGAATCGGACAAGATTGAATTATTTGGCAGGCACGATCGAAATCAAAGGTAAAGTTTGGAACGAAGATATTATCCATAACATCTAAATGTATGAAATCTGATTGCTTTGCTATTCGAGCAATCTCAGAATCCAGTTGTGCAAAATTTGCATTGAGAATACTGGGGGTTATACGAACTTCGCGAGACATAAGCTAACCCTAACTTTTCTTCTTTAAAATGGCTAGATACATCGCATCTGTTCCGTGTTTATGTGTCCACAGTGACATTGCACCCGATCGCTGTGCATTCTCAAGATTAGGCGGAAGGTGATCTGAGATATCAATCAACTCAATTTCAGGATGGCTCTTGAGGATGTCATTGACCTGAACCGTAGTCTCAGCAAAATGCGGTGAGCATGTTGCATAACCCAAAATACCGCCGACATTGAGCACTCCAATTGCTGACTCGATGAGCTCACGTTGTAACTGTGTTAACTCACGCAGATCTTTTATCGATCTTCGCCAACGTACTTCTGGTCGACGTCTTAAGGCTCCGAGTCCCGTGCAAGGAGCGTCTATGAGTATTGCATCAAAGCTCTCATGGTGTGATGCAATATCGCGTCCATCTCCGGTCCAAACTCTAGCTCCGTGGACAACACGTTTAACAAGCTCTGAGCGTGGTGACGAGATTTCATTAGCTGTAAAGACTATGTCGCGCGATGTGGCGATTGCAGACAGCAGCGCTGCCTTCCCCCCCGGGCCTGCACATAAGTCCAGCCACGTCCGTCCCTGTGCAACAGATGCGAAGACCGAAGCGACTAATTGGGAGCCTTCATCTTGTACACCAGCCAGTCGGTGGCGAATCAACTCCAGATCTCCGGGATTGCCTTTCCAGCGCGCTCCGCTTTGAGAGTACGAAGTTGCCTCACCACCCAGTTCAACTAATTGAGCTTGAGTCGAGAATCCGGGCCAAGCGACCAATGTAGGAAGTGCTGGAATATTGTTAACCGCTAAGGCAGCTTCAACTTCATCCCAACTCTTGAGCAGGTCGTAATAAGCAGAGACTATCCACTCCGGATGTGAGTGTTGAATGGATAAGCGCAGCACAGGATCTTTGATATCAGCCAGAGGTGAAAACCATTCATCGATAGATTTCCTCGTAACACTTCGCAAAAGTGCATTCACAAAGCTTGCTTTAGACTCACCAACACGTTTACGAGCGACTTCAACGGTAGCAGCAACGGCGGCATGATCTGGAATTCGCATTTCATGAATCTGATGTACACCAAGGCGTGCGACATCAACAATTCCGGGATCTACCTCATTCCATGGGCGATCACTAATTTGGGACAAAACCCAGTCATGCTTGCCTTGCAATCGAAGAGTGCCATATACAAGCTCAGTTACAAGGCTTCTATCGCGCTCATCTAATGAGCTTGAAGAGAGGGCTTGAGGTAAGAGTAGATTCGAGTACCCGTCGTTTCTATTAACCTCAGTGATCAGATCAAATGCCAATAACCGAGAGGCATCAGGCTTAGGCGATTTAAATGTATCTCTACGGGCCTCAGCCAAAAGTCGAACCCTGCGTTAATCGCGCTCCACGTGCCCATTCAGATGCACTCATCTCTTTCTTCCCCGCAGGTATGACCGAGACAAGGGATATGGCACCCTCTTGGCCACAGCCAACTACTACGTTGCCATCGATGAGAGCAATCTCTCCTGGTATTAATTGCGCTGAAAACATCGCTGCTCGGGTAATTTTAAAACTCTCATCTCTCCACGTAGTCCATGCGCATGGCGCAGGATAAAAGGCGCGAATACGTTGCAAGATAATACTCACGTTTTTATCCCACATTATCTTTGCTTCATCTCTATTAATTTTGTGAGCCAAGCTCGAACTTCCGGTTTGAGGTATTGGCGCGACTCCCGCGTCAATATCGTTTAATGCCTCTTCAACAACGCCTGGCCCTATCTCTGAAAGAGAGATCAGCAACTCCTGTGTTCGCCATTGCGGGTCGATAGTTATCTCTTGTGTACGATAAATCGGGCCAGTATCCATCCCCTTATCAAGGGCGAAAACCGTTACACCAGTCACGCTCTCACCGTTTTCTATCGCACGTTGCGCCGGAGCAGCGCCGCGATATTTGGGTAAAAGAGAGAAGTGAAGATTTATACAACCGTGACGTGGCAGGGTGAGTACATGCTCAGGGAGTAGAACACCGTATCCAATTGTCACCAAGAGATCTAATCCATCGATAATCCCTATCAACTCCTCCGATTTTTCAGGTTGAAGTAAGGGGACTCCATGACTCAAGGCCCACCGACTGACCGAGGAGGATGAAACTTCACGCCCTCTGCCTGCTGGGCGATCTGGCTGCGAAATAACGAGCGCTAATTCATGGTGTGAAGTCAGCAACCACTCGAGGACGGGTATCGCTACATCTGGAGTAGCCGCTACTCCAATGCGCACTAGGTGTTCCGTCCGAAGATACTGTGTGGAGACTCCTTGATAGTGATCTGCGAACCCGACGATAAAAACCAGTCCGATTCACGGATCTCTTTCATCGCTATCTTGCGATCCTGCCTACTCAATCGATCAATAAATAAGACTCCATCTAAATGATCTGTCTCATGTTGTAGCGCTCTGGCAAGGAGTTCGGTGCCATCTACCTCAATGGGTTCACCGAACATATTAAACCCTCGCGCTACTGCACGGAACGAACGAGGAGTCGGATATGACAAATCTGGAAATGATAAGCAGCCCTCGTCCTCGCTCTCGATATCTCCACTCAAAACTAATGTCGGATTAACTAAATGACCCACGACATCATCTACATTCCAAACGAAGGCTCGTAGTGAGACACCTATCTGTGGCGCAGCTAAGCCGGCTCCCGGAGCTTCAAGCATTGTTTGTGTTAAATCCGCAATCAGGGTGCGCAACTCTTTATCGAAATCTACAACCAACGCTGCGGGGGTGATAAGAACTGGATCGCCAAAATAGCGAATCTCTTGCATGCTCATCCATCAATCCTATCAAACTGTCACAGTGAATACGGGTCAACTCTAATTGCTAGGTACTCCTTTTGCGCGATGCTACGCCTGCGCTGCAACTCATGTAAGAACTCCGTCACAACTCGCGCATCTTCACGTATGCAATAAAGAACAAGTTTGGCGTTGGATTTTCCAAGAGAGATCGGGCCAAAAAGCTTTACCGATGGAGGGATCCGTGAATCCTGGATCGCTTTACGCAAGCCACTGGCAATCGATGTGAACTCGTTCAACGGGCCAGTGATGACAAAACTAGATACATACGGAGGCAATGGAATCTCTGAACGCTCCGTTAACTCACTCTGAATCATCAAACTCGGGTTCCATCTCATTAACGATGAGACAATCGGATGTGATTGATCCATGCACAACAGGACTAAACCGTCAGAGCGTGTCATCGCCGCCGTTTCAAAAAAGAGTTCGCGGGCGCGCTCTTGAGCACGAAGATCGGGATGTGCGAAGAGTTTGAGAGCTTCCAGAATCACAACAGCTGCATAACCCCCGGGGGTTTGTGGCGCTGCCCCGGGAGTTGCGATCACTATTGATGGCTTGTCCTCGACGTGAGATTTAATTACATCTCCAAAAGATAGTACGACAGGTACACCTGGAAAAGCACGTGATAGCTCCTCGGCTGCCCGTTCAATCCCCCGACTCGCGAGATACTGTTTATTTCGCTGGCACCATGCGCAAGACCACGAAGGGTAACTCTTTGCACAAATCCCACAAGTCGGCGCTGCGGCTTTTGCGCTCACAGATAAACGAGCGCCACAACTACAGACTGCTAGATTTTTGCAGTGCGCACACAGAAGTGCATTGCCATATCCCTTACGTGCAGCAAGGAAGAGAACAGGTCCCTGTTTCAGCGCTTTTCGAATATCGCCAAAAATTCCTCCCGGCAATAATGCACCATCATCGGAAGAGTGTGCCTTGACCAAAACTCTTTGGGGACTATTTTTGTAGATCAGAGCTTTCTCTTCGATTAATCGTGAAATCTCTAGTGAGGGCACATAGCCAGTGAAGATGAGATTGAGACCCTCAATGTCGCGGCGCATATTAACGACATCTCGAACATTCCAACCAGGGCTTCGAATCTCGTAGTGTTCGTGTGATGACTCTTTATACACGATTATGGTCGCTAGGTCCTTAATCGGAGTAAAGACTGCACCTCGAGCGCCTATAACAATTGCAGAATCTGATGAGTTCGAACGAAGATAGTTCGCGTACCGTTGCGCTCGAGACTGAGAGCTATCGAGTCGGATGCATGTAACGCCCAACCTCTTCACACTCTCGCTAATAGCATCTATATCATTTTCATCTGGAGCTATGACGAGAACTGACCCTAAATTCAACGCCTGTGATGCTAAAGACGCAGTAGTCTCCCAGGGTTTGCTATGTGGAGAGAATGCAACAAACGAGAGTTCCTGTGCACCTTTATTTTTCGGCGTTGCCTGACTCTGTTCAAACTTCTCTGTCTTATCAATACTCGCAACCCGGGGAGGAATAGCACTGCGAATAATGTCGAATGGATTAGTGCACCAATGTTTTGCAGTTTTAGATATTAACTCAATCGAGAGTTTAGTAGCCACTGGATACACCGAAAGAATTTTGGTCACTGGTTTGATGCGCCCGACGACCTCCGAGCTATCAACTCTTTCAATCACTAGCGCCTCTAGTTCACGACCGTTAAATGGCACCTGTACTCGTACGCCTACATCGATGAACGCTGATAATGACTCGGGAACACTGTAGTCATACATCGAATCCAGATGGAAAACACCTGTATCAACCCATAGACGTACGAAGGGATTATCTAGAGCCTGCACATGGTCACGAGCAATTACCTGCGCCTTTAAACGCAAGCGGCCCGGCGTCTTCATCTCCTACTTAATTGCGCTTTGAAGAGCACTAACGCGATCAGTGCGCTCCCAAGCAAACTCAGGGAGTTCGCGTCCAAAATGTCCATATGAACTTGTCAGTTTATAAATGGGACGCAGCAAATCTAAATCACGAATAATCGCGGCAGGACGAAGATCAAATGTCGCAAGGACAGCATCCTGGATTTTGGATACAGGAACACTCTCAGTACCGAAAGTTTCGACAAAAAGCCCTACCGGTTGAGCTTTTCCAATCGCATATGCAACTTGCACTTCACAGCGCCGAGCAAGTCCTGCAGCGACTACATTCTTTGCAACCCAGCGCATCGCATAGGCCGCGGAGCGATCGACTTTTGATGGATCTTTTCCGCTAAATGCACCACCACCATGACGCGCCATTCCTCCATAGGTATCAACAATAATCTTTCTACCCGTTAATCCCGCATCTCCCATAGGCCCGCCAATAACGAAGCGACCTGTTGGATTGATCAGAAC
>Ga0114966_10004248_pt1 | contig 12343 bp, 5 predicted proteins | sample M_130207_XF_Meta_FD_87029 | JGI IMG/M metagenome (GOLD analysis project Ga0114966, IMG submission 87029) | Freshwater microbial communities from Lake Montjoie, Canada to study carbon cycling - M_130207_XF_MetaG | ecosystem: Environmental > Aquatic > Freshwater > Lake | place: Lake Montjoie...
ATCGGCCGACACGGCAGCCGAACGCGCCAGCGCCGCGTCGAACTCACCGAGGCTCACGTCCACGAGCACCCGTACCGACGTGAGGTACGCGTACGCCACTCCGGCTACGGCGGTTTCCGCCTGCTCGAGGCAGCGCAGCGCGTCCTCCGGACGGCCGAGCTGCACCAGACCGAGTGCCCTCGCCACCCACGCCTCGCTGGTGAACCCGATACGGGCGCGGTCATTGTCCACGGCGAGCTCGGCGGCGCGGACCGCCCGCTCCGACTCGCCCAACTGCGCGGCGCTCGCTGCCTCGGTGAGCAGCACGAGCCCCTGCATCTGGTACACGTCGCCGAGAAGATGCATCTCCTCGACGGTCCGCTGGTGTGCCGAGGCCCGGCCGAGCGCAGCCGTCGCACGCGTGAGCGGCGCAAGGGCCAGTAGTTCGCCGAAGCCGTCACCCATGCGCTTGAAGCGCGTGCGCGCCGTCTCGCCCTGCTTGAGCGCGTCCTCGGTACGCCCGCGCCAGAGCCAGAGGTTCGCCTGGAGGGACTGCATCATTCCAGCAGCCCAGTCGTCGCCGCGATCGAGTGCCTCCTCGAGCACCCGGTCCGCAAGTTCACTCGCCTCGTCCGTGCGGCCCTGGTAGTAACGGACATAAGCCAGCAGACCCTGCGCCCAGCCGAGGCCACCACGATCGCCCATGGCCGTCATGCTGCGCTGAGCGAGGTCGAGGCGCGCCTCGGCCTGCACGAGGTCCCCCGAGATGAACGACAGCCATGCCCGGTGCCACTCCACCCAGGCCAGCCCGATCGCGTCCGCACCACCTTGGGTAAGCCGCTCCGCCTCGTCAAGCAACTGCTCCGCCAGGGAAAGATCGCCGCCGAGCAGTTCGACGAACGCTCGGTCACGCAGTGCCCGGGCGAGCCGCAGCGGCTTGCCGACCTCGCGGAACAGCCGCACCGCCTCGGAGAACTCGCTGCGCGCGCCGGGCAGGTTCCCGCTGAGGCGCACGACCGTTCCGAGGATGCGTCGGGCTTCGGCCTCAGACTCGAGGTCCCCGAGCAGTTCGCTGGAGCGCAGCACCCGGTCGAGGTCCGCCCGTGCGCGAGCGATATTGCGCTGCTCGGCGTGCGACGCCGCCCGGATGAGGCAGAGGCGGAGCATCGAAGGCACCCTCGCATCGTCGACCTCCTCGCCGAGCAGGTCGAGACCCCGTGTGGCGAGGCGGACGCCAGAACGCATGTAGTGCTGTTCGGATGCCCGCTCCGCGGCGAGGGTCAGCCATCTCACGGCACGGTCGACGACATCGGCCGGCACGCCCGATACCGGGCCGAGTTCCGCGACCAGTTCGGCGGTGGTGGCGTAGTGGTGGGCGATCTCGTCCCGATTGGCAGTGCCCTCCCGTGTCGTCTCGTTCGGGCCACCCGATCCCGAGAGCAGCACAAAACGCTCGTAGATCGTTGCGAGCGACTCCGCGATCCCATAGTGGCGAACCGCGCGAACTGCCTTGGTGAGCGTGTTGTACGCCACGTCCCTCACGGACTGCGAGCGGAAGCTCCAGCGCCGGCCTTCACGCGCAAGCAGTCCGGCATCCACGAGCGCATCGAGCGTCGAGCTGTCTCCGTGCTGCCCGAGTGCCTCGGCGAAGCGCAGCAGCGCAGTCAGCGAACCGGACGCGCCGAGCACTGCCGCGTTGTCGAGCATCGCCCGCTGGTCCGAGGTCAATTGGTCCAGGCGGGCCGAGACCAGTGTCCGCAGGGAGTCCGGCAGGTTGCCGACGTGCCCACCGTCCGCCACGAGCGTTGCGAGTTCCTCGAGGAACAGGGGATTGCCGCCACTCCGGTCATACAGCGAGGCAACGATTGCCGAATCGGCCGAGTCGCCGAGGATTGCTGCTGCGAGCTGTTCGGTGGACGACCGATCGAGCGGCTCGAGCCGCAGGTGGAGCGACGTGAACAGCGGGCTCATCGAGGGCCACGCAACTTCCACGTCGGGGCGCGCCGTTGTGAGCAGCACGAACGGCAGGTTGGCGAGGTTGGTGAGCAACTGCTCCAGCAGGTTGAGCACCACCGTGTCCGCCCAGTGGACGTCCGCTATCGCGAGCAGCAGCGGACCCCGGTTGCACCGGGCGTGCAGCACCGTGATGAGGGCTCGAGTGAGCTCCTCGCGTGCCCGCACGGCATCGAGACGGTCGAGGGCCGAGGGCTGCCCGACGAGATGGAGGAATGCGTCGCCGATACGCACGATTTCTGGATCGTCGTCGGCGCGACCGAGCAGTTCCGCCGCACGTTGCATGCCCGTGCGCCGGACGCCTTCCGCCTCCATGTCACCGAGACCGAGCGCATCGCTGAGCGCCGTTGCGATCGGCCACCACACGTTCGCCTCGCCGTACGCAACGCACGCCCCGACGAGCACCGAGAGCCCGTGGGCCTCGCGGGCGGTTCGCACGATCTCCTCCGCCAAGCGGCTCTTGCCGACGCCACCCTCACCGTCGATCGCCACGAGCAGTGCCTTCTGGCGTGCCACCGCGTACGCAACGCCGGAGAGCAACAGTTGTGTCTCCTCGGCACGGCCGATCATCGGGGTGGAGCGCTCCCGGCGGCGTCGTCCGGGACGCAGACTCACTTCCTCCGCGAGCCACGCGTCGATCGACTGCTCGCGCCCGCGCGGGGTAAGGGACTCGAACCACGAGTACCGGATGGGACGGTCCGTGAGCACCTTGGTGGGCTGCCCTACGAGCACGCGACCGGGTGGCGCCTCGGACTGCAGCCGGGATGCGGTGTTCACCACGTCACCCATCGCCGTATAAGCACCGCCCGCGCGGGAAGCACCGACGAGCACCTCCCCGGTATTGATCCCGATGCGCATCTGCAGGCCGGAGGCTGCCTCACGGTTGTGATCGCTCAGCGTCTGCTGCATCTTCAGCGCGGCGCGGACGGCCCGCTCGGCATCGTCGTCGTGCGTTATCGGCGCACCGAAGAGCGCAACGATGCAGTCCCCGACGATCTTGTCCACGTGCCCGCCGAACAGGACAACGTCCTCCACCATCTTCTGGAAGATGCCATCCACGAGTCGCTTCACCTGCTCGGGGTCCGCGTGCTCGGACAGCGTGGTGAACCCGACAATGTCCGCGAATAGGACCGTGACAACGCGCCGTTCCTCGCCGAGCGCACTGCTCACCTCTGCCCCGCAGCCCGGGCAGAAGCGAGCGCCGTCGGGCGCGAACGCGGAGCAGGAGGTGCAGGTCAACATGCTTGCGACCGCCAGTCGCCTGTTGTGGCAGCCGGAGGGCGGGGATCCGGATGCATGGGGGCGATCGTACGCTGCCTGCCGCCCCCGTCGGGGATTGAAATATTGGTTTGCAGCGGATGGAGTCGCGCCACCCGGGGCGAGACTGTGACCATGTCCACCCCTACTTCCCAACCCGTTGCTACCGCCGCCGCCGGCTCCGTCGATGCCGTCAAGGTGTACGGCAAGGGTGGCACCGAGGTCCGGGCGCTCGACGGGGTCACCGTGTCGTTCGAGCGCGGCCGCTTCACCGCCATCATGGGCCCGTCCGGGTCCGGCAAATCCACCCTGATGCACTGCCTCGCCGGCCTCGATCGGCTCAGCGGCGGCAAGGCCTACATCGGTGACGTCGATGTCTCCGACCTGAACGACAAACAGCTAACCATGCTGCGCCGAGATCAGGTCGGGTTCGTCTTCCAGTCGTTCAACCTCATACCCACGCTCACCGCACTCGAGAACATCACGCTGCCGCTGGCGCTCGGCGGCCGCAAGCCGGATCAGCAGTGGCTCGACCGTGTGATCGACGCCGTCAGCCTGCGCCCCAGGCTCTCGCACAAGCCGAGCGAGCTCTCCGGCGGGCAGCAGCAGCGGGTGGCTGTAGCCCGGGCGCTCGTGACCCGGCCGCAGATCATTTTCGCCGACGAGCCCACCGGCAACCTGGACTCGCACTCAAGTACGGAGATCCTCGAGTTCATGCGGCATGCGGTGGACGAGTTCGGCCAGACGATCGTGATGGTCACCCACGACCCGGGCGCCGCCAGTCATGCCGATCGCGTGGTGTTCCTCGCCGACGGGCGCGTGGTCGACGAGATGGAGTCCCCCACCGCCGAGCGAATCCTGGACCACCTCAAGCGCCTGGGCGGCTGACCGTGCTCCGAATCGCCCTGAAGGGCGTGCTCGCGCGCAAGACGCGCCTGTTGCTCACATCGCTCGCCGTCATGCTCGGCACCGCGTTCCTCACCGGGACCACCGTGTTCACCGACACGATCAAGGGCACCTTCGACAACCTCTTCTCGAGCGTCTTCGCGAATGTCGATGCGTACGTCCGGTCCAGCGACGTCATTGAACAGGACTTCGGCGACGCACAGCGCGGCAAGATCTCCGGAACGCTCGTTGAACAGATCCGCGAGGTCCCCGGCGTCCTCGCGGCAGAGGCCTCCGTCCAGCAGTTCGCCGTCATCATCGACAAGCAGGGCAAGCCGGTCGGCAAGCCGGGCGGTGGTCCACCGACCTTCGGCGCCACGGTCGGCAGCGACACCATCGGCTTCTGGCGCTTCGAGACCGGACGTGCCCCGCGCGACGGCACCGAGGTCGCGGTGGACGTCAACTCCTTCGGGCGCGGCAAGTTCTCGATCGGCGACCGGATCAAGGTCACTGCCGTGGGAGGCACCCGGGAGTTCACCCTCGTCGGGGCGGCACACTTCGGCACCGTCGACTCGCCGGGGGGTGCAACGTTCGCACTCTTCGACGACCGGACGGCCGCAGAGTTCCTCAATGGCAAGCCGGATGTGTACGACGCGATCATCGTCCGGGGCGATGGCAGCGTGTCGGAGACTGAACTCGTCGACCGGATCCGGCAGACCATCGGGACCACCGGGGTCGAGACCATCACCGGCAAGGCGATCGAGGAGGAGAACAAGAGCGATATCCAGAAGGGACTCAGCTTCTTCTCGGTGTTCCTCACCGTCTTTGCGTTCATCGCGCTGTTCGTCGCCACCTTCGTCATCTACAACCTGTTCTCCATCACGGTCGCCCAGCGACGGCGCGAGAACGCGTTGCTGCGCGCCGTCGGCGCCAGCCGCAGGCAGGTCACCTTTGCGCTGCTGGTCGAGGCATTCGTGATCGGCCTCGTCGGCTCCCTGATCGGGCTCGTCTCGGGAGTCGGCCTCGCTGTCGGTCTTCGTAGTCTGCTTAATGCGGCGGGGGTGGACCTGCCGTCCACCGGCGTGCGCCTGCGCGGCAGCACCGTCGTCACCACGCTGATCGTCGGACTGCTCGTCACTGCCGCGTCGGCACTCCTGCCCGCCATCCGGTCGAGCAAGGTGCCGCCCGTCGCCGCACTCCGGGACGAGGCGATCGAACCTGACGCGTGGTCCCGCTCACGCCTCATCTGGGGTGTGCTCCTCCTCGGCGTCGGTATCGCCGGCGTTGTGGGTGCCCTGTTCGGCGGAAAGCTCGTACTCCTCGGCCCGGGCGCACTCGGCCTCTTCACGGGCCTGTTCGTGCTCGGACCCCTCGTTGCCCGCCCGCTCGCACGGCTTGCAGGCATCCCGTTGCGCTCGCTGCGCGGGATCACCGGGCAGATGGGCGCCGAGAACGCTGCGCGGAACCCGAAACGTACGGCCCGCACCGCTGCTGCCCTCCTCGTCGGGGCGGCGCTCGTGGCAGCCGTCACCGTCATGGCCAGCTCCATCAAGGCATCGGTCCGGGCGATCTTCGCCGATCAGTTCCAGGGAGACCTCACGGTCACCGTCCAGTCCTTCGGCTTCGGCGGCCTCCCGATCACCCTCGCCCCGGCGTTGGGCTCGCTCCCCGAGATCCAGGTGGCAACCGGGGTGGGCATTGCCGTCGCAAAGCTGCCGGAGCGTGCTAAGGGCACCACTGTGACCGTGGTGGATCCGTCCACCGTGTCGGCGCTGTTCGACCTCAAGGTGGTCGAGGGTCTGCTCACGGACCTCGATCGCACCTCCATCGCCTTGAGCAGGAAGAAGTCCGAGTCCCTGGGCAAGGGGATCGGCTCCACCATCACCTTCTCGTCGCTCGGCGGCGCCCAGCGTGACCTCCGGGTCGTTGCCGTGTACGAGGAGGACACGCTCGCTGGCGGGTTCACTGTGTCCCGTGCCGTGTTCGAGGGCGCTGACGACAACCTCTTCGACTTCGGCGTGTACATGCTGAAGAAGGAGGGCGTCAGCAACACCGCCGCGAAGTCCGCTGTCGATGCGGTGGTGCACGAGCTCGCCCCGGCCGGCAAGACCAAGACCCGTGTCGAGTACATCGACAGCCAAGCCAAGCAGGTCGACCCGCTGCTCAACCTCATCTACGGATTGCTTGCGCTGTCCGTCGTGATCGCGGCGATCGGCATCGTCATCACGCTGCTGCTGTCGGTCTACGAACGGCGCAGGGAACTCGGCCTCCTGCGGGCCATCGGGATGACACGTTCCCAAGTTCGCTCGAGCATCCGCTGGGAGGCACTCATCGTCACCCTCATCGGAGCGGTCGAGGGCGTAGCGATCGGGCTTGCCCTCGGGTTCGCGGTCGTCGCGGCGCTGAAGGACCAGGGCCTCAACCACTTCTCCGTGCCGATCATCCGCATGGCATTAATCTTCGTCATCGCCATCGTGCTCGGTGTGCTGGCCGCAATCATCCCGGCACGGCGCGCCACGAAGGTCAACGTGCTCGAGGCCATCTCCACCAACTGACGCGTGCAAACGGCAGCCGCACTACGTTCGACAGCATGTCCTACGACCCGACGAGCCTCCCGGACGCGGTGCTCGAGTTCCTCGACGAGTATCACCTCGCAACGCTGACCACCCTGCGACCCGACGGTTCGCCCCACGTCGTCCCCGTGGGTTTCGCGTGGGACCGGTCCGCCCGTCTCGTGCGCATCATCACCTTTGCGTCGTCGATCAAGGCGAGAAACGTGCTGCGGGGCGGTACGCGGGCGGCAGTGTCACAGGTGGACGGCGGCCGCTGGTTAACCCTCGAGGGCGTTGCCCGCCTGACCGACAACCCCGCCGACGTTGCCGCTGCGGTGGCCGGGTATGCGGCCCGCTACCGCCAGCCGAGCGAGCGCATCGACCGCGTCGCGATCGAGATCGGCGTGGACCGCGTGCTGGGTCGTGCCTGATGCTCGTGCTGGCCGGAGCGTGACCAACGCTGGTCATGCTCCTCGAGGTACAGCTCGGCTGCTTCCTGCTCTGCGTCCATCGCACGCGGCCGCACGAGCCCGGTGGGTGTCACCTCGGTGAGCATCGCAGACTTCGGCGCCGCCTGACACGTTGGGCACCAATAGGTTGCGCGCATGTGCTCCCCGGTGCGTTGCACCTTCACCGCACCGTGGCAGCGCGGGCACGGCAGTCCGTTGCGGCCGTACACCGCGAGACCGCCAGGTGTGTCGGGGGCAGTGACGCGTCGCGTGCGCATACGATTTTCCTGCAGCATCCGTGCAGCGGTTTCGATTGCCATGCGACGGGTTGCGAGGTCCACGTCGCTGATGGCCCGGAACGGGCTGATGCCGCAGTGCCAGAGCACCTCGCTCTTGTACACGTTGCCCACACCACACGCGATCCGTTGGTCGAGCAGCACCTCAGCGATCGGCTCGTTGCTGTCGGCGAAGCGATCGATCCGCTCGAGGCACCCGTCGATGTTCGGAGCATCCTTGGTGAGGTCGGGGCCAAGGTGACCGAACCCCGGGTGACGCCGCTTGTCGAAACTGCGGTAGCACTCGACGGTCGGTGCGTTGAAGCACACGGCCTGCCACTGGCCCACGCCAATGGCCACCACCATCTCCCGCTGCGGCCTGCGCCAGCGCTCACCCGGGTGGTAGAGGTGCCAGGAACCGGTCATGCGCATGTGGGTGTGCAGCACGACCCCGTCGTCCCAGGCGAACTCGAGGTGCTTGCCGAAGCTTTCGATCTCCTCGATGACCCGACCCACCTGTGGCTGGACGCCGTCAAGGTTCCGGGAGTCGAATGACAGCATGGGCCGACCGACCAGCGCCGTACGCAGAGCCGCTGCAGCGCGGTAGATGGTGTCACCCTCGGGCATTGGTGGCAGCGTAGATCAATGATCAGTTCAGGTGGTGAACCCCATCCGTTCACGAGATGATGAGCCAATGATCTCGTGGCGTGCTCCCTCCCCGTCGCAGATGGATCGCTTCGTGCGCAAGTGCTCGGCAACCGGTTTCAACACCCCCCTCGGCCTCACCGACGGCGCCGCGCCAGCGCGCTGGTTCGTCGACGACGTCGACGCAATCCTCGGGGTCGGCCCGGAAGCGTTCGCGGCGGCTTCCGATGCGATGCGCTCGTGGGCGGAGATGGACCTTCCGTGGTTCCGTGTCCACCGCCCAGAGTCCATACCGCTCGAGCCCGGGGTGGTGGTTGCCTACACCATCCGTGTTGCCGGCCTCTGGATGCCGTTCGCCTGTCGGATCGTGTCGGTCACCGACGAGACCGGGCCCGACGGCTCCCGGCGCTTCGGTTTCGTGTACGCCACCATCGGTTCTCACGCCGCACAGGGCGAGGAGCGATTTCTCGTGACGTTCAACCCCCAGTCCGGTGAGGTCCACGGCTCCATCCGGGCCGTGTCGCTCCCGGGTCGCTGGTTCGTCTGGCTCGGTCTGCCCGTAGCCCGCAGAGCACAGCGGCTGTTCAAGCCCGAGGCACTGGCGGCGCTCGCCGCGTCAGTGCGCCAACGGTTGGCTCAGGACCGCAGCACCAGGCCGCGATAACCGTCCACGAAGCCCGCACGCTTGAGCGGGGCCACCACCTCTGGCTCGGTCTCGGCGATGGTTTTGCCGTCCACCTTGCGGATCTCGAGGCTGCGTAGGCGCCCGTCCTTCACGAGCGAGGCGAGCGCGTCCGCCCAGCGCTCGTCGTTGCGCGCACCGCCGAACACCACCAAGTGGTGCCCCCGGCGGTCGTACCACGCCTGCGGCAACCCGTCGGCCAGGACGACCATCGCACCGGCACTGCGCGCCGGTCGTCCGCCGTTGTCGGGCCACGACAGTGCTGCTCCGTATGGCTGCGCCGGATCGGTTGCGGCGAGCACCAGCGGGGCCGATGGTGCCTCGGGTTCGCGGAGCGAGCGCAGTCGGTCCACCGCGCCGGGCAGCGCGAACTGGGCAGCGCCGAGGCCGGCGACGAAATAGCCACGCCGCACCTGACCGCGTTCCTCGAGCACCTTGAGGATGCCGTACACCGCGGCGAACCCTCCCGCTGCACCCTCGGCAATTACGGCCTCTCGGGTGACGATGCCGTGGCGCTCCAGCAGTTGCAAGGCGTTCGCGTGTGAAGCAGCCGTCGGGGTGGGCGCGGGCTCGAGCAGCGGGGCAACGAGCGACCAGCGACCGGCCCCCGAAGCAGGCCCGATCGACGACAGCCGTCCGGGTCGGGGGCGGCCGCGGAAGCGCAGCCCCGGCGCCTGGGATCGAGACGCTGCCTTGCGCGCCGTGCCGGCGAGGAACGCGCGCAGCGGCGTCATCGAGTCGTTGGTCACCTCGCCAGCCCACACGAGGTCCCAGAGCGCTGCGAGCACCTCGGCCTCGGTAGCCGGTCCCGTGCCGGCGCGCAACTGCGACCAGAAGCTCGCCCCCTGCTGCGCGAGGACGGCACGGACGGCGTCGTGCACGACCCCAGCGGGCGGCTCGACGGGTTCGAGCCCGGCACCGAGCAGCGCTAGCTGATCGCGGAAGTACATGCGCACGCGGCCGTCTGATGCCCCGATTGCACCTGCCCCGAGCCACACCACCTCCCCAGCGGCACACAACTCGTCGAGGTCCGAGGGTCGGAATCCCCGTACCCGCGCCGGGAGCACCTCGGTCTCGAGGACCGTGGCAGGTACTGCTGCACCCTGCAGCAGCCCGAGCGCCTCCACGAGTCGGTCGAGGCTCGTGCCACCACCGCGGGCGCTGTCGTTGGCCCGGATCCCGTGCCACTCGGGGAGGAAGCGTGCGAACACCTCCTGTTCGACGGGCTCCACCTCACGGCGCAGCGCTGCCAGCGACCGACGGCGGAGCTGACGCAGCACCTCGGCGTCGCACCACTCCCGCTCGTGCCCCTCGGGCCGGAACTCGCCCCGGACCAACCGCTCCTGCGCCTCGAGCGCACGGAGCGCGCCGACCACACGCTCCACGGGGACAGCAAGGCGGCGGGACACGCCGTCCGCGAGGAACGGTCCGTGCGTACGTGCGTAGCGGCCCACCAGGTCCTCGAGGGGATGCACCACCGGGTCGGTGAACGCGGCCGGTAGGCCCATCGGCAGGGCGCAACCGAGCGCGTCGCGGTACCTTGCCGCATCCTCGGCCGCGACGAAGCGTTCCTCGCCGCCGAGCCGTACCGCAATCGCCCGTCGCTCCCGGAGTAGCGCCGCGAGCCACGGTGCCCCGTCACCCTCGCAGCGCACGTCTACCTCCGCTGCCGACAGGTCCCCGACCTTGCGGAGCACGTCGTGCAGCTCGTCGGTGCTGCGTGCCCTGCGGCCGTCCACGAGGCACTGCAGCTCCAGCTCGAGGTCCGCGAGAACCCCCGGATCCAGCAGTTCCCGCAACTCCTCGGCGCCGAGCAGTTCCCGCAACAGGTCGCGGTCGAGCGAGAGGGCTGCGGCACGCCGCTCGGCGAGCGGCGCGTCCCCCTCGTACATGTACGCAGCGATCCAGTTGAACAGCAGGCTCTGGCTGAACGGCGAGGCCCTCGGGGTGTCAACCGAGACGACGCGGAGTGCCCGGCTACGAAGTTGGCCGAGCACCTCCCGCAGCGCGGGTACGTCGAACACGTCCTGCAGGCACTCTCGGCTCGTCTCGAGCAGGATCGGGAACGTCGGGTATTTCGCGGCAACCGCGAGGAGGTCCGCCGCCCGACGCCGCTGCTGCCACAGCGGTGTGCGTTGGTCCGGGCGCCGGCGCGGGAGCAGCAGGGCGCGCCCTGCGCACTCCCGGAATCGTGCGGCGAACAGCGACGTGGTGGGCAGCGTGGACACCACTAGCTCGTCGATGTCGTCAGGGTCGATGAGCAGATCGCCGAGCGGCACGTCCTCAGCGGACTCCGGGAGACGGATGACGATCCCGTCGTCGCTCCACATCGTCTCGACGGGCATGTCGAAGCGCTCCGCGAGGCGGCGCTCGATCGCCATCGCCCACGGGGCGTGGACGGGTGTGCCGAACGGCGACAGGATGCACACGCGCCAGTCGCCGATCTCGTCCTTGAAGCGCTCCACCACGACGGTGCGGTCGTCGGGCACCGCTCCGGCGGCCTCCTGCTGCTCCCGGAGGTACAGCACCACATTGCTCGCCGCGAGCGCATCGAGGAAGTAGTGATCGCGGAGCCGCTGCAGCGCGGCGGCATCGGGAAGGTCGCGAATCTCCCGAATGAACGCTCCGAGTGCACGACCGAGCTCGAGCGGTCGGCCGGGCCGGTCCCCGCGCCAGAAGGGCATCTTTCCCGGCTGGCCCGGCGCCGGGGTGACGACAACGCGCTCGAAGGAGATGTCCTCGATGCGCCACGTGCTCGCGCCGAGCAGGAAGGTCTCGCCGGGCCTGCTCTCGTACACCATTTCCTCGTCGAGCTCACCCACCCGAGTGCCGTCGGGCAGGAACACACCGAACAGCCCCCGGTCGGGGATGGTGCCGCCATTGGTGACGGCGAGTCGCTTCGAGCCGTCGCGCGCCCGGATGACGTCACCGATGCGGTCCCACACGATGCGAGGTCTCAGCTCACTGAATTCCTCACTCGGGTAGCGGCCGGCAAGGAGGTCCAGAACGTTGTTGAGCAGCTCATCGCTCAGCTCCGCGAAGCACGCGCAGCGCCGCACCAGCGCGGCGAGGTCCGCCGTGGCGCAGTCCCCCATCGAGACGTGTGCGACGATCTGCTGGGCGAGTACATCCAACGGGTTTCGCAGGTACCGGGTGTGCTCGATGAGCCCGTCGTGCATGCGGCGCACCACGATCGCCGCCTCGAGCAGGTCGCCGCGGTGCTTCGGGAAGATCGTCCCCTTCGACGGCTCGCCCACCGAGTGACCCGCACGTCCGATGCGCTGCAGGCCCCGGCTCACCGCACCGGGAGACTCCACCTGCACCACGAGGTCCACCGCCCCCATGTCGATGCCGAGCTCGAGGCTCGAGGTGGCCACGAGCGCTCGCAGGCGCCCGCTCTTCAGGTCGTCCTCGATAATGACGCGTTGTTCGCGCGCCAGCGACCCGTGGTGCGCCTTCACGAGGTCGCCGGCCGCACCGCCCGAGAGACCCTGTTCCTCGGCAAGCTCGTTCAGCCTTGCGGCGAGCCGCTCCGCCTGACGCCTCGCGTTGCAGAAAATGATGGTGGAGCGATGCGCCTCGATGAGCTCGAGGATGCGCGGGTAG
>Ga0114966_10004249_pt1 | contig 12340 bp, 10 predicted proteins | sample M_130207_XF_Meta_FD_87029 | JGI IMG/M metagenome (GOLD analysis project Ga0114966, IMG submission 87029) | Freshwater microbial communities from Lake Montjoie, Canada to study carbon cycling - M_130207_XF_MetaG | ecosystem: Environmental > Aquatic > Freshwater > Lake | place: Lake Montjoie...
CCCCACTTGCGGCTGCGCTCCTCAAGCGACTGCGGCAGACCCCAGGGGCCCGAGATACTGATCATCGCCTTGATGCCCTGCAGGTGGTGGGTGGCCACGTAGCGCGCTGCGAGCGAGGCACCGCTTGAGTACCCGCACACCACGATGCGGTCGTACCCCTCGGCCTCGAGCCACCAGAACGCGGCGGCGATGTCGCGCACGGCGTCCTCGAAGATGGCCTTGCCGAACAACTGGCCCACGTTGCCCATACGGGTCTCCACCACGAGCGTGGGGTACCCGGCGCGCGCGAGGCGCGAGGGCAGAAACCTGAGAGTGCCCACCAGGAAGTTGCCCATGATGCCGTGCACATGGATGATCGCCGTGCGGTGCCCGCTCGACCGTTCGCGCACGCGGGTAATGCGGTCGTCCACGTGCAGCAGCGCGTCGTGCACCTCTCCATCTTCTGCGCGGATGGTGGCAAGCATCCGCTCGACGCCCATCCCTAGGCCCCCGGCGCCGTGCCTGGGTCGACGTGCTGCACGTCGCCGAACGGCATCTGCATGAACCGGGTGCCGAGGGTGCCGAAGGCCTCGGGGTCGCCCGAACAGGCGAATGCGTAGTGCCCCTCGCGCCCGCCGTCACGCAGCATGCCCTGCCTGCCGAGCGTTTCGGCGATCTCACGGGCGATCTCCTCGCCCGACGAGATGAGCGTGGCGTCGGGCACCTGGCGGCGAATCAGCTTGGTCACCATGGGGTAGTGCGTGCAGCCGAGAATGACGGTGTCGACATCGGCATCGCGCAGCGGCTGGGTGTATTCGCGCACCATGTCGACCACCGACTGGTCAAACGGGTCGCCACTCTGAATGGCAGGGGCCAGACGCGGGCATGCCACGGCGGTGACCTGCGCGCCGGCATCGTGCGCGGCGATCATGCGCTGGTACGACCCACTGGCCACGGTGGCCTCGGTGGCCAGCAGGCCAATGCGCCGGGTGCGGCTGCTCTGCACTGCCGCGTGGCTCTCGGCCGTCATCACACCGATCACCGGCACGTCGAGGTGGGTCTGCAGGTGGGCCAGCGCTGCGGCGGTGGCCGTGTTGCAGGCCACCACGATCATCTTCACGTCCTGCGCCAGCAGCCAGTGCGCGATGGCCTCGGCGCGCGCGCGCAGGTCGTCGGCCGACTTGTCGCCGTACGGGAACCACGCGGTGTCGCCGAAGTAGATGAAGTCTTCCGACGGGAGCCGGGCCAGCAACTCGTCGAGCACCGTGAGCCCGCCCACGCCGGAGTCGAAGACCCCGATGGGGCTGTCCGTTTTGCCTGCCATCACCAGCACACGATAGAGCCACGCGTGCCGCGAAGGTCCCTCAGGACCCTCGCGGCACCGATGGCAATGCTCAACCGGTGTAGCGCACGAAGTTCATCGCGAAGTTGGTCTTCGTGCCGCCGTGCACCATGGCCAGCGAAATGACCATCTTCTTCGGTGCCGTGGATCCCGACTTCGGAACGACCAGACGGTACGCACGCGGAATATCGGCCTCCCCATCGTCATCAAACACGATGACGTTCCCCTTCTTGGCGCCCATGTCGGCAACCACAAACACGCCCTCGTCCGCTTCGTTCGACTCGAACACCGGCAGGTTGGTGTCGTAGCGGCCACTCCGGAACAACTTGAGGTAGGTCGCCGGGCCGCACCCGATGGCCGGCGCACCAGGGCCCAGCGAGAGCTGCACGGGGCAGGGCAGCACCTGGCCACCGATGGTCCAGCTCTGCAGCGTCCAGACGCCGTAGAAGCCGCCGTTGGCGGGCGTTGTCGTGCCCCCTGGCCCCTTGGTGACGGGTGCAGCTGTTGCCATCTGCACCGGAAGGGCTGCTGCGCAGGCGATGGCGATGGCGCCGGGCACGATGAATGCGCGAAGGCGGTGGGGTCTCATATGACGCTCCTGATTTGTGGGGGATCTGATGGCAGGCCATCAGAACTGTCACGAGCGTACCCGACGCCCATACCGCCAGCGGGGTGCCCCCGGGTCGAAGTCGCTGGACCCGCCGGGCCCTACGTCCGGAGCGTCTCCGGTGCAGCATCGGACTTGCCGGTCTTCTCAAGCAACTTCTCGCCCTCGATGTCCACGTGGGGCAGGATCTTGTTGAGCCACTTGGGAATCCAGTGGGTGGCCCTGCCCATGAGGCGCAGGATGGCCGGCACCATGAACAGGGTGAGTCCACCCGCAAGCAGCACCCCAGCCGAGAGCCCCACGCCGAACTGCTTGATGACGGGGTCGCCGTTGATGATGAAGGCGGCAAACACCGACAGCATGATGAGCGCGGCGGTGGCGATGACCTTGCCTGCCGTGCGCACGCCATCGGCCACCGCCTTGGCGGGCGACACCTTCACGCCATCCGCCCCCACCCGCGAGAGCAGGAACACCTGATAGTCGTTGGCCAGGCCGAAGATGGCGGCGTACATCATCAGGGGCACGTACGACGCAATGGGGTCTGACGGCCTGCCGCCGATACTGCAGCACACGTTGGCCGAGTCGAGGCCCACGGCGTAGAAGCCGAACCCCCACTGGAACACAAAGGTGAGCAGCCCGAAGGTGGCAAGCGCGATGAGCGTGATGACCAGCGCGGCCTGAATGGGGATGAGGATCGACCGGAACGCCAGCAGCAGCACCAGCATGTTCAGCAGGGCCACGGTCATGATGACGAGCGGCAGGGAGTCGGTGATCTCGTGGGCGAGGTCGATGTTGCCCGCGGTGGTACCGCCCACGTAGGCGGTGAGGCCGTTGGTCTCCTTCTCCACCTTGGGCACCACGGAGTCGCGCACGCGCTTCACCAGCGCCACGGTCACGTCTGATGCCGGGGCCGTGGTGGGGATGGCGTTGTAGTACGCGGCCGTTCCACTCTTGTTGACCGATGGCACCGAGACGCCCTTCACGCCCTTTGTGGCCTTGAGCGCGTTCTGCAGCTTCACCAGGCGCGGGTCGGTGCCGAGCGGGTTGCCGCCGGCGGCGGTGAGCGCGGCGGTCACCTCGGCCTTCAGCTGATTGGCCTCGGCCAGCTGCTGGTTTGCCTCGGCCTGCAGCGCCAGCAACTGCTGCTTCTGGTACTCGATCGATGCCACCTTGGCCAGCAGACGGGTCTCTTCGCGCAGCAGGGTGTCGCGCTTTCGCACCAGTGCTGCCCGCTGGGTGGCGAGCGACTGCGCCTGTGCGGCCAGCGAACGCGCCTGTGCGATGAGCGACTGCTGCTGCGGCGTGAGCGGGGCGTTGAGGAGGGCCCTCGCCTCTGCGCGATACGCGGCGATCTTCGCCTTGGCGTCATCCACCGCCTGCTGCTGCAGGTTGCCCTGCGCAATGAGGGCATCCACGCGTGCCTGCAGATCGGCCTTGCGCTTCTGCAGGCGCTCGAGCACCACAGGGTCGACCGTGGCGGCGATCTCGGCCTCGACGGCGGAGATCTCGGCCTGCACCTTCTTGATGTCGGCCGTGGTGGCCTTGTACTTGGCCCCCGCCGCCCGGGCCTTGGCGGCCTCGGCCTCCGCCTTTTTCACGAATGCGGCGGCGCGCGCATCGGCGTCGCCCCGCGCCTCCCGGCGAAGCGCCTGTGCCTGTGCCACCAGCTTGTTGCGCTTGTTGGTGAGCATCTGCGCCTCGGCGTCAAGCTGCTGTCGCTGCGCGGTGAGTACCGCGGCCTCAGCCTTCACCTGCGCGGCCTCAGCCTCAAGCTGCGCCTGCTGCGCCTCTCCCTGCGCCTGCTCCTGCTCCAGCTGCGCCTGCAGGGCTTCGGCCTGGCTCTGCTCGGCCGCGACCGTCGGGTCCTCCTTCGCGGGCGGGTTCAACTGCACCGCCACGAGCAACGGGCCGTTGTAGCCCACGCCAAAGCCCTCGCTCATGAGGTTGTACGCCTGACGCTGGGTGGTCTTGAGCGACGACACCCCGACGTCCTCCTGCCCCAGGTTCATGCGCAGCACCGGCAGCGCCATGGGAATGAGGATTGCCAGCCCGATGAGCACCATCCACCACGGGTGGCGCGCCACAAACGTGCCCCAGCGGCCCCAGACCCCACCCGTTGCGGCGGCCTTCGCCGTCTTGTGCTTCGGGAAGATGGGCAGCGAATTGAGTTTGTGCCCAAGCAGCGAGAGCACCGCCGGCAGCAGCATGGTGGCGGCCAGCACGGCAGTGACCACGGCGAGCGATGACCCATAACCCAGCGACGAGATGAGCGGGATTCCCGCAACGGCGAGCGCGAGCAGGGCGAGCACCAGCGTGCTGCCGGCAAACACCACGGCGGTGCCGGCGGTGCCCACCGCAAGCGCCACCGATTCCTTCGGGTCCATGCCGTTGGCCAGTTGCTCGCGGTGACGCGACACCACAAACAGCGCGTAGTCGATTCCGACGCCGAGCCCGATCATGGTGGCCAGCGTGGGCGCGATGCTCGGCACCGATGCGATATGCCCCAGCAGGCCGATGAGGGCCAGACCCAGCGCCAGACCCAGCACCGCACTGATGATGGGGATGAACATGGCGATGAGGCTGCCGAACGAAACCGCCAGGATGATGACGGCGGCGATGAGCCCGATGACCGTGCTCGTGTCGGTATTGGGGTTTGAGAGCGTGGCCCCAACCGTGCCCCCGGCAGCAACCTGCAAACCGGCCTTCACCGCCGGGTTGGCGGCATCGAGCACTGCTTGGGCCTGCTTCTCGGTGATGGCCGCGGAGCTCACGTTCATGAGCACCGGCACGTAGGCGATGGTGCCCGACTTGCTCTGCAGGTACTTGGCGGCGTTGCCGTAGGGGCTGGTGGCCTGCGTGACGTGGGGCACCTTGGCCAGGGCCTTGACCGATGCCGTGATGGCGTTCTTGTTGGCCGTCGAGTTGACGGTGCCCGTCTTCACCTTGAAGACGATGGGGCTCGTGCCGTTCTCGGTGGGCGGGAAGTCGGCCGCCAGCACGTTGGTGGCGTCCTGGCTCTGCGTGCCGGGCAGGCTGTTGTCGTTGGTGGTCTGCGCACCCACCACTGACACCACCGCGGTGAGCCCAACCACGATGACCGCCCACAGGATGAGTCCCTTGATGGGGTGGTGCGCGATCCAGCGCGCGATGCGATGCAGCAGTGATGCCATCGTCAGGTGAGCCGGGGCAAGCGGACGTGGGGGGCGTGGGTCATGCGCGCAGCATAGGTCACGTGCGTACCGCCACGGGGCCGGAGCTGCACCCCATTACTGCGCCAACTGTCGGTATCCGCCCTTCCACCATCCGAGCGGTTCGGCCTCGGTGACATCGGCCTGCAGCACGCGGCCGATGAGGATGCTGTGGTCGCCCGCCTCAACCACCTGGTGGCGCTCGCACACGAGCCTGGCCAGCGCCCCGCCGAGCATCGGCACGTCGTGGTGGCCACCCTCCCACGGCAGATCCTTGAACCGGTCCTCACGCGAGAAGGCGAACGTGTTGGACACGTCTTCCTGATCGGCGGCGAGGATATGCACCCCGAAGCCCGGGGCGTTCACCACCGAGTCGTGGGTCCATGACGCCATGCCGATGCACACGAGCACCAACGGCGGGTGCAGCGACAGCGACGAGAAGGCAGAGACCGTGAGCCCCACCGGGCCCTCGGGGCCGGCAGCCGTGACCACGGTGATACCGCTGGCCCAGCGGCCAAGGGCCGCCTTGAAGTCGTCGGGGTCGACCCCGGGAAGGTGTGACTCGCTCATGGCCGGACTGTATCCCGTCAGGCCGGGCTGGCCACAGGCAAGCCGAGCTCCGTTGCCGTGGCGATCATGCGCCGGTCATACGTGAACACGATGCCGAGATCGGTGTCGACGAGGGTGGCAGTTGCCAGGTGAATGGCATCGAGCGAGCGAAGCGCGGGCGCGCCGACCTCCTCGGCCAGCCCGAGCACCTGATCGTCAATCGGGATGAGCAGAAGGCGATCGAGCCCTTCCTGAACGGCCGCAACCTGCGCCGGCCCCACCCGGCGCGCGGCGCGACCAGCCTCCACGACCAGCAACGCACTGGATACCCGCACGGGCCACCGGTTGAGCTCGGCCGTCAGCGCAGACGCCTCGGCCTCCTGGAACGGCAGCTTGAGGAATGCCGACGCGTCGAGGTATGCGAGCCGGCCGCTCACACGCGGTCGGCACGGATGTCGTCGAGAATCTCGTCGATTGACTGCGTGCCCACTGGCGGGGCCGCGGGCCAGCGAACGTCGAGCAGATCGCCCACGGGCATCGTCGCGCCACGCGCGAGCAGCCGCTCGATCGCCGGATCGAGGCGCCCCGATGGCACCAGCCGGGCGACCTCGCGCCCGTGCTCGGTGACCACCAGCGCCTCGCCGGCCTTCACCCGGTCGAGGTACTTCGAGAGGTTCTGGCGCAGTTCGCGAACACCCACTTGATCAGCCATGTGCGTCACGGTAGCACTTTTGTGTGCGGCCAAATTGTGCTGCTTATGTAGCCTTTCCACACGTCACGGTGACCAACTGACATGAACCAGACACAACCCGGCAACGACCCGCGAATCCCCGATGCCATCAGGCACCCCATCCTCTGGATCGTGGTGCTTGCGATTGTGGCCGCGGTCATCGCCGCACTGGTGCTCACCATCAGCGACGACGTGCGCGCCGACCAGCGCCAGGACGCCCTGGCCCCCTTCTACACGCCACCCACCCCGCTGCCACCCGGACGCCCCGGCGACATCATCCGCACCGAGCCGCTCGGTGTGACCGTGCCCGGCGGGCGGGCACTGCGGGTGCTCTACCGGTCGGAGGACTTCCGGGGACGCCCCACCGCGTCGAGCGGCATGGTGTTCATTCCCACCCGCCCGGCACCTGCTGGCGGACGCCCGGTGGTGTCGTGGGCACACGGCACCGTGGGCCTTGCCCCGCAGTGCGCGCCCACGCGCATTGCCAACCCAATCGGCAACCTGCCCTGGGTGAGCGAAATGCTCGCCCGCGGATGGGTGGTGGCGGCCACCGACTACGCCGGACTCGGCACGCCGGGGCGCAACGGCTACCTCATCGCCGGGGACGAGGGACACGACGTGATCAACGCCGTGCGCGCCGCCCGCGGACTGCCCGGTGCCCACGCATCCACCCGCTGGGTGTCGTGGGGCCACTCACAGGGCGGGCATGCGGCGCTCGCCGCGGGCGACATGGCGGCGTCGTACGCACCCGAGCTGAACCTGGTGGCCATCGCCGCGGCAGCCCCCGCCGCCGACCTGCAGGGCCTGCTCGCGCTGCAGTGGAACCAGTCGGCATCGTGGGTCATCGGTGCCGACGTGGTGGGTACATGGCCACAGGCCTACCCCGAACTCGACCGGGACGCTGTCCTCAGCGCCAACGGGCAGACCCACTGGCAGAGCATTCTGGGGCAGTGCATCGTGGGGTCCGCAATCACGGCCATCGTGCGTCAGGACCTGCTGGGACAGGACTTCTTCCGCATCAACCCATGGGACCAGCCGCAGTGGCGCGTGCGCTTCGCCGAGAACACGCCGCGGCCCACGCCACGTGGCGTGCCCGTGCTCATCGCGCAGAGCACCACCGACGAGGTGGTGCTGCCCCGCACCACAGCGACCGTCATCAGGCGCTGGTGCCGCGTGGGCACTGCGCAGAGCACCCTCTGGGTGAACGATGTGTCGCACAACACCACCGCCATGGTGGTGGGGCCGTCGGTGGTGCAGTGGATCGACGGCCGCCTGATGGGCGCACCGGCGCCGGACAACTGTTCGTCGCCGACGCCGGTGTCGCCGCTCGCGGGCTAGGCCCGCGTCAGATCAGCTCTGCTGCGGGGTGTTGTTCACCGGCGAGATGATCAACACCACGATGAGGGCGATGAGCGGAAGAAAGACGGCGAACAGACCGAAGCCGAGCGGGCTGCGGTTCTTGCCGCGGGCGATGGACATGGTGATGAAGATCAGCGCCAGGTAGACGATGACGGCGATGATGTAGAGCAACACTGCCACGAGGGAGACCCTTCGTCGGGAGCAGGACGGGTTGCAGACTACGGATGGCGCCGGACTCCACACCGCATCCGACAGCCATTGCTACGGTGTCTTCACCGACCGCCTGTCGTGGGAGAGCCCGGCTTCGAGCCGGCGCCGAAGGAGCAACCGCCCCGGAATCTCTCAGGCACACGAACCGTGATGGGCGCGGTAACGCTGGAGAGAGGGTGCTCGACACCCCGCCGATGGGGAAAGCCCGCACTGCGGGTGCATCTCTCAGGCACACGGACAGCGGGGGCGCCGATTCGCACACTGCGCGAGGGAGTCGCCACACATGTCAGAGCACCAGAGCCTCACCGAACTCGAGGGCACCGACGAGTTCGTCGCCCGCCACATCGGCCCCATGCCGGCAGAGCAGGCCGTGATGCTGGACGCCATCGGGGCCACGTCGCTCGACGCCCTCATCGCTGAGACCGTGCCGGCGTCCATCCTCCTTGACGACCCGCTCAACCTGCCGGGCGCGGTGACTGAGCGTGCAGCACTCGCGCGCCTGCGCGAGGTGGCTTCGGAGAACGTGGTGATGACGTCGCTCATCGGCCAGGGCTACAGCGACACCATCACCCCGGCGGTCATCCAGCGCAACGTGCTCGAGAACCCCGCCTGGTACACGTCGTACACCCCGTACCAACCGGAGATCTCGCAGGGCCGCCTTGAGGCGCTGCTCAACTACCAGACGCTTGTGGCCGACCTCACCGGCCTGCCGCTGGCCAACGCGTCGCTGCTCGACGAGGGCACCGCGGCGGCCGAGGCCATGACCATGGCGCGACGTGCCACCAAGTCGGACTCCCCCGTCTTCTTCGTCGACAGCGACTGCCACCCGCAGACCATCGCCGTGGTGCAGGCCCGTGCCGTGGCCATTGGCATTGACGTGGTGGTGGGCGCACCTGAGGCCGACCTGCCCGGCGCCCTGTTCGGCGCCCTGCTCGCCGTGCCCGGATCATCAGGCGTGCTGCGCGACGTCACTGATGTCGTGGATCGCGTGCATGCCGCCGGCGGCCTTGCCGTGGTGGTTGCCGACCCGCTCGCCATGGTGGTGGTCAAGAGCCCCGCCGCCATGGGCGCCGACATCGCCGTGGGGTCCATGCAGCGCTACGGCGTGCCAATGATGTTCGGCGGCCCGCACGCCGGGTTCATGGCCACCAAGGACGAGTTCGCCAGGTCACTGCCCGGCCGTCTGGTGGGCGTGTCGCTCGACGCCGCCGGACGCCCGGCACTGCGCCTGGCCCTGCAGACCCGCGAGCAGCACATCCGCCGCGAGAAGGCCACAAGCAACGTGTGCACCGCGCAGGCGCTCCTGGCCATCATCGCCGCCATGTACGCGTCGTGGCACGGGGCCGAGGGCCTCCGCCGCATTGCGCTCCGCACCAACCGCCTCACCTCCATCCTCGTGGCCGGGCTGCGCGCGGGGGGCATCGAGGTTCCCGCCGACACGTGGTTCGACACCGTGGTGGTCACCGTGCCCGGACGGGCGGAGGCCATTCACGAGGCGACCCGCGCCGAGGGCATCAACCTGCGTCAGGTCGATGCCGACCACGTGGGCATCTCGCTCGACGAGACCACCACGCGCGACGTGGTGGAGGCCGTGTGGCGCGCCTTCGGCGTGACCGCGTCGGTGGAGGCGCTCGACGAATCGGCACCCGAGGGAATCCCCGCTGCGCTCCGCCGCGAGGACACCATCCTCAACCACCCCGTCTTCCAGCAGTACCGCGAAGAGCACGACATGATGCGTTACCTGCGCCGCCTGGCCGACAAGGACCTGGCGCTCGACCGCACCATGATCCCGCTGGGCTCGTGCACCATGAAGCTGAACGCGGCCACCGAGATGGCACCGATCACGTGGCCGGAGTTCGCGCAGATGCACCCGTTCGCCCCCGCGGACCAGACCCGCGGCTACGCCCGCATGGTTGACGATCTGGAGAAGGCGCTCTGCGAGATCACCGGCTACGACGCCATCTCGCTGCAGCCCAACGCCGGGTCGCAGGGTGAGCTCGCCGGGCTGCTGGCCATCCGCGCGTACCACCTGGCCAACGGCGACACCGGTCGCACCGTGTGCCTCATCCCGTCGTCGGCGCATGGCACCAACGCCGCCAGCGCGGTGATGGCCGGCATGTCGGTGGTGGTGGTGGCCTGCGACGCCGATGGCAACGTCGATCTCGACGACCTGCGCACCAAGGCCGATGCCGCGGGCGATGCACTGGCCGCAACCATGATCACCTACCCCTCCACGCACGGCGTGTTTGAGGAGGGCGTCGGCGAGCTGTGCGAGATCGTGCATGCACGCGGTGGCCAGGTGTACGTGGACGGCGCCAATCTCAACGCGCTTGTGGGGCTCGCCAAGCCGGGCAAGTTCGGCGCCGACGTGTCGCACCTCAACCTGCACAAGACCTTCTGCATCCCGCACGGCGGTGGTGGCCCGGGCGTGGGCCCCGTGGCAGTGGGTGCGCACCTGGCGCCGCACCTGCCCAACCATCCGCTGCGCGGTGACGCCGGACCCGCCACGGGCGTGGGCCCCATCTCGGCCGCTCCCTGGGGTTCGGCGGGAATCCTTCCCATCCCATGGACGTACATCACCATGATGGGTGCCCGGGGCCTGCGCGAGGCCACCTCGGTGGCCATTCTCAGCGCCAACTACGTGGCAGCGCGGCTGGCGCCGCACTACCCGGTGCTGCACACGGGGTCGAACGGCCGCGTGGCGCACGAGTGCATTCTCGACCTGCGTCCCATCAAGGACGCCTGCGGGGTGACCGTGGACGATGTGGCCAAGCGCCTGATGGACCACGGGTTCCACGCCCCCACCATGTCGTTCCCGGTGGCCGGCACGCTGATGGTGGAGCCCACCGAGAGCGAGTCGCTTGCCGAACTCGATCGCTTCGTGAACGCGATGATCAGCATCCGCGAGGAGATCGCGCACGTGGAGGCCGGCGAGTGGGATGTGGACGACAACCCACTGCGCCACGCGCCGCACACCGCGGAAGACGTGGCCACAGACAACTGGAACCGCCCGTACCCGCGTGAGCTCGGGGGCTTCCCATCGGCAGGCATCGCAGGGGCCAAGTACTGGCCGCCGGTGGGCCGTATCGACTCCGTGCACGGCGACCGCAACCTCGTGTGCTCGTGCCTGCCAGTGGAGGCCTACGCCAGTTGATGAAACGGGGGGTCGCCCTCCGTGGCGGCCCCCGTTAGGTTTCAGGGGTCCTGAGTCCTCCCGGAGGTTCCCGTGCGTCGCACTCCCATTGCAATCACCGCTCTTGCCGCCCTCGCCGTGGGTGGCGCGGTCGTGGCGTCTGAAGCCACCGCAGCGTCCTCCTTGCCTGCCACGGTCGAGGTGGCCACCATCGTCCCCAACGCGCCATTCGAACTTCGGAAGAACGGCACGCTCACAGGCTTTGACGTGCAGCTCGCCACCGCGGCGGCGAAGGCGGCGGGCATCAAGGCGCTTCACTGGCGTCCGTCGCAGAACCTCTCGGCCGAGATCAACGCGGTCACCCTCGGCCAGGTGCCGATGGCGGCGTCGAGCCTCACCATCACCCCCACCCGCCAGAAGCAGATGATCTTCAGCACCCCGTACCTCAATGCGGATCTCGCGGTGGTGACGGCGCAGGGCAAGAAGTACGGCAGCAGCGGCAACCTGACCAACCTCACCGTGGGTGCACTCAAGGGCAGCACCTCGGCCACGTACCTGCGCTCGCTGCCTGGGAACGTGGTTGAGGTGCTCTTCCCCGACCAGACAAGCGCGTACCAGTCATTGCTTCGCGGCAACATCAATACCGTGGTCAACGACTACGCGCAGTCGGACTGGTACGTGCAGCACAACAACGCCAAGTTCGACCTGCCGGCAATCATCAACCAGCCCGGCAAGCTCGCCTTCGCGTTCACCAAGGACCAGACCAAGCTGCGGGACGCCTTCAACAAGGGCCTGGCCATCGTGAAGCAGAACGGCACGCTCGCGCGCCTGAAGAACCAGTGGATCCCGTGACCTGACCCGATGGGGCTAGGGTCGGTGGCGTAATGCGCCGCACCCATGTCCTCGCCGCGTTTGCCGCCTGCCTGGCGATCGCATCAACTGCATCAGCAACCACGGCACAGGTGCGCGATTGGGGCCTGGCAAGCGACCCGGGCGCGGTGAATGGCGATCTGGTGAACGTGGTCACCGCCCCCGGGCAGGCACCGGCGCTCGTCTCGTTCCCGGTGACGCGCCGCATGACCGTGCTCTACGACACCGACGCAGGGGTGTCCGCAACGCTCGGGCCATCGACGGCCATGCGGGCCCTGCCATGGATCTTCCGCCAGGAGCCCTCCAGTTCCGAGCCGCTCGCCGCGCTGGGCAACAACACCTCGCAGCGCATGGTGAAGGTGAAGGCCGCAGA
>Ga0114966_10004251_pt1 | contig 12337 bp, 10 predicted proteins | sample M_130207_XF_Meta_FD_87029 | JGI IMG/M metagenome (GOLD analysis project Ga0114966, IMG submission 87029) | Freshwater microbial communities from Lake Montjoie, Canada to study carbon cycling - M_130207_XF_MetaG | ecosystem: Environmental > Aquatic > Freshwater > Lake | place: Lake Montjoie...
CTGCTTCTACCGCGAAGCGAAATCAATCGCTTGACGAAACCCTGAAAATCCAGTCTGCTTTGCCCGGAAGGTGCAGCACTTTTCGAGCGCCACCCGCCGCACTTTTCAACCGCCGTTTACAACTTAGTCCGACGCAAGCATTGGAGCTTGCCGAAAGGCTGGGGACACAAGATTTGCTCGGCGGCTCCGTTGTGACCAAGGGGAATTCCCCCGAGGCGACCCCGATACTTGCTCCGGAAGATCCACCAACTGATGAGGATCTTGGCGAAGTTGCTCAAGACATTATAGCCAATTTTTCCCAATCTACGAATCTGATTTTTGTTAATGCCAAAAAGACCATTGAAATTTTGGCGGTGAAACTTCACGAGCTTTCGAAGCTAAATAAATTGCCGTTTGATCCATTTGTTGTGCACCACGGATCAATTTCAAAAGAGCTGCGTGAAGAAGCCGAAATTCAACTCAAGAATGGGACACCCACTACGGCCATCTGTTCCAGCACGCTGGAGATGGGCATTGATATCGGATCCGTCCGTGCCGTAGGTCAGGTGGACGCTCCGTGGAGCGTTGCCTCAATGGTTCAACGTCTTGGTCGTTCGGGTCGGCGCGAAGGTGAAGCTGCGATCATGCGAATGTATGTCCGCGAAGATTCACCTCACTTTGGCAGTTCGCTGACAGACCTCCTATATCCGGATCTTTTGCGCGCGGTTGCTTTGACCCGGCTCATGCTCCAAAAATGGCTGGAGCCGCCGGATATTGACCGTTTGCATCTGAGCACATTAGTTCACCAAGTTTTCAGCTGCTTGAAACAGACCGGCGGTATTTCAGCCAGTCGGCTACACGAGATTTTGATACAGAATGGTCCATTCCGACAGGTCACCCCTGAAATATTTAAGTCCGTTTTGAGGGGGCTTGGAGAGAAAAAAGCCATAGAACAAACGCCGGAAGGTGACTTGATATTGGCTCCGCTGGGCGAACGTATCACTTCGGGTTATGATTTTTACGCCGCATTCAAAGGCAAAGATGAATTTGTAATCCGCAATGGCGAGGAATCCATCGGGAGTCTGCCGGCGGATGTCATTCCTCCAGTCGGGGAACATCTCATCCTTGCCGGTCGACGATGGCGGGTGGAAGAGATTGATGCGGCAGGTAAGACGGTCTATGTCATTGCAGCACGCGGTGGTAAGGCTCCCGAATTTTTAAGTGAGGGAGGAATCTTGCACACTCGCGTCGTCCAGGAAATGCGCGAAGTATTGTTTGGCACCGATGAACCCCTGTGGCTGGATCAAGAGGGCAGGTTATTGCTTCGTGCTGCCAGAAATATTGCTCATAACTGTGGCTTAAAAAAAACTGGCATTTTGGTTCGGCCAAAGGAGATACAATGGTTTCCATGGGTTGGCACTCGCGGCTTTGAGACGCTGCGTGCCTTTGCTAGATCTGAAAATATCCGTCACGAAGCAGACAGCCTTTCGATTACCTATCAGCTCGAATCGGTAGAGCTATTTAATGCGCATCTTAAATTGATGGCAAATTCAACTACTGCTGCTTCAGAGTTGGCCGGACACCTTTCAATCAAATCAGTTGAAAAATTTGACCCGTTTCTTCCTGAAGATGTTTTAGATGCCGCCAATGGCCATGACCGTTTGGATTTGGCCGAGGCAAAATTCACCGCACAAAAAGCCTTAGCTCTTTTAATCTAAATCTAGATTGCCCTTTTAAGATTCTAAAAACACCCCGACCATTTCTGGCCGATGCTTTTTGTTTGAAGACGTGGTTAAAACTGACGCTATTTACTGTCGGCATTGACCAACCGATCCAGTCGTGCGAGACACGTTTGAATCCGATCTGCAGGCAGTGGGGTTCTTGCCAACCGTTCTCGGATGACTGGCACTTGCACCAAACGATGGCGAAGCAAGCCATTCAGAAAATCGACATCTTTTTCCCGCCCTGCCACTAGTTTAGAAACTGCCAAGTCATGGATTTCGAGACAGAGGCCTGTGCCGCCGCCAGTGTTCTGGTTGTGCACTGGAACGACCCGTTCCCGCCACCCGGTAGGCAAGATGGCGGTTTCCTGACTAACGCCGTGAGCGTAATAGCCAAAGGTTTGATGGAAGGGGGAGCCCTCACCGATAGAACCGTCAATCAGGTCACTATCCGCCGGATCACGCAGTGAGAAAACATCGGCTTCAATGGAGATTAGCAATTCATCGGGAGCCTGCGGGAATTGGCCCAACACGGATTGACTGCCGACAATGACGAATTCTTTTGCACCGGTGATGCCGGTGGCAGCGCGAATGATATGTTCAAGCTGTAGCCGGCGCATGGCGGAAACGGGATTTGACCTCCCAGACCTCCGTCGGTGAAAGCACACCGGCGAAAGGAGAATTTTGCCGCAACCGCTGGGCATTGTCCGTTTCCGAGCAGAGCAACGTGCAAATGTCTTCTACGGGAAGTTCGAGAATTTTCTGCCACTCGGCATAACAACGCAGCAGCGATGGAACGGAGGAGTTTTGCTGCGACCAGCGCGCGAGGTTGGCACGGGCAAAATCAATCACCTCTGGCTGCCAGCGCATCCGTTCAGCGATGCGACGTGCCAGTTCCAGACTTACTTGATCCGTTTCAGAATGGTTCATGAGTCTTTTGCCTTGCTAAGACTATGGTCGATTTTACTGATGGAAGCAAGCCTCGGCGCTTCATGTGGAGCGATGGTTAACGGGTTTTCGTCCGGGTCGACGTTGCTCGCACGTTATATTCTGATTTTCGTCCGGGCCTTTGAATCGCAGATTCATTGCTTGTTTCAGGGCGCGGGCATCAACTTCGCGGAGGATGCCTTCTTCTTTCAACAAATTCCGAAAGTCACCGCCGCGATGTTTGTTGGTCTTACTCATAAATGTTGCCGGGGATTTTTGATTCTACTTCGGCAGCATCATCACATGTGCGCTATCAGGGTTGATCCGCTTGCTGGATGATGTCTTGAACCTGTTTGATGCCGTCGCGCACCCGTTTTTGGAATTGCCGCACTTGTTCTGCGGCGATTTGGGGATCTTGAGAATAGCCGCCGACCGTGGTGTTCACCTGCACGATGCCGCCCAACAAGTTGATCTGAGGCGGATGTTCGTATTCAAAAACTTTGAACCGCAGTTGCACTTCGTTTTCCCGAACCTGGCTTCCATAGATCAAAATGTCACGATAGCCAATCCACATCCCTTGTCTGGCAGTTACCTTGAATAAATGCGGGCGGACAAATACCAGATTAACATCGCGAAGCGCGGGCCTGGCTGCGGACAAACCTTCGCTGATTTTATTCCCGATGACCGAGACTGAATTGGAGACGACTAATTCATTGTTAGCAAAAGACGATGCGCTCTCATAGGAACCGCAGACGGCATTAAAATCATCAAATAACTCCCTTGTCCGTTGACGCGTCAATTGTGCCGCCGCCTCGCGTTCCCGCTGGATCCGTTCCGCTTCGAGACGTTGATTTTCTTTGGCGGTGTATTCGGCCAAGGCGGTTTTAGTGGCGGTATTTTCCGGTTCCATGACCAACGCCAGATTTGCCTCGGTGATGGCTCCGGCAAAGTCGCCGCGTGCCGCGAAATTTGCCGCCTTGGTCTGGTGATCTCGGAAGGTCGCGGCGAGCAGAAGATTGGTAGCCGCGATATTTCCGGGATTGTATTTGAGCGCTTCGATTGCCATGTCCATCGAACGGCCAAAATCCTGATTCGCGAAAGCCTGTTGCGCCGATGACATGGCGCGCGTGTAATATACGCTGACCAGATTGGTGCTAAAATAATTCGTCTGCTGGGCCACCACATACAGACTGGCGGTGACGGGTTCATAATCGTTTCGCGCCAATGAAAACTCAAAGCTGCCCGTGCGCACTTCATTCAGTGTGAGCGGGGTAGTTCCGATCTCTTCCCTCGCTCGATAGATTTTGGCTCCAGCGGGCTTGGACACGATCGTGACCACGCCATACGTGTATTCCACATTGATGTCATTCGTGTTTTCGTAACGCACCGCGACCGCCAGCGTTTTTTGGTCATCTTTGCGTTCAGCGGTTAGTTTATATTGGCTGCCTTCCGGCAATCCGGTGATGAGCATCGGCACCTGACCGGCTGCCATGAGTTCGCCATCCAGATTGCGAAGTTCAAAACGGATGTCCGGATGACTGCCCGTGACGGCGACCGATCCAAACCGGGGATCAAACGATTTACTCGCCATGCCGTCTGTTGTGATTGTTGCTGTGTCCGCGTCCCGCCAATGAGCGTAGAGAGCTTCGATTTGGTAATTTCCCGTAGGCACACGGGAATTAAAACCCGAACTGTTGGTGAGCGTGGTGGAAAATTCTGCGCCACGGATGATGAGCCGGTCGGCAGGCGGGGAACAACTCACTGCGAGTGTTCCTTTGGTGCGTTCCAGAATGATGTTTCCCAGATTGTGGGAGCCATACCAGACGAACATATTGGTCGAGAATGGATATCCGTTCTGCTGATTGATGACCAACTTGTGTTGCCCCATGTTGAGCTGTTGCCCGCTGTAATATGGCCGGCCATCTACTTCTGCATAGGTATCAGCAAACGCGTTTTGCCCGGGCACGCTGGCACTGAATCGCAGATGGGTCTGCGCATTCCAGCGTTGGTGTAATCGGATTCCGTAGAGCACTAAAACCAGCAGGCACCACCAGAACAAGGGGCGAAGCACTCGTCGCCAGTAAGCAAAGCGGGTCTCCATAGAGTCAGGTTGTTTCGAGAATGCCATATTCTGAAAATTCTGATTTCAATCGACGGCCTGATGCAGCAACCATCCGAGACTGGGTGAAACAATGCGCGGAGAGACATGCGCAGCGTTCAGATTTTTGGTTGACCAAGTTGCGGGTCAACCTCATGCTGCGACCAGATACTTGACTATGGCTACACCAGACGACAAGTCCAAAAGCAGCGAAAAGTTTCGCCTCACCATCCGTCGCCTATTGGATTTCACCTTCGGCATCGAGAACAAACGTGGAGAAATCATCGACTATAAATTATCTCACGCCGACGGCATCAACCTCTCTGCCCAGGAATTTTACGCGCGCGTCGAGCAAGCGATTGCAGCCCGTAAATTGCCGGGTGTTGAAATCTCCAAGATCCATTTTGCCGAGGGCGGCTTGTTGTCCGATCAACGGGTGTATCTTCGCCTGATGCGCGAGCGTTTATGCATCGACACTTGTGCTGCGCCGTTCGGTAACAATTACTTTTTTTCCAGTCGGACGGTTTACGTTCCGGCAATGGTTCGCTTGTGGCATCTGTTGGCGGCATCAACATTTTTTATGACCGTCGCAGGATTACTGTTAAAACCGTTGGGGCTGATGTTCACCATCATCGCCACCGTCGGGTTGTTAGTCGCCTTGGTCGGGGTGATGCGTAACGCATCGACTGGACGGTTCGCCGATCTGGATGCGCTGCTGCTGAAGTTGCCGGTGATCGCCACCATCTATGAAGATTGGTTTCGTGTGGACACCTACTATCGGCAAGACACCCGTAATCTCTATCTGCAATTGATGCCACAGTATATTCAGGAGATTGCGGATGAAACTTGTGCCTCCAAGGGTGTGAAGTTGGAACGTCATTTCCAACCGCCTCCGCCAGTATCCAATTTAAACAAACTGCCACCATCGGAAAGGCAACCGCCGGGGTCGTGAACCATGCCTACCGTCCACGAACAACTGTCCAAGCAGTTTTATGAGTGGGAATCGCGAGGGCGCGGCTGGCAGGTGTTTGCTGAACCGGTTTACCCGGAACCACCGTTCAAATTCTTCAACGGTTATCGTCTGGCCCAACCAGAGATGGATGCCGGCCGACGACCAACGGTCTTCAGTTCCTTGTTCCGTAAACTCGCCCAATCCCAGCCAGAGCCGGTCGTCGAAGAGGTGGAAGAAGAGCCAGAACCGCTGCCGTTGACGCGGGACGCGCTGATTGAATTTCAGGCTTTCTTGCCAGCGGATCTGGATGTTAGCCGCGAATCCTTCGACCAATTTTTTCGAAATCTTGATTTGTGCCACGAACCCGTCGCGTTTGAGTTGGTGGGAACTCATCAGCGCGTATTGGCCGAGTTCGCCACTTGCGAGGCAGATGCACCAGCGGTTCGAAAACAGTTGGCCGCTCACTTTCCGGATGTCCCATTTCGTCAGCTACAGGATGGTCTTGCGAAAACTTGGGATGCCAGCGCGGGCGACGAGGCCTTTGCCATTGAATTTGGATTGGAGCGGGAATTCATGTTGCCGTTGGCCGTTGGCAAGCACGATACGTTCGTCGGTCTTATCGGAGCACTGGCCGATTTGCAACCTGGCGAACTGGCTTTGTTTCAGATCCTCTGGCAGTCGGTGCAAAATCCTTGGGGTGAAAGTTTGGTCAATTCCGTCTCTTATCCCGATGGAAAACCATTGTTCGTCAATGCCTCTGATTTGGCGGGCGCAGCCGAAAACAAAGCCGCCAAGCCGTTGTATGCCGCCGTTGTCCGGATCATGGCCCGCGCCGCTACCCGCCGCCGTTTGGAAGAAATCGCCCGCGAGATGGCAAGTTCGTTAAGGGTCTATTCTAACCCGCAGGGTAACACTCTTATCCCGCTCGATAACGAAGACTATCCCTACGAAGACCATTTGGAAGATGTGTTGCGCCGTCAATCCCGTCGGTCGGGAATGATTTTGACCGCCGACGAACTCATTGGCTTTGTTCATCTGCCATCAAGCGCGGTGCGTTCGCCGGTATTATTGCGGGATGCCGGGTTGACCAAGGCCGCCCCCGACATTGTGCGCCAGTCTCCGGGGTTGGTCATCGGTGACAACGAGCATAATGGCGATACCGTTCCCGTTTATCTCACCGCCAACCAACGGGTGCGTCATACTCACATCATCGGTTCGTCCGGCACCGGCAAATCTTCGTTGCTCTTCAATCTCATCCAGCAGGACATTGAAAACGGGGAAGGCTTGGGCGTCCTTGATCCGCACGGTGACCTGATTAATCAAATCTTGGGTATCATTCCCGATGACCGGATTGATGACGTGGTCTTGGTTGATCCCTCCGACGTGGATTTTCCCATCGGATTCAACATTTTGTCGGCGCATTCTGACGATGAAAAAAATTTGCTGGCGTCGGATTTGATTGCTGTGTTTCGCCGTCTGTCCACGTCGTGGGGCGATCAGATGGATACCGTGCTACAAAATGCCATCCTCGCATTTTTAGAGAGCAGACGCGGCGGGACTTTATCCGACCTCCGGCTGTTTTTGTTGGATGCTAAATATCGCAAACAGTTTTTGGAGACGGTCACCGACCCCGAAATTATTTTCTACTGGCAGAAAGTGTTTCCGCAATTGACCGGCGGAAAATCCATCGGCCCGGTGCTGACTCGGTTGCAGGATTTTTTCAGCCGGAAACCACTTCGCAACATGGTGGGCCAGCAACAGAACAAACTCGACTTTGCGGACATCATGGACAGCGGCAAAATTTTTCTGGCCCGGTTGCCCGAAGGATGCGGTGAGGAAAACTCCTATCTGCTCGGCACGTTGCTTGTTTCGAAATTCCAACAACTCGCCATGGCCCGACAGTCACAGCAGGCGGCTGCCCGAAGGGACTTTTGGTTATACATTGATGAGTTTGATCATTTCATCACGCCCAGCATGGCCAAGATTTTGAGCGCGGTGCGGAAATACCGGCTTGGTTTCACGCTCGCGCATCAAGGGTTGCACCAGTTACAGACCGATCCCAAGGTGGCGAGTGCGGTGCTGACCCAGCCTTGCACACGCATCGTATTCAAGGTGGGGGATGATGACGCCAAAAAACTAGGCGATGGTTTTGAATCATTTGACGTCAAGAGCCTGAAGAATTTGCCAAAATTTCAGGCGATTGCGCGCGTGGAACGCAACGACGGCGATTTCAATCTCACCCTGCGTAAACCGGAGTTGCCTGACGAGGCGGAAGCGGAAGACCAGCGCATGAAGTGCGTTGTCGCATCGCGTGCCAGATATGCCACCCCACGAGCCGAGGTTGAGGCGGCATTGCTCATGCGTGTCTGGGGTGACAAACCGGCTCCGTCACCAACCGATGACTCCGGCGGAATGCCCTCACCAAAAATTCCACCGACACCACCGGCACCTGCGCCCGCAATACCGATCACATTGGTGGCCAAACCAGAGCCAGCTACGGATTCAAAAAATGAATCATTGGTCAGTGTTCCCGTGGTGTCTCCTGAAATTTCTGTTATTCCAAAACCGACCGTCGCCCCAACCGCCGTTGAAGAAACGAAACCACATGTATCGGGTCGGGGAGTGGCTTGGCACACTACTACCCAGAAGCGGTTGAAGTCTGAAGGTCAAAAGTTGGGATTTAGTTCTGAAATTGAAAAACAGTTGAAGCATGGTTCTATGCAGGCTGCCGACGTGGTTTTCCGACGCGGGCATGTGGACATCGCCGTGGAGATCGCCTCCGCCAGTTCCAATGTGAACCACGAGTTCGAAAATGTGCAGAAATGTCTCCAAGCCGGTTTCTCCAAAGTTGCCGCTGTCAGCGCGAATAAAAAATTTCGGGAGGCATGGCGTGACGCCGTTCTGGGGGCCCTGGGGCCGGAGCAAGCCGCCAAGGTTAGTTACTACACGCCAGATGAATTTTTGGACGAGCTGCGCAAGCTGGCAGCCGCCTCGGAAGAACCACCGGCAACGGAACCGATGTCACCCAAGGAAAAACGTCGCGGATTTGTCATCGAGCGAAATTTTCCAAAGCAAACGCCGGAAGAACAAAAGACCACCCAGCAAAGCATCTATGAGGTGGTGACCAAGGCGCTCAAGGGGCCGCCATGACCGATCGGAAATACCTTAACTTTATTTATGGTTAAGACAACGAATCTGCGGAGACTGTCGGTCGGCAACCTAGAAAAGCGTAAGGCCGGGCTGTTGCGCCGGATGCAGGTGCCGGTCGAGATGATCCGGGCGTCGTTCGTCACACAATACCTGACTTGTGGCAAAAAGAACTGTCGCTGCCAGCGGGGATCCAAGCACGGCCCGTTCTATTACCTCGTGCAGTGCCTAGGCACCGGGCGGATGCAAAAATTCCTGCTAAAATCTCCAGCGCAACGCAAACAAGCCCGGACTTGCATCGCCGCGCACTTGAAATTTCAGCGGCAATCGGTGCAACTTTCTGCCATTAACACCGAGCTTTTGCGCCGGCTGGCTAGTGAAAAATAACCGAGCTTGAATTGTAATAAAACGCTGATTTTCAGGGTTAAATCAGTGTAGCCCGCTTGCATAAAGGGCGTAAATTTGTTATAGTAACTTTGTTCCCGTTTGGTTCTTCGTTCGCTTATCCACTAACAATAACCCCATGGTAAAAAAGTTTTACGATGTCATTTCCCCCGACGGTTTTCCGATAAGCTGCAAACCGTTTCCCAGCAAAAAAGCGGCCCTAGCGGCAATCCCGGTTTGGTGTGCTCGCTTTGAACAGCAGTGCTATTATTCAACGAGCAGATGGGAAAAAATTCCGCTGCCTGAATTGCCCCACTCACTGAGCCTTGTCCCGGCAGTTGAATTCCCGCACTGCTGTTAAAATTCCCCCGGCGGCGCAAATGTTTTGTGCCGCTCAAGGGAGATTTAACCACCTTATCATAATGTTATTTCTCCCCGCCGCTTGCTAGCGGCGGCGCACATTGAAAATGGAAAATCGAAAAAGTATGCAGGAAATTCAGTTGGATTTGATTGAGCGAGCTTCGTTTAACCAATTCGACGGTGAGCAGGTGAAGCAGGATTTGAAAGCCAACAAAGATTTATGGAAGGGTGTCATCATCGGGCGCTTTGATAAATCGCTATTGATTCCGCTCCGTGATATAGCCGACAACATCTGGAATGTGGACACGTTGATGATTCTCCCGCAATCAGGCAAAGAAAATGAATTGCTGGAACTCGCCGCCGGTTGGTGTGCGGATGACGTGGAATTATTGGAGGGCAAAGAAATTTCTCTCATGTATGGCGGCAGGGAAGACAAGGTTTTGCGGGTCTGGTGGGATTAAGTGCAACCGGCCATGAAATTATACGCAACTATCATCAGTGAACGTGCCGGCCGCGCCGGCAAAAAGGGCGGCAACGAATTTTTGCAGGTGGAAGTTTCCGCCTTCGGAAAAATCGTCGGCTATGTCGTCTTGGAAATCACCGAAGACGCGCTAGGGGAGCCGGAGCAATACTATTTGAAGTTTGCCTCGCACCGCGACGCGATGGACTGGGTGATGATTGGGCAGGGACATAAATCCGAAGGTGTGATTCAAACCATTCAGGCGTAACGCAAACCGCGAAAGCGAAACGCGAAAAGCCGACACATTGCTAGCGTGTGCCGGTTTTTGTTTGCCTTGAAATTTCTTTTCTACAAATTCAGTTCGTCCTTGATTCGGCTTTTTAACTTTGCCATGAAGTAGTGTATGAAGGACAACCATGCCTTGACCAAAGAAGTTGGCGTTTGGATTCGCGTCAGCAGCGACGAACAAGCCAAAGGTGAAAGCCCGGAACATCATCTTGAACGCGCTCGCGCCCGAGCCGCCTCCCATGGTTGGAAAATAAAAGAGGTCTATAATCTGGCCGGTGTTTCCGGCAAGTCGGTCAAAGAGCATCCCGAGTGCAAACGGATGATGGCGGACATCAAACGCGGTCACATCAGCGGCTTGCTTTTTTCCAAACTTGCCCGGCTGGCCAGAAACACCACCGAGCTTTTGGAGTTTTCAGATTATTTTGAGAAGCACGATGCAGATTTAATTTCATTATCCGAAACAATTGACACCAGTTCGCCCGCTGGCCGTTTGTTTTTTACCATCATCGCAGCGATGGCAACTTGGGAACGCGAAGAAATCGGGGCACGTCAAAAAGAATCCATTATTGTCCGCGCCAAACTTGGGAAAACCATTAACGGCAGTGCGCCCTATGGTTATCAATGGAAAGATCGGAAGCTAATTATCAATGAAGATGAAGCCCCCATCCGACGGAAAGCGTATGAAATGTTTTTGCAATACCGCCGCAAAGGCACGGTTGCAAAATTGTTGAACGCGGGCGGCTATCGCACACGCAAAAAAACTTTATTCAGCGACACTCAAATTACCCGGATATTGACCTGCCCAAGTGCGAAGGGAATTTATTATTTCAATCGCATCCGCAAAACCGGTTCGTGGGCGGGAACTGAAAAGCCGGAAGCAGAATGGGGTAGGGTAGCGTGCTCACCGATTGTGTCGGAAGAATTATGGAATCAGGTGAACAAAATCATTGAGGAATCCATCAAGCAATGGAAGAAGCCCGGCAAGGTTCCCGTCAATCCCTTTGGCAACCGGATTTGGTGCGACTGTGGCAGCAAAATGTATGAGCGGAAAAACACCGGCAAATTTCATTGCCGCGCGTGTAATCGCAAAGTGCCGGTGGAAGATTTTGAACAACTCATGCGCGAGGAATTGCACCAGTTTTACGGTTCACCCCAGCAAGTTGCCGTGCGGCTGTCCGATGCCAAAAAACATCGGGATGAAAACGAGGCGGCACTGGCGACATTGCAGCGGCAAATCCAGAAAGTGCGGGATGAAATGAATCAGACGCACAAACTCTACCTTGAAGGGCAAATCACCCCGCAGGGTTTCGGCCAGTTCTATAAACCCGCAGAGGAACGGTTGAACCAGATGCTTGAGGGATTGCCCAAGCTGGAAGCGGAAGTGAATCGGTTGAAAGTGACCCAAGTTTCCATCGAGGAAGTGGTTCACGAAGCGCGGCTGCTCTACACAGAGTGGCCAAAAATGGACGCTGATCGGAAGCGGTCAATCGTGGAAACGGTCTTTGAAAAGATCAAAATCGGAGAAGGTAAAATCAACATAACATACAGCGGACTACCTTCTTCTGAAGAACTGTGTAAAAACCAACAGCGGATGGCTCCGGCGATTGGTTAGGCAGCATCATGTGAACTCACTTGCTTGCTTTGCAAATCTGTGACCTGCTTCCGCAACTCCCGAATCTCCTTTTGCATCTGCCATGTCGCAGAGCCAGCGAAAAAGAAACACATCGGAAGGAATGAAAAAAACGCAGGCTTCCACCAACCCGGATCAGGGCTGCTCGACGATGATGCGAAAAGCGCCATGTATGAAAGGAAAACGCAAAATGCAAACGGTGTCCAATGTGAGATAGACTGGGCTATGTTTTTCATAATTTTGTGGTGTGGCTAGAAGTGAATGCTCAATGATGCCTAACAGATAATGGGCAGCTGGTTTTGCAGCCTATCCTGCGCTAAGAACAGCCTATCTGTTAGCATTTTTGAACCTTAAATCTCACCCAAATCCTTGTCGAGCCTTTTAAAAACAC
>Ga0114966_10004252_pt1 | contig 12336 bp, 10 predicted proteins | sample M_130207_XF_Meta_FD_87029 | JGI IMG/M metagenome (GOLD analysis project Ga0114966, IMG submission 87029) | Freshwater microbial communities from Lake Montjoie, Canada to study carbon cycling - M_130207_XF_MetaG | ecosystem: Environmental > Aquatic > Freshwater > Lake | place: Lake Montjoie...
GAAATCATTTTTCAAAAAACGATTATTTTGAAGTATTAATGAATGATGATCAAGAAATAAAAAAATCAATGGAAGTATTAAAATAAATTTCTACTGGATATATTACAACTAATCCAACTTTTTTTTATTTAGTTTGAAATAATAATAAAAAGGTATTCCACTGAGCATTAAACCTACTCCGGCTATTGTTTGCAATGGCTGAGAAATGTATGTATTAATAAGTAATATAATTGAAAATAAAACAAAAAAAGCCGGCACTATTGGATATCCAATTCCGATGGGATTTATTTTACCTCTTTTTTTCATGACAAAAACTCCAATGGCTAGCATTGCATAAAACAAAAAACCGGCAAACACAATCATATCCGTGAGTATATCAAAACTTCCAGAAAAAACCAGCAAGCAACTTATACACATTGCATATATCAATGCATAAAATGGCGTTTCGTAGTTTGTATGAATTACTGAAGCTTTTTTAAAGAAAAAACAATCCCGTGCCATTTTATAATACATCCTTGAATACGTTATTATGATTCCATTTAAGGAGCCAATAGTACACAATAAAATAAAAACTGAAATAAATACATGACCGAATTTTCCAAACAAAATATTGGCAACTTCTGCAGCCGCTATCTGATCCACTTTCATATGTGCGAGGGTTTTCAAGGGTATCACTCTTAAAAAAGCTATATTAATTAGCACGTATAAAATCATAACGATGGCAACGCCTGCAATAATTGATATAGCCACATTTCTAGTAGGGTTTTTTATTTCGCCAGACATAAACGCTACACTCAACCAACCATCATAAGCCCAAAAAGCACTTAACATCGCGGCAAAAAAAATGCTAGTCAAATTTGATGGAGCTGAAAAACCAATTGATGAATTTGGCGAATTACTAACAGCAGCGGATTGAATAAAAAGCAATCCACCAATAATTAAAATCACGATTCCGATTATTTTGGTATACGTGAGAAAATTGTTTACGGCTGTGCTTTTCCTGGTACCAACAACATTTAAGGCAGTTAACAAACAGATAACTACACAAGAAAATACTTTTGCATTAATAGGAGAATCCAAAAATGATAAATGAAAGATTGAATTAAAGGATTGGGTAAATAAAAAACTCATTGCAGCCACAGAGGCGCTTCCTATAATTGTAAAAGAAGCCCATCCAAAAATAAATGCAGTAAATCCTCCGAAAATAATGCGCAGGTATTCGTACTCGCCTCCAGCATCTTCTGTTAAATTAGACAAAGCAGAAATGGAAAGCGCCCCCATTAATGTCACTAGTCCGGCTAATATCCATGCGGCAATTATATACGTCTCATTGAGGCCCGAAGATGCCATAGGTACTATCTTTTTAAATATACCTGTACCAATCATAATACCAATGACCAATAAAATACTAGAAGATTTACTGATAACTCTTTTCAATGCCGAACTTTTTATTACAAATGAATTATTATTTAAACAACCACATTCTATTAAAAAATATTTCCAATGCATCACGAAATGATTGTTCAATTTACTCTATTTAATAAAAAAAAATAATCAATTATATCATTTAAAAGAAAATATTGCTTTTTTCTGTTGTCTGTCGACATTATTTGATCATTTTTTATCATACAAGCTATTTTCATGGTTCATTCAATTTGATTATTTTAAAGAAAAGGAAAATATTACCTTTGAAAAAAAAATATATGTGGTTAAATAATATTCTGGAGACAATTGGGAATACCCCTTTGATTAAATTAAATAAAATTACAAGGGATTTACCTTGTACTGTTTTAGCAAAGGTGGAGTATTTCAATCCTGGAAATTCCATTAAAGATAGAATGGCACTCAAAATGCTTGAAGTGGCAGAAATGGAAGGAAAAATAAATCCTGGAGGAACCATCATTGAAGGCACGAGTGGGAATACAGGCATGGGCTTAGCGCTTGCCGCTTGTGTAAAAGGATACAAATGCATATTCACTACTACTGATAAACAATCTAAAGAGAAAGCAGATATTTTAAAAGCTGTTGGTGCAGAAGTAATTGTTTGTCCGACTAATGTTGAACCGGAAGATCCAAGATCTTATTACTCGGTATCAAAAAGATTAGCAACAGAAATACCAAATTCTTGGTACGTGAATCAATACGATAATCTTGCTAACAGACAAGCCCATTATGAACAAACAGGTCCTGAAATCTGGGAACAATCAGAAGGAAAAATTACACATTTGGTAGTAGCTACCGGAACAGGTGGTACCATCATTGGAACCGGAAAGTATTTAAAAGAAAAGAATCCCAATATTAAAGTATGGGCAATTGATAGTTATGGATCATTGCTAAAAAAATATTTCGAAACGGGCGAATTGGATCAAAACGAAGTATACCCATATATTAGTGAAGGTTTTGGAGAAGATTTTGTTCCGGAGAATTATGATATGAAATATATTGATGCCTTTACAAAAGTAACTGATAAAGATGGTGCAGTCATGGCCAGGCGCATTGCAAAGGAAGAAGGTATGTTTTGTGGTTATAGTGCAGGAAGTTGCTTACAGGGTGTTTATCAATTGAAAGATCAACTTAAAAAAGACGATGTAGTGGTATGTATTTTTCATGACCACGGCAGCCGATATGTAGGCAAAGTATATAATGATGAATGGATGTTGGAAAGAGGGTTTTTAGACGTAAAAACTTTCAAAGACATTATCAGTGCAAGAAAAAGCCAGAAACTCATCAGCTTATCTCCTACTCATACTGTTATAGAAGCCATTGAATTAATGAAAAAATATGATATAGAAAATCTGCCCATTTTTGATAAGGATAAAAACATTGGAGCTATATCAGAAAGTGGATTATTTAATTTGTTATTAAATGATTCAAATATAAAGTCACAACCGGTCATTAAATTAATGGAAAAGCCATATCCTGAAGTGAGTTTTGATACACCTGTAGAAAGATTGAGCTCTTTTATCAATAAAGAAAATGGTGCGGTACTAAGTAAAGATGATAGTGGCTTATATCAGATTGTAACAAAATACGATATAATTCAAAGTTTATCAAAATAACGAGATTCATATAACGCGGCAACCGCAAAACCTTACCAGTGCTACATTTAAACATGTGGCACTTTTTTATTTCTTGAAGTCCACCAGGAAGAAAAACGTAGATCTACGATATAAAAGAGCCGTATGAATACCTACTAAATAGATGAAAATTACGCGATGATGAGTAAAAACTTCATGGCAATAATAGAGCGTTTATGCTCTTGTGCGGGGTTACAAATCGGTGCATCTTTGTGTAAGAAGTTGATTGATTAACAACCGATCAAAATTAAAACAAAATCAAACAAAGTTCTTTTACATCCAATATCCAACCCTAGATTGATCAACTTCTTTTAACATTAAAAAATTAAGACTAAGATATTTATCCCAATGAAAACCTAAAAAATCCAAATCCTACAACAAACCAGAAAAATCCAAACCCTAGAAAAACAATCTAATATCCAAAACCCTACGAAACCCTATTAAATCTACCGGTAAAAATTCAACTCCCACTTTGTTGGGAGTTTTTTTTATTAATGAAAGTTGCACCATCAACAAAAAAACGTAATTGTACGATACAAATAAGCGTACATCTTCTATTCATAAAAGAAGAAAAATACTTGCGTTACAGTAAATCTATCAGTATTAAAATAGAGCATTTATGCTCTTGTGCAGGGTTACAAATCGGCGCATCTTTGTGTAAGAAGTTGATTGATTAACAAATGATCAAAAATTAAAACAAAAAAAGTTCTTTTACATCCAACCCTAAAATTGATCAACTTCTTTTAACATTAAAAAATAACAACTAAGATATTTATCCCAATGAAAACCTAAAAAATCCAAATCCTAATCAAACCAAAAAAAAATCCAACCCCTAGAAAAAACAAACCAATATCCAAACCCTACGAAACCCAATTAAATCTACCGGTAAAAAGTCAACTCCCACTTTGTTGGGAGTTTTTTTATTCAGACAGTTTGGGTAATTTTAGAGATGATATTGAAAAACACAAAAGAGTTATTAATAGCACCGTGTAGAATTATCTCCCTTGTACCATCCATCACCTCTTTACTCCACTACCTTCATTTAGAGCAAGCTGTAATAGGCATTACAAAATTTTGCAACAACCCTACACATTGGCTTACTGAAAAAAATATCATAGGGGGCACTAAAAACATCCAAATTGAAAAGATAAAATCACTGAATCCAGATTTGATTATTGCAAACAGAGAAGAGAATGTAAAGGAACAAGTGAATGAATTGGCTTCCCTTTTTCCAGTATGGCTTACTGATGTAAATAATTTAGAAGACAATTATAAAATGATTGAAGATATTGGCGAATTAACGCATCAATCTGAATTGTCGGAAAACTTAATATTAAATATCAAAAATGAATTTGCTTTACATTCATTAGAAAATAAGCCCAAAAAAAGAGCAGCTTATTTAATTTGGAATGAACCTTATATGACTGTTGGAGGCGATACTTTCATAAGCGATCTATTAGATAAAGCAGGATATATAAATATATTTAAAGAGGAAAAAAGATATCCCATCATTACTTTAGATGATCTGAATGAAAAAGGCTGTGATTGCATTTTTTTATCAAGTGAGCCTTACCCATTTAAAGAAAAACACATTCAAGAAATAAAAAGATACATTCAAAATATTGAAATACATTTAGTAGATGGCGTATTTTTTAGTTGGTATGGCAGTGAAATACTTAAATCACCTCAATATTTCAAAGAATTGTTTACACGGTGTGATAAAAGTTAAACTATCCTTCATTAAAATGTAGTTCTTCCTTATTTTTGCAAAAAACATATATATATGGCTTCGAACATAATTGAACTATTAGGTAAAGATGCAGACAGCTTATTACAACATGAATGTAAAACTATTACTAAAAGCCAAATTCATCTTCCATCTCCTTCCCATGTAGAAGATAATTGGATGAACAGCAATCGTAATAATCAAACGTTGAAAAGCATTCAAGGTATTTTAAATAATGGCCGTCTTGCGGGCACAGGCTATGTTTCTATCCTTCCGGTAGACCAAGGTATTGAGCATAGTGCAGGTGCATCATTCGCTCCTAACCCTATTTATTTTGACCCTGAAAATATTGTACAATTAGCTATCGAAGGAGGCTGTAATGCCATTGCATCTACATTTGGATCATTAGGCATTGTTAGTAGAAAATATGCACATCGAATTCCGATGATGGTTAAAATAAATCACAATGAGTTTTTGAGTTACCCAAATAAATTTGATCAAGTAATGTTTGGCCAAATTAAATCTGCCTGGAATATGGGAGCTACTTCCGTTGGCGCTACTATTTATTGGGGAAGCGATCAGAGTACAAGACAACTACAAGAAGTTGCTACTGCTTTTGAAATGGCGCATGAATTAGGCATGGCTACAGTATTATGGTGTTACTTAAGGAATAATGCCTTTAAAGTTGATGGCATTGATTATCATACGGCAGCAGATTTAACTGGGCAAGCGAATCATTTAGGCGTTACATTACAAGCAGATATTATCAAACAAAAATTACCAACAAATAATGGCGGTTATAATGCTACTAAACATGGCAAAACTTCTCCATTGGTATATAGCAAATTAACTACTGATCATCCAATTGATTTAGCAAGGTATCAGGTAGCCAATTGCTATATGGGTCGTGTTGGATTAATTAATAGCGGAGGAGAAAGTAAAGGCGCCTCTGATTTTTCAGAAGCAGTAACTACAGCGGTTATCAATAAAAGAGCTGGTGGAATGGGACTAATAAGTGGAAGAAAATCATTTCAACGCCCAATGAAAGAAGGCATTGAATTATTAAACACTATTCAAGATGTTTATTTGGATAAGAGCATTACCATTGCATAATCTATTCCTTTGTAAATAAACATACAAACACAACATCATGAAACTAATTGAAGATTTTGATGCTAAGCTAGCTGGGGAAGACACAGACTCAACTGAAATGAAGAGCACCTGGTTTAAACGCAAAAACAGAGGCATCTTAACATCGACAAAAGATAAAAAGGATGCTCCTGATGGATTGTGGTCCAAATGCCCCTCTTGTAATCACATAAACACGATTGAAGATTTATCTGAAAATAAATTCGTTTGTTCTAAATGCGATTATCATCATAGAATTGGAAGTGATGATTATTTTGATATTTTATTTGATATAGACACACATAAAGAGCTGTTTTCCAATGTTAAATCAAAAGATTTTCTTGGGTTCGTAGACCTAAAACCATATAAAGACAGGCTAGAAGATACCTATGCAAAAATTGACATTCACGACTCCATTACCGTAGCTCATGGAAAGGTATTTGATAAAGATTTAGTAGTTGCCTGTATGGATTTTGAATTTATTGGCGGAAGCTTAGGCAGCGTAATGGGAGAAAAAATATCCCGATCATGTGATTACTGCATTGAACACAAAATCCCTTTTATGATTATCAATAAAAGCGGAGGTGCAAGAATGATGGAAAGCGCTTTTTCATTAATGCAATTAGCCAAGACTTCTGGAAAACTTACACAGCTTAGCAATGCTAAAATTCCATACATATCGCTTTGTACAGATCCCACATTTGGCGGAACCACTGCTTCCTTTGCTATGTTGGGCGATATCATCTGTGGAGAACCAGGTGCCTTAATTGGCTTTGCTGGCCCTAGGGTTATAAAAGAAACCATAAAAAGAGATTTGCCTCCTGGATTTCAACGCAGTGAATTCCTATTAGAACATGGATTTCTTGATTTTATTGTACATAGAAAAGACCTCAAGGAAAAACTATCTTCCCTATTACTATTATTTAAGAAATAGGATTACGAATTTTATATCTCGTTACTTTCTTTATAATACATGTCAATATTATTGTATTTACTTCTACCTATTTGCCAAATTGTTGAACAAAATGTGCAAAAGAAATGGACTTTTATTTGAAGTTATTAAATAATAATTTTAATTTCACGTCAGTTTTCATAGGGTACGGATTAAAAACGAACTGGGGTTTCTACCCCGGTTTTCTTTTTTATAGGACATTTTCATTTCTATTTTAACTACTTTGTACCTTTGAATAAATAATACCCATTGGAACTTATAAATCGCAAAGCACACTACGAATATTACTTTGAGGCTACATACATAGCAGGCATGGTTTTATCAGGTACTGAAATAAAATCCATTCGTGCAGGTAAAGTTAGTTTCAATGACAGCTTTTGTATTTTTCATCAAAATGAACTTTTTGTAAGAAGTCTGCATATTTCTGAATATGCTTTTGGAACATCTGCTAATCACGATCCCATTCAGGAAAGAAAACTATTATTAAATAAAAAAGAATTAAAAAAATTAGAATCAAATATTAAAGTGAAAGGATATAGCATTATACCTATCAAAATATTTTTTAGTGAAAAAGGATTGGCCAAATTAGAAATAGGATTAGGAAAAGGAAAAAAAGAATATGATAAAAGAAATGTGATAAAAGAAAGAGAAGCAGAGCGAGATATCAAAAAAAAATACGGCATTTAGAAATGTGCTAACATTCACTTAAACTTAATGGTACATTTATAGCCAACCCACCATCTGACGTTTCTTTGTATTTACTATTCATATCCATGGCTGTATCCCACATGGTTTTAATAACATCATCCAAACTAACTTTTGCGAAATCTGGGGCGCTTTGCAATGCCAATTGACTAGCTGTAATTGCTTTAATTGCCCCCATTGCATTTCTTTCAATACATGGAATTTGAACGAGCCCTCCTATTGGATCACAAGTCATACCAAGATGATGCTCCATGGCTATTTCAGCCGCCATCATAACCTGGCGTTGCGTACCGCCCATTCCTTCTGTTAATGCTGCAGCAGCCATAGCACTACTCACGCCGATTTCAGCCTGACAACCACCCATGGCAGCAGAAATAGTTGAACCTTTTTTAAAAATACTACCAATTTCAGATGCCGTCAATAAGAAGTTAATAATTTTTTCATTGTCATTTGCATTACAAAATGCGATGTAATATTGTAACACAGCCGGAATAACTCCTGCGGCACCGTTAGTAGGAGCTGTTACCACTCTTCCAAAGGAAGCATTCACTTCATTAACGGCTAATGCAAAACAACTTACACAATCTAAAATATAATTAAAATTATTGCCTTTTGCTACAATCAATGCCAGCCATTCTTCATAATTATTGTATGGAGCATCATTGGTTAACTTCTTATTTAAATCATTTGCCCTTCTGCTTACATTCAATCCACCAGGCAAAAAACCACTTGTATGACAGCCTTTATAAATACTATCTTTCATCACGTTCCAAATATTCATAATCCCTGCTTTAGTATCGGTCTCTGACCTCCAACTATTTTCATTTTCTAATACCACTTCACAAATGTTCATCCCTGTTTTTCTACACCAATGTAATAAATCATTTGCATTATTCACAGGGAAAGGCAAACGGATAGCTTCTTGATTTGACATATCCTCATTTTCTCTCTTTACAAAACCGCCGCCAATTGAATAATATGTTTCTGCAATAGAATCTCCATTAATAAATGAAACTAAAAAAGTTAGCGCATTGGGATGATATGGTAGTGATTCTTTGTTTAAAAAAACAATATCCTCAGCAGGAATGAAATTGATTGAAGCCTTTTTTAAAAGCGACAATTTATTACTCGCTTTGATTTCGTTGATGGTTGAATGTAATAAATCAATGTCAAATGTAACAGGATCTTCGCCCAGCAAACCAAGCTGAACAGCAATATCCGTTCCATGACCAATTCCGGTTTTCGCTAAAGAGCCATATAATAAAACCTGAAGACTTTGTATATCCTGAAGCTTATTTTTATTTTCTAAAGAACTAATAAACTGAAAAGCAGCTTTCCATGGGCCTAAGGTATGGCTGCTACTTGGACCAATACCAATTTTGAAAATATCAAAAACAGAAATAGATTCCTGATTCAAGTGCATGATTAATTAATTAATAAAATACTTCTGAAAACAACATGAAGCATTTTATATTAGTAAACCGATTTAAGCGTCATATCAAAACGAATATAAGAATTAGCAGACAAAACAACATCATTATTCTTATCTTTTAACACCTGATCCTTATAAGCCAACGAAGGAGGAATATACATTGTAACAGATCCCCCACTTTTAATTAATGGAGCAATTTTTTGAACCCCTACTATCAGATTGCCTAATTGAAAGGGCACCCCATCTGCTCCAGAATAGCTGTCAAACGCAACAGCATAATTCAATTGATAAGCAGTATAATTAATCGCTATTGTGTTGCATAGTTCCGGATTTAATCCGGTTCCAGCATTTTTAATAATATAAAATGCACCCGAAGGGTGCTGAATAGCATTAGTTATATTTTTAGTAACAAAATAATTTTTCAAATAGTTTATTTCTGAAGTATCAGCTACTGCAGCAGACTCAGTAAAACTACAATTTTGCTTCACTTTCATACAAGACATGAATAAAACAGCAACTGCAATTACTAAAAATAATTTAAACTTCATGACTTATTAATTTTTTCTTTGTGTTTTAATTCTTCAAATAATTGTTCATTCATTTCCCATTTAAAATGCATCCTGAAAAATGAAAAAAATAATACAATAATCATTACAGCCAATACGACAACTAAAAATGATCCGGCGATATTCTGCGAAACTTTAGTATACCATTCAGGAGAGAAAAAATACACCATAATCACAGAAAAAAAAATAGGGAAAGAGAAGATCAATGCCATTGGTAAGCCTCTTAAAAATTTACTCTTTACCGTACTAAATTTAACTCGATCCCTCTCCCATTGTACTATAAATTTTTTTTCCTCTTCATTTAACATTTAACAAAACTACATTAATTAGCAGAAAATGTACAACTTAAATTGATATCTTGCAGCTAAAAAAAATAACAATCTGTAAAAATGAATATAGAAAACCTGATTTCCCGTTATTTAGCTATACACAAATCTGTATCCTTTGAAGAAATCGGAACTCTTTCAACAATGAATAATGCTGAAGCATCAGCAGACAATGAAAATACACATACAGACAATACCATTCAATTTGCATTTGATTTAAAGGCAATAGCCGACCAAGGTTTAGTAACATATGTAGTTGAACAAACGGGGAAATTAAGATCACTAATCGCTTCAGACATTGAATCTTTCACTTTTACTGGCAAGCAATTTTTAAATATTGGAAAACCTTTCCTAATTAAAGACATTGGCTATTTTCAAAAAAATAAAAATAACGAATATTCCTTTTTTCAGGGAAATCCAATAGCAGAGGCCATCAATACCAATCATAAAAAGGCCTCAACTCATTCAAGCATCAATAATGAAATCGACTTCTCTTCACCATTGAAAGTAAAGCCTACAAAGAAGTGGATTAAAATAAGTCTAGTTATTCTTTTCATGTCGATTCCAATTGCAGGAATAATTTTTATGTACAATAACCAAAAAGAAAAAAATATCCCTATTATCAATATAGATTCAAGCAATTCAAACATCAAGCAAATTCTACACGATTCTGCCACACCTTCAATACCAATCAATGACACATCAGTAAAAAATTTGTCTACAGATAGTATTCTTTCTAAAAAGAATACTAATCAAACCTTAATGAACAAGAAAGATTCTGGCCATGCTATTAAAACCAGCTTTCATAAAAAGAAAACAAAATTTACTTTTATTAAAAAAGATACTACCAATTAATATTTTTCTACAAAAAAAATCCCTGCTGAATAAACAACAGGGATGATTATTTAGAACTTATTATTTTAGTATCCCATTCCGCCCATATCAGGAGCACCACCATGCATCATTGGTTCTTCCTTTTTAGGCTTGTCGGCAATAACACACTCTGTAGTTAACAACATTCCTGCAATAGACGCTGCATTTTCCAAGGCAACACGGCTAACTTTTGTAGGATCTATAACACCGGCTTTGAATAGATTTTCATACACTTCAGTTCTTGCATTGAATCCAAAATCTCCTTTTCCTTCTTTGATTTTTTGAACCACAATTGAACCATCTATTCCAGCATTAGCTGTTAATGTACGCATAGGCTCTTCCAACGCACGACGAACGATTTGCATTCCTGTTTGTTCATCTTCAAGTTGTCCTTTTACCTTAGCATCCAAACTTGCCACTGCACGAATGTAAGCAACACCACCACCAGGAACAATACCTTCTTCAACAGCGGCACGAGTTGCATGTAATGCATCATCAACACGATCTTTCTTTTCTTTCATTTCCAATTCTGTTGCAGCACCAACATATAAAACGGCAACACCACCTGCTAATTTAGCTAAACGCTCTTGTAATTTTTCGCGATCATAATCACTAGTTGTATTTTCTACCTGAGCTTTTATTTGATTAACCCTTGCGGTGATATCTGTTTTTTTACCTTTTCCACCAACTACAGTAGTATTATCTTTATCAATAGTAACCGAAGCAGCTTGTCCAAGATAAGTTAAATCTGCATTCTCTAATTTGTAGCCTTGTTCTTCACTTACTACAATTCCTGCAGTTAAGATGGCTATATCCTGTAACATTTCTTTTCTTCTATCACCAAATCCTGGTGCTTTTACAGCAGCTACTTTTATCGTACCACGTAATTTATTTACAACCAAAGTTGCTAATGCTTCCCCTTCTAAATCTTCAGCAATGATTAATAAAGGACGTCCTGTTTGAGCCACTTTCTCCATTATATGCAGAATGTCTTTCATGGCAGAAATCTTTTTATCATAAATCAGGATATAAGGATTTTGTAATTCAGCTTCCATTTTTTCGCTGTTAGTTACAAAATAAGGAGACACATAACCGCGGTCAAATTGCATACCTTCCACCACGTCAACTGTAGTATCTGTTCCTTTAGCTTCTTCAACTGTAATAACACCTTCTTTACCAACTTTCGCAAATGCTTCTGCAATTAATTTTCCAATTGTTTCATCATTGTTTGCAGATATAGTGGCTACTTGTTGTATTTTTTTACTATCATTTCCTACAGCTTGAGATTGACTTCTTAAGTTTTCAACAACTAAAGAAACCGCTTTATCTATTCCTCTTTTTAAATCCATTGGATTAGCACCTGCCGCTACCATTTTCAATCCTTCACCTATGATTGCTTGAGCTAGCACGGTAGCAGTAGTTGTTCCATCACCTGCAATATCAGCAGTTTTAGATGCAACTTCTTTTACCATTTGAGCACCCATATTTTCAATAGGATCTTCCAATTCAATTTCTTTGGCTACGGTTACACCATCTTTAGTAACCTGAGGA